>Ga0210059_1004135_pt1 | contig 23386 bp, 22 predicted proteins | sample Ectturendosymbi2_FD_188042 | JGI IMG/M metagenome (GOLD analysis project Ga0210059, IMG submission 188042) | Ecteinascidia turbinata endosymbiont from Florida, USA - Sample 2 (SPAdes) (version 2) | ecosystem: Host-associated > Tunicates > Ascidians > Unclassified | place: Key West, Florida...
CAGTGGTACCATTTTGTGCACTCTCCATCACACTGCAGGGCCTCCTGTTTTTTGGAGACAGTGTCCTGACACACTCCACATTTATTCATCCTGGATGCCCCCAGCGGCCTTTCAGGCAAGTAGCTTTAGCTAAAATCTACATTATAGTAAGCCTACAATATTTCTGAAACTTATTCAAATAGAATGAAACTTATTCAAATAGTTACTGCCAAAATTGCTTCTGTTATACAACACAACAGCGCTGAATTTATAGTTAGCAACTTAGCAGCAGGCATCCGATGATTTTTCAGTGCAGCAATGTAAGATAATAAGATAGGCAAATTATTCTAGTCATAAAAAAACAAACGAAATACGAAAACAAGCACAACACAAAAATATTAATACAGAATAAACCCATAAAAAAACAGATCACAAATATAACAGTTATTCACATAAGAGATGCTAGAGGGAAAGCAATGCATGAAGAGTTGATAAATGTGCAGATGAAGACGTGGGTCATGCATGTAGGAAGGTGAGAGAAGTGACAATGGAGTTTATGAAACGGAAAGCCATGCAGTATCCACGGCATTGTATAGAATGCGGGTGACCAGGGACGCCGGAACAGCGGTAGGGCAAAGGGAGCAGTAAAAGAGTTGAGGGCAATGGAAACTTGTAAAAACAAAAATCGTTAACAATTGTGCTTGTTTTGGGGCAGCAACAATGTTGACCTCAAAAATAATAGCAGAAATTATAGAAAACCATTCTGAACTTTAGAGGTGCGCGAACAACTGCAATGAATTTGTTTCAAGTTGTTCTTGAAAAAACATAAAATTCCCTGTGATTCTGTTATGAAAAGGCACCTCCGCCCCTGTTCCCCCCTTTTCAAAAGGCCAGGGGCAATGCACCCGTCATTTCACCGCTCTCCGACGTCCCTGAAATTACCTATGATCTATTATGTAAGGGCACTTGTGCCCCCTTTTCCCCCCCGTTCAAAGGGCAGGGGGGAAGTTCCCCCGTCATGCATCCCCGTTCCGGCGTCCCTGCGCATGACAGTGGCAAAAACAAAGTTTCAGCAACACATGTCACGAAGAAAATGCTGTCTAAATTGTTCATTTCTCTTATTCAGAGTAAAACTGTCAAGCCACAAAGTTACAAAAGACAAGTTCAGAAACGCATATTCTTTAGTCTCATTATTATCAAATCTGTTATCCCTGCGCAGCCTCGTCTACTCTGTTCCAACACTGGTGGTACCGACGCCGCAAACCGCTGCAATAACTGTTTGAGAAAGTTGGCCGGGAAAGAACAAAAGTTAGATTTGGGCAAACGTAAAACTATTCCAACTTTCTAATACGTTGTGCAATTTTAGTCGGCAAAGCGATGGTGAGAATTGCGAAGTTGATGATAAACTTCTGGCAAAAAGAAAGTGGTGTTACTACAGCATCTCCTCTGCCCACATAAGATAAAGAAACGCAACTGCAAAATAGGTATCCAACCTAGCAATGGGTTAAGCAGGTTGAACGCCTGAGAAAGGAGATTACAATCGAGCGCTATCACTAAAAGACAACCGGGTGATGGGAATGGAACGCAGAAGTGTTACTTTTCAACGCAGTGGATTTAAAGGGCGCATACAGTACTGCGCAAAATGTTTGGCTCGCTCATAGAGAACGGCTGAAAATGTATTTCACGTAATTATAGTCTCCACTAGTGTTTCCGGTTCGGGGCGAAATTTAAAAACCCGGGTTTCGGGTGGCTTAGAAAAGAAACTCGTTTTTTTCGGGTTTTGAAATGAATGCGATTTTGAGCGATAAATCTCAATATCATTGTGAAATTACTACTGTTTCTCCCTGCGCAATTTATTACCGAATTATTAATTAAGTTAAGCACAGTTTTTCAATGATTTTTATAATATTGACGCATGACAATCAAAGCACACTTTAATCATTCTATTTCTTAGTTTTGTCTATTTCTGAGTTGTGTGACAAATAGTCCAGTGGCTGACAAAGCCCTCTCAGGTTCCATTGATTTGAGCTGATTTTGGCTGGATTGTAGGTAAGGCAATGTACAGTTTTTCAGGTAATTTGACCTCTTATTTGTAGCCTCAAAAAGACTCGTTTGCGTTTTTACAATTTGTGATCGGATCTCTCCCTGCACCGAAATAGTTTTATGGTCTTCACTAGCAAGGATTACATGGATTCTGTGCTTTGATTTCAAATGATTGATTAAGCTTTCGGTGTTTGAACCACCTCCTTTGGCATAACGGAGTACAAATTGCGCTTAACTGGTGTTGGTTGAGAATTCTTGTATAAGAAATGGCTCTAAGCTTCTAATTTTCTTTGATTATTAACGTCTTTAAACTGAATGTGTATGATTAAAAATCTGCTTAAAGTCGCTTCTGAAGGAAAGCAAAATATTGTGTAGAAAGTTATTGCAAACCGAAAAGGAACGAATTGATTTTGCAAAGAATCACAGCTTGTATATGAACTAACGCATAACAGTTTATAAATGAACTAACTAGCAACTACGGCATACCTTTGAAGAACTACCTCACGTGGTAGTTTTTTAAGTAGGTTAGCGAAAAAATTAAAATTCGCGTAGACACCTATTATGTGCAAAATGATGTTACGATCCGTGTCAATAGGTCAATTGAACGAAAATACAAACGGACCAACAACGAACATACGATGGTCACCGAGCAAAACAAGCACCTCGTGCCTCATGATAATAGCTGAACGTTCAAATGTGCTACTTTGGCCGTCACACGGGCCAATCTGCAACTTCAGTGTTATCAGAATTACTAATGTTTGGATGCAACAGCAATTCCAGGTTTTTTTAAATACCCGGGTTTGGTGGTTGAAAAAACCCGGGTTTCGGGTTCGGGAAAACCCGGATTGGAAACACTAGTCTCCACCCACAATGGTGACGCGGCCGAATCTGTCAGAAAATATTTTAAAAAGAAATCGATTTCACGTAATCCTACGCATCCTCAGTCGTGAAGCAAAAGATTCCGGGTGAAGTACTAAAGGACATGAGTGTCCGTAGGGGGGGAAGAACGGGCGTTCCCCCAGGGGGAATTGGGACCATCAAAACCAGCTTAATACCGATTAACTGATTTATGTCTTGCAATGACGGTTTATTTGCCGGTATGACACTCACACTGCACAAGAGCCAGGCTCACTCTACTGGTGTCATGCAGTGATGAGCTTGCAGTTCACTCATGTGCGCTCCTTCCACAGAGGCAGGATACGAAACTTGTGAGCGGTGTTCTACATTGCGCAACAATAGCATGGCAACAAATCTTTTAAAAATTCACTTCGATTTGCGGTAGTACGTGTTTTGCCACATGTGGCTGTTGAACGGCTGAATGCAGACGTCTTGGCAGGTAATGCGGCGAGACAGTGGCTGCTGACAGCGGTGAGGCACGCCAAGAATTTCGTGCAAATGTTTACGCTTCAACAGAATAATATTTTCTCAAATCGATTTTTGCGCCTTACCTAGATCCGATAATAACTTCTTCACTGGAAACACGGTTTCCTGCTGAAAGGAAGAAGCCTTTCAGTCTTTTCTCGCTTTATCCAAAGCACGTGGTGCAAATGAGCAAGCAAGAATACATGAAACAAGTTGAAAATGTGAATACGCTGCACCATGTTGAAAATTTAGAAGCTGAAAGAGGGACGTGGTTCGAAATGTGAAGAGAAAAACAGGAGATACATATAGTGGAGATGGAGAACTTCATGAATGCTGAAGCACGCTTGATTTGTTTCCAGCTGTCCGTCATGCAATTAGTATTGCCCTAACTCTTCCAGTAAAAGTCTGCACCGCATTGAGGTTATTTAGTACTTTGCGAAGTGCGAAAACGTGGCTTCGATCGACAATATCAGATGAACGCTTGTCCGATTTTAGTCTGATGAGAGTTCACCGTAAAAACATCAGCAAGGACAAGCGCGGTTTTATTGAATGGGCGATTGGCCGATTTGGACGAGATCCCAGACGTTTGCAGCTCTTGATTCTAAGTGATACTGACAAGCCTTGCTGGACTGAATAAAGTCATTTGTAGTTTCGTTAAATACCATGACAATGCTTTTTTGAAACGAAATGCCTTGCTTGGAAGCTCTGCGGGAGCCTATTGTGTAAATTATTATCGTAATAAAGCTGGCTACTGCTGCCAGCGAAGCACACTGTGACTGTTGCCGTAACATGGGTTTTTTTGTTGTGGTGTAGAAAGTGTAAAGCGTTTGTGAACGTCCATATGCGTCAGCAACCTCAAAACGACAAGCAAAATGTCGACTTTGCCCCCACCCGGAAATATTTCTGCGAACGCCCATGCCGAAGGTTTAAAAAGCGAAGGCACAGAAAGAGAGCAAACTCAAGATTATGAATAAATCAAAACACAACTGCGGTATCTGAAAACTTAAAAAGGCGCCGTTCTCAAATAGCTGTTTCCGCTAAAACTGATAACCATCTGACACCAATTACGGAACATCAGAACCACAGCTGCGGAATCATAGCTGCGAGCAAGGCGTGATAACTGACACGAAGCCGTGGTAGAACGAGCAAGCACGAAGGCGGTCACGACTTTGTTGGATTGACAAGCGTACTCTAAGGAGTGCCTGTAAAATGGTAATCGTCGGGAAAGGACATTTAAAAGCTCTACGTTTGCTGCAAGCTTTGTAGCAGTGGTTCTCAACCTTTTGTGACCCATGGATCATCTTTAAAAAATCTATTCAGTGGACCACTTCTCATGAACAACTAGCCGAAGCTGCGTTGCACGCAGGTGGTCTTACATAATTAATTGTCCAGTGAAGGCTATAATTTTAAGGAACGTTTTATCAAAGACTTATGGAACTTTCTATGGACCACTCGAAATTCCAGTTGAACCACCACATTGAGAATCACTGCTTTATAGGAACCAACCGCCTGGCCTCTTGTTTCATGACTTTATGATGATTGAACTTGCACATATCTTTAGTCTCCACCAAGGTCACACAGTCGAATCAACGAGCACATTTTTAATAGGAAGTCGATTTCACGTTTCTCCACACCAGGCTTGCACAACATGCGGCCCGTGAAAGCTTTTCTTGCGGCCCGCGAGAGCTTCTCAATTGTGGAAAATGCTGCAAAAGCTCGACCTTGAATTGTGGGTCTGCAATTTCTTCTATACTGCAACGTTAAACCATTTATCTTCCCTCACAGGTGTCCAAAGAGTCAAAACTGGGCTGTTCTACAAACGTAACAGTGTAAGAGTCATACAGCCGTGGTTTATTTAGAATGCCATAGTGGAACACTGAATAGTAACGCGACAAGGCCATTTGGTTGATGCCATTCCTCTTACCTGGTTTCCAAGTACCTTGGTGCTCTAATCATCTCGTGGAAAGTTTGTTTACTGTTTGGCCAACATACTGTTGATGGCATATCACACAAGTTGCCACAGAAATACCATAGTTTGCATATTTCAGGTTTTGATGCAATGGGGAAATTTATTTTTTTCCAGGACTTGTGAAACAGTTGGGACCTTGGGTTTGTTGTGTTTTCCAATGGCAACCACAAAGTGCAGCGAGATTGTAAGTCCCTGACGAACCTTGCTTTTCTGTCTTATTTAAAGCAAGGTGCTTGCAGCTCCAGCTCGTTAGTTTTTGTCTAATTGGGGTAGGTCTTTCATAAGTAATCAGTGCCGTCGTATTTAATCCATTTTCTTTCTCTGATAGAGCTGGAACGTGGAGGAATGGTATAGCGCCCACCTGCGGTCACAGTGGGGTAGCCAGCCCAAAATTTTGGGGGGGAACAGAACTCTTGACTTCTAGTCGAGCAACAGTATTTGGTTTGGGACACTGTCTCTCAAAGCGTAAAATGACTAGATATGCTTTGGGGGGTCATGGCCCCCTGGTTACGCCTATGTGTGGTTACCTTTTCTGTCAGGTTTTGGTCTTTCTTCCCAATTTGATGGCCATTGCTATCAGGGACGTAACGAGGCCAGATAGCGCCCGATACAAAAAACAAGTTTGGCGCCCCCATGTTCGAGCGTTAGTTCTTTCGCACGCAATTTTACTGTATTGAAAAAGTACTTGTGGCATTGCTTGGTCTTTTGGTTCGGCGCCCCCCCCGCGTTAAGCTCCTGCATTGAGGTGACTCAACCAAACCAAACAATGACTACCTCAACAGCTCAAACCGACTCAAAGAAAAAGCGATCCGCTCAAACTGTCCTTTAGAAATGACAGATGACATGGTAGCAATCAGGGTGTAACGACGGGGAAAGGGAGTCACAATTACCCGGGCGCTGAATCACTAAAGGTACGCCAGATCACTGCGGGGAGCGCCGAAAAGTCACAACTATGTCACAAGCACTTTCTTGAACACAGTACATTTGCTCCCGAAGGTTCGAACATGTGGACGCCAAACTTGTTTCTTGCCCCGGACGTCATCTAACCTTGTTGCGCCCTGAGTGCCAGGCCGATGCGTAAATTTCAATCGTACGGTTTCTAAATCGCTTTGGGTCAGTACCGAGCTGGTTTTGTTCGGTCATAGACCGAAACGTTTTTGAAATGACCGAACAAAATTAAGTCATTTCGGTCAGAATGTCTGAAAATGTTGGCTGAAAAACACTGTCATGGCGAGTTTTAATACAGCTGTGAGACAAATAAGCGAAATATTTCAGTGACAAAAACGTCTCAGCAAAAAATGACCGAAATGTTTCAGTGAAAAAAAACAGGTACCGAGTATCAGGAGAATTCTACTGTTGAATTCTTTCACTTAATTGCCTATGTTTGTTTTTCAGCTGTCTCGACGTTTCAGTTTAGTAATAGTCAATAAAGACGCGAACTCTCGTAACATCGATATGGAGAACGAAAACGCTGTGAAAAAAAATTGCAAGGATAAACTTCTTTCCAAGCAAGACCTAAAAGATTCAACAACCTGCGCTCAGGATAACGGGCTTCGCCTGTGTTGCGGAAAAGTGATCAAACCGGAAACATTGCTCTTCGCCCTCACCGTTGCGGGTAGGATTTGTCTGAGATTCGCATCTTGAGGAAGCGCACCATAACTTGTACGTTTTGACTTTGATTGAGGTTCACAGCATAGCGCTGCTGCCAAAACCAAACACAATGTCCGATGTGGCGTTTTTCACAGTGGTAGAAGCCTGCCGTTCATCCAAATTTATTGTGTATGACATTGATAATCATGTAATCCGTAGCGGGCTTGGCGCTGCACAACCCTGCCGTGATAAAAACTTCAGGATTACACCCTTGTATTGAAAATTATTATTAAAGTCGTTTTGACGATTGAACACCCACGCTCAGGGACGCCGGATCAGCGGTAGGGGCAGGGGCAGCAAAAGAGTTGAGGGCAATGGGAACTTATAAAAAACAAAAAGTCGTCACCAATTATGTTTGTTCTTGTTCGGCAAGAATGTTGACAAAACATAATGATGTAAAAGTCATTCTGAATTTTCAGGGTGCGCGAATAGCTGCAATAAATTTGTTTCAAGTCGATTTTGATAAACCGTGGAATCACCCATGATACTGTTATGAAAAAGCACTTCCGACCCCTTTGCTCTCCTTTTGAAAGGCCAGGGGGAAATGACCCCGTTTTTCGGCGTCCCTGCTCAGCAAGTGCTGTTACCCATGACGCGTCATACGTGCAGATAGTTGAAGCAATCAGCACTCAGTGCCATTCCTTAAGATTGCGAGGATCTTGATTTCAGGGCCTTTCGCGTTCAGCAGGAAACGTTTTGTTCTCCATGTCACGAATCTGCAGTCCTACAAATTTGATGGTTGTTAAACCAATGCCTGGTGTAGGTTATTTTCATTTTTTTAAAGCATCAACGCGAAAGGTTCGTCACTAATGAAACTATTCCTCGGCACCGTCTTTATTTAAAGAAGCACATTATGTGCAAAGCAATGTGAATCTGTTTATTTTAGTCGAACGTAAGCATTGTTTCAACAAAGCGTGACATTTTATTACGAAGCAAGAATACTTTTCAAAAAGCTGGTTTGTTCATCCTTTGGCGGTGTGTTTATCCCTCTGATGTCTTGTACTGCAGTGCAACCACACATCCGACTCTTCCCCATTATCAGAAACATACATTTGGGTGCATTGTTCTTTTTCACTCTGCTGGCTTGATTTGTCAAAATCGATTTTGCTGTATAGCTGGCATGGGAAAAATAACTTTTTAATAGTAGAAAAGACGCCAATGTAAGTGGGTATGTTGTATACATTTACATAAATACTTACAAATCTACTTGTTGCATATGAATAGAAGCAGTTGAGCACATTCCATACGTTGTGTATATCGCCCCACCAAACAAAAGCGCTCTTGTGTGCGTTTCCCTGGTCTGAAGCGATGTAGCTCTGTGCAATTAATATCTCGTCTGAGATGTTAGTTGACAAGTTAATCGCGCATGAACTGCTCCACGCCACAGGTACTGCGTTAAGGTTCGGAAAACAGTTGAACATAAACAAACTGTTTCTTGGTATAGTTTTTGTGGAATGTTCCCGAACGTGTTAGACCCGCTAGCTATCTCGGAGGTATTGCCCCCCTGACAATTCATAAGGGGCAACGTGGGGCGGAGGTGCCCTTTTTACAAAAGTACCATGAGTAATTTCATGGTTTATAAAGATAGAATTGAAACAAATTTATTGCAGCTATTCGCGCACCAAGAAACTTCAGAATGGTTTTGCATAATGTCTGGTATTATGTACGAGGTCAACATTTTTGCTGAACAGAATCGGTAAAAATTTTTGTTTTTTATAAGTTTCCTTTGCCCTCAGCTCTTTTATTGTCCCCCCTGCCTACCGCTGTTCCGGCGTCCCTGTTGATCATCACATTACTCTAACAATCGCTAATAGTTTTGTTTTTACCATAAAAAATAATCTGAAGCTGAAAGCTTGAAGCAATAGGTCATAGAGCCTATTTGATGCCACAAGTGTAGGTTTTTAATGTTTGGTTGCCCTCACGTGCAAGTGTTGTGGCGTAATTTTGACCACAAGCTTACGTATGAGTGGCCAAAGTAATTGCAGATTTGATAACAATAAATGCAGGTGTGGTTCTTGGAATAATCCTTGGAGTTTCTTTACTTCCTCTTCAACCCTCAGAAGATGCCATCACTTTGATCATGTTCCCTGGCGAAATTCTGATGAGATTGCTGAAACAGCTGATCATACCTATCGTTGTAGCAAGCATCATCACGGGTAAGACACGAATCTCTCTGTCCTTTGATCATGAGAAACAGAAATATTTTGACATTTTGTACGATATCAGATGATTGCTTACACCAAGCGCTTTACAGCCTGAATTTGCTGCCTTTTGGAAACGATTTTAACTGCCTGTGTTTTGGCTAATCAACCAAACAAAAGTCGGATGTTTAATGTTTATTCACAATCTAAGCATAACAGTCAATGACCCCAAAACGTGGTTAAGTCATGAACATTGGAAAAAAAACGTGACATGTAACAATATAGTGCTGGTGCGGATATGCCGGACTTGTGTTCTAGGCAAAGGCAGCTGTTCAGTGTTATTCAACTACCAGCTTATGGCGTCGGCATCGTGTGGTTAAATTAGTAACTTAAGCTCGAATCCTTCTTTTTTCGTCACGCGTTTGCTCTGCATGGTTGATCAAGCATGAACAAGACAAGCGTATTTGCATGTTTCGCACGAACGCACAGGTTCATTACTAGTTTCCCTGCGAAAGAAGTTTTAATTGGTATCTCGGATTTGAATAGTTTCGGTTCCGAACCCTCTAGATTCGTTATTATGAGCACCATTACCCATAACGTGACTTAAAGCAACGGTATTATGCTTAAACCGCGTGGCATTGAAGATCAGTGATGCGCTAGCTGTTTTTTTTTCGCTTAGGCATTTCGGTCGCTTGTCCCGTAATATAGCGTTAAAACCAAGGGCGGATCCAGCCAGTAAGGTCAAGGGGCGTTTTCAGTAATAATTTAGTCAAGGCTCATAACAACTTCGCTACTCTGAGAGAGTTGAAGCATACTTCACAACACTGCTGTGACAAAACAGTGTACAAGACAATGGCCGTATATCACGAATGATGTTTTCCAAATTGTACAATTCATAGCGAATAAAGTTACTTTCTTAGGTTTTAGGGTGGTCATCGCCCCTCCTGGACCCGCCCCTGGTTAAAACGCGCCGTAACAGTATTCACTAGTCTATATTTTCAGACATTAGGACCGAATTGACTTAAAAGCTTTCAGTCATTTAAAAAAAAACTTCGGTCTGTGACCAGCAAAAAGAACTTCGGTCTGTGTCCAACAAAAAAAACTTCGGTCTGTCACCAACAAAAAAACTTCGGTCTGTGACCAACAAAAAAACTTCGGTCTGTGACCAACAAAAAAAAACTTCGGTCTGTGACCAACAACAAAAAACTTATTGCACTAAGTAATGTAGGGCAGCCCAGTTGCTGAAGCCAATCAGGCAGCTCCAAGAAACACGAAAATCAAAGGGCGGCAGGGAGACTATATCACATGATGGTTAAACAATTCTAAAACCGCTACACCTCAAGCTTTTTTCCCACCAAGATTTTAATCTGTTTGATATATCGTGTCGTTTTCCTGCAGGAGTTGCAGGCCTCAATTCAGGAAACAGTGGTAAGATTGCCACTCACGCTATGATATATTACATGTCAACAACTGTGATTGCCGTCCTGCTGGGTGTTGCGTTGGTGGTCGTTATCCAGCCTGGACAGATTCCTAATGATCACAGTGGTCAAGGTCAAGAAAACCAAAAGATAATATCAGTCAGGGACACGTTTTTAGATCTTGTCAGGTGAGTGTAGTTTGTGGTTATTTAGTGTCTTGCGCTTTTCTTGTCAGTTCGACTTCTTTCTTCAAACTTTGTTCGATTAGTGCGGAATTTGTGAATGTTTTGTTCCCCATGCGTTGAATCGATCAGATGGTATTTAAACACAGGTTTAATTTGCAAGTAGTGTTCAGGTTAACATAAAAATATCTATAACAAACCAGCAAATTTGTTTTGATTGTCCTCAATCGAAACATAAATTGATTCTTTGATGATTAAATAAGAATTATTTATAACCCAATGTGAGTCCAAATCAAATCCAAAACAAACAAAACCACCTGTTTTCAATGTACATAACAAAAGAAGTTGTTTGTGTAGATTTTCCGGCGTTTGTAGGAGAACGTAAAAACGTACTTTTATCTTGCTCTCTGTTTGCTTTTCAGAAATATCTTTCCTGGCAACATTATTGCAGCTTGCTTTCAAGTGGTGAGTTACCTGCTCTGGAACCATTTCTATACTAAGTGTCTTCAAACCGATTTCTTTTATCATGTGGTTGTAAATTTGTTCCTCATAAATTCGTAAGTTTATTTCATCGCTTCTCAAAGTAAAAAACGTCCACTTTATACAGTACAATTATTTAACGTTGATGAACTCGAAATGCTGTATTGATACTTCTGAAACTTGTCTGTGGTATCGAAAAATTCTCTGACGCATTCGCTGAAAGTATAGAAAACAAAAAGTTGGTCTTTTCAGGTTGTTGCGCTGCGCTGGTAGAGTGTTTTGCTTGTGTTAAAAATCGATAAATCTACTGCTTTTTGCCCTCCATAATTTATTAGTTATTGTTGAGTCTGGGTGTATATTTGTTTTATGTCGTCACATTTCTGTGCTTGTGTTTCTTTGTACGTTGGCGAAACATTATTCTTTACTCAGGTCCTCGCTGAGCAAAACAAGTTCACTTTCTTGTGAAGAACCATCTTGCCGGATACAAAGTGCAAGATTCGTTTGATTGATTTTTTTATTGCCGTTTTTTTCTTGTGCGGTTTTTTTGCTTCGAGAAAGGATAGCTTCGTTGGCACCAGACCAGATCATTTCAGTTGAGACCAGATGCGTTCTTGATCCAATACGGTATAAGGACAGACGTTGGAGGAGAACTTTTTACCATTGCAGTATTTTACTTCAATGACATACCTGAAATTTTGCATATTCAAGAGTATGCCTTTTGACAAATTAAAAACTGTATAAAAGTATTGAACATACTGTAAACGTGCGATCTATCAATTTTCAGTGACAAGTGTATGGCGTGTGTCGTGTTCTTTGCCATGCAAATATTAGTTTTTCTTTCCCAAAATAACATGTATCGACGTGTGTCTAAATTAAGTTTTAATGTCTGCTGTAAATTTCTGCTCCTCTGCCACAAACACGAATCTAACCAGAGCTTTGTATTTTCAGGACCATACGAGCGTTTCTTCAATCGCGGTTCAGAACGGCACGGCGAACGGATCGTCCGAAAATGTCGTCTCAGTCCAGATGTTGAAGAAAACGACAGAAAAAGTTCAGTCCACCAACGTTTTAGGTAAAAACCTATGGAGACTAGTTCAATGCACAACGTCTCCCAAGGACAGAGATTATAGCAAAACAGTTGTTGAAATCGATTTTACTTTGCGCTAGCTACAAGTGGGACAGTGGTTCGAGGGCTCGGCTTGACGCGTGCATCGTGGGTTCGAAACCTGGGCCGGGTTTTAGTGAAGACCTGTAAAACATCACTTTGTCGCCGATCCAGACCATTGCTTGGTTTTAACGAATGTGTGTCAGAAAAAACTTCACGCGCGGTGCTATTATTTGCCAACAATCACCACGGACTACCCCCGTTCCTCCTGTTGCTGGGCAAACGTACATAGATGCCCCCCAAGCCATTAATGACCGTCCGAAAGGAGTGTGGAGCAATTACAACAACTTAATATTTTTTCCTTTCTCAGATTTCTTCTCTTTTTTCCAACAAACTTTCTCTCAAAACGATCTGAATGGTCTGCCTTTATCTCCGTCTTTTTCAATTTGAATTTCTTTCAACTTTTTGGGTTGAACATAAACGAAAGATACTAAGGTGCTAAGACCTACTAGCAGAGTCCGCTGTGTATCCGGGAAGATTTGATCAAGATGGTTTTGTCAGTAAACAAAGCGACAGTTCTGTGGATGCTTTATATCGATGGCACCCACCTTTTTTAATAAGTTATAACTTATTATTGTTATTTTTTCTCTTTATTTTCAGTTTGCAAAGCTTCTGGCAAAACGATCTGTTTTATTGATAGATCCAGTTGATACGCGTGTGTGCTCAACTGATCATGAGATTGCGTAAGGTGAAAACAACGTTGTCTGCGCAACGTTCGTTGACGAACAACAGAAACATTTTGCAAATTGAACACAACGTCGCCAGTTTATTGCTTTTTCAAAAACACGTGCTTGTTTAGTCTGTGAGCTGTGGGTCGAGCAACACTTTGCTCGTTCAACTTGCTTAGTGGCAGCCATGCCTGTAACGGTATGTAACCTGGAATTAAAGCATTTTTTGCAACAAAAACTGCGTTAGAAACTCGTATTCGTAATAAAAACTTGTTTAACTGACACTCATTAAAATTCTGGAAATAGTCGTCGTTGTTCATACCGCGTAGCTTTCGATTCGTGACACTAATGAAGACGCAGACCTTGACCATTGCGTTTATTTATATTTTCAAGGCCTGATAACTTTCGCAATTTTTTTCGGAACCATCGCTGCGAGGCTCGGCAAAGAAGCTGAAGTTGTGACTCGATTCTTCGAGGCTCTCAACAAGATTTTTCTCAAGATGATTGCCGTTGTTATATGGTAGGCCATGTTTGATGGTAACATTCTGCCGAAAAGGTTTCAAAGTACGTATTTGTGAAGAGACATTGTCAGTGCTGCAAATACAACTTTAAATGTTAATCGGATCCTGAGGTCATGTCGGGCAGGAACGGTGAAAACGAGGAATTACGATGTGAATTGTTTCACTGGATTTTGTGGCAAGGACGTGGAAGTTGTTTGCTGCTTTTTTTCTGCAGTGAATGATAGTACATCTGTAAACTATCGTCTTATGTGTTGGGAATAAAACAGATAAGAAATAATTAATTGGTGTCTTATACGCAAATTCGTTGTCTCACATCTGCAAACAAGAAACGCTCCTCTACACAAAGCTTATCTGTCATAGTTTTTAGAGCAAGTCAACGTAACTTTGGCTGTTTTTCGAAGGGGCTCGTTTTTGAGTTACCGGTGTTTAAACTATTAAAATATCACGTGTATGGGGAAGCTGATTGATGCAAACTATCCGCCCCGTTTTTAATGTTGAAACCAAATTGATTTGATTATAATATGTGAAACGTTCTGTTTTGCATCCAGTGCCATAATGTGTTTGGTATTTACCGCAAAAAGACGTTGATCCAAAGTGCGCATTGCATGAGCTAACGCTGTTAATCTGCGTGATGATTTTTCGTCTATTTGCCTTTGATGATTCGCGTGAAGAAGTCCTCCACATAAAATTAAAGCAAAAAATATTTGAAGGTACTCGCCAATCGGAATATGCAGTCTTATTGCTGGGAACGTGTTGAAAATGCAGGGATTCGAAATCTTGTTTGAAAAGCTTGGATTATACATTGTGAGTATTCTGCATACAGCTAGGTAAGGTCTTTACAGGAACAACTGCACCAACCTTAAATGCATTCAAAACAATTTTAAGCAGCCAAACAACAGAAAACCTTAGCTTGCCTGAAATAAACTACAGCGTTGAACGCTGCTCAAAACGCAGCATGTCAAAACTATGTCGTCACTTCCTGAAGGGAAGCGGAAATTTCCGGATTTGTGACGAAGAGGCGCAGTGTATAGTCAAGTGAGTCAGTTCGGTGACTAAGCACACGGTCAATCAACGATTACACTGAAAAACATTTGCCTGCTCACCACCACAAGTTGATGTGCCCAAGATAGACTTATGCTTCAATTGGGAGCAATCACCGGCACAACTTCGTCTTGTCTTTCACAACATACGCACTTTGGTTGGTTTCCAAAATCTTTTAAAACCTTGGATATTGCATTGTTTCGTAAATACGTGAAAAATTCACCGCCAAACAAATAACATTCAAAACATGTAAAACAATTTGAGAATTGGCCGTCTTCTTACCAGTGGCACAGCGGAAGATCTTGCGATCACCTGGGTCTAACTGCACCATTCCTGATATTCTATCATGTGATTAACTTAAGAAAAACTAACATAGCACTTAATAAAAAAAGAAACTATACACAACAGAAACACAAAAACGAACACATTCAAACATTCATACACATGGACGAAAATTTAAAAAACAAGGACAAAACAGATACAAGAAATGACAATGTTGCTTATTATCAGCAGGAGTTATTTACTTTATGACCAATGTAAGTGTGTCCTTACTACTTTACTGCAACAGGTATGGAAACAATATATGTAGTCTCAATTAAAATTTATGATTTACACTTAACCCCAGGATAAACATAATACAAGACAGTTGTTCTTATTGAAGTACAGATCCTTATATAATAATTACAGTGGCTTAAACGTCCTCAGCACATGCAGTTAAATACATTTTAAGCAAACCACTTGTGAACGATTGAAATGAAGTAGGTTTTAGGTTATTTGGGGCCACTAAATCTTAGTTGTTTCTGGGTCTTCAGATTAAACCGAGGCAGGAAATAGTTTTTTGTGTCACTTAATATAATTTCATATTTGTGTTTTTGATCCAGCTTAGAAAAGTACTTGGAGAAAATGGTTGGTAGTTTTCCTTTGTGATACTGAAACATAAATTTACCAATTTACAGTTCATATATTTTTGTTATTGACAAATTTTTGGAAAGTGGGTTAGAGCTGCAGTTTGGTAATGATTTAGATTCAGTGATCTTTATTATCTTTTGATGCATTTGCATTACTGGTTTTAAGGCAATTTCCCCAGCACTACCCCAACTAATAATTCCATAATTTAGATGTGAGGATAGTTTCCGTAACTGTTCTCAACACACTCAACAAATCACGTTGCCATGTTTCCAGGTCGCAGTTGTTTCTGGGTTGGCGGTTCACGGAATGATAATCCTTCCTACGATTTACTGGGTCTTTACCAGAAAGAATCCCATTACCTTGTACAGGGGCTCAGCGCAAGCCTGGCTAACCGCAGTGGGAACCGGTTCCAGGTAAGAATTGTTCTAATTTATCACGTGGTTCCAGAAACGTTGAAGCTTCCCCACAAGTTAGGCGCAGTCCATGTGCAATACGTGCTAGCTTAAATCATTATTGTAGCACATGATGTTGCTGCTTCCTTTATAACCCAGTGACATGCTGCTGCATTTTGCAATTGCCCTTCATGCATGCTGCTACTCCATAAATGCAGTCGTAAAACTTCATTTCTGAGTGAAGCCAAACCATGCAGTTTGATTTTTGTATTTATAATAGACCGCAATTATTGGTTTTAAGCTGTTTCAGAAAAGTTGTTCAAGTATTGGAGACATATTCAAGTATTAGTGAATGCAACCAATACACTCGGCTTAACTTCTAGAACAATAACGTATGTCATAGACGTGCGATGTTGCATGCAGTAAACCCAATTATGTTGTTATGTTTGTTTAGATTAGGACCAAGTTGATCACTCTTTGATAAAAATTCAATCAAACCACTGTAGATGCATATACCAACACCTGTCAAGAGTAGCTGTTGGTAGAAAAACGTGTCAGCTATCACTGATAAATATATTTTTTTAATTCATACATATGGTACTCGTCCAAGGCTACAAGGCTATACTTAATGCTGGTTCTTAAGCTTGCAGTCAAATTCTACAAAATGTCAGATAACTCAGCCCTTTCCAAAATTACATGTAGCTGGACAAAAAGTTTGGAGCCCTGAATTGACAGATTGTATGTCAGGAATGAGATATTTTTCGTTTGGTTTGGAAATAACGAAGAAGTTATCTTTGTTAAAAGTCATAAGATGCGCATCGTCCGTAACAGCAATGCACTGTCTATTTTCCAGCGCTGGAACATTGCCTGTCACCATCAGATGCTTGGAGAACAATCTTAAAGTTGATCCCCGTATCGCGCGTTTCGTCCTCCCCCTTGGCGCCACCATCAACATGGACGGCACAGCTTTGCTGGAAGCGGTGGCGGCGATCACAATTGCTCAGATGAACGGACTTTCTTTGAACATCGGTCAAATCATCACCATCAGGTGATTGAATGTATTAAACTTGGTTTTGAAAACAAATTAGAATTGTGTACATAATAACGTGTGAAGTAGTTTAGTTTCGATCAACGCTTGTCACAATAAATGTCAAAATACAACTGAAGCAACAAAATTATTTCCTGCCGAGTGCTTCCGCCTTGAAAAAAGTTGCCGCGAAATGAACCAAAGCTGTAGAGTACCCAGTGCGGTTTTCGTCCCGGCCGTAGCACTACAGAAAAACTTTCCACTCTCCAGAATATTTTCGTGAAAAATTTGGAGTATGCCAAAGACTCTACACACATGTTTTGCCGACCCCGAGAAAGCATACGACCGGGTTCCGAAAACGCTTTGGGGAGTGTATTGCGAGTACGCTATTGACAGCCGCCTGTTACTGGTCTTCAAGTCATCGTATTCCTTCTCAGAAGTTTTGTGTCCGTGTCGGCGGAGTTAAACCACAACCGTTCATCGTTGGTGTTGGACTCCGACAAGAATATGTGTGCTGTCACCACTCCTCTTCATAGTCTGTATGAATCGGATAGACAGTTAAAGCGGAGTCGACGATGGTGTCACTGCTGGAAGCTGCAGGATGAACCGTTTGCTTTTTGGGGACGATTTGGTGCTGCTGACATCTTCTCAGCAGGGTCGTCAGCATGCACTCGATCAGTTTATTGCTGCGTGCGACCAAGCATAAATGAGCATTCAAGCATGAATGAGCATTAGCACTAAACAGATCCAGATATTATGTCTCTGCAGAAACCTATGGCAGTATATGTTGCAAGTGGCAATGCACTGCAGCAGGTGGAGACGTTCCAGGACCTTGTGGTGGTATTCACGAGTATCGGAAGGCGAAACAAGGAGGTTAATACGCGGTTTGGTGAAGGAAACGTAGTTCTGCGTTAACTTTATTTCCCAGTGGTGAGAAGACGGGAGTTTTGAAAGACCGCAAATCTGTCAGCTGTTAAATCGGACCTTGTTCCTTTGTTCCGATCTTCATCTATGGTCATGAATCTTGGATAATGACCAAAAGAGTACTACCTCAAGTACAAGCAGCAGAGATGGGATTTTTGCGAAGAAGTTCACGGCGTGACACTTCGCGACAAAGTGCCCAGCTGCGAAATTCGCAAAGCCCTGAATGTCGAACCACTTCTCCGAATCGAAAGATCCCAGCTACGTTGGTTCGGCCACGTGTCCAGAATGCCGCACGAAAGACTGGCGAGGCAAACAGCCACGGGGAGGTGGCCCAGAGGTCGTCCAAGGACCATGTGGAGTGGCTACATCTCCGACCTTGCTTGGCCCCGTCTTGGTTTGAAGCCAAAAGAACTGTCTGAGATTGCTGTTTGACCATGAGGTATTTCAAGTCCTATTGGGGCTGCTTCCCCCGTGACCCTATTGGGGCTGCTGCCCCCGTGACCCTCCCCAGTGATAGCGGGCACGAAAATGAATAAATGACTTGTCTTCCTTCTTAGTTTCAGAAGAGCTTAGTTATGTTTTATTGAACTACACGATTCCATAGTTTTGCGTCTTGCACTTCCTACAAACTGCCTTTGTGGTATTGAGTGTGAAGCAATGGCCGTAAGGGAAATAAATGTGAAGCGATTCACTTTAGTTTTTCAATTTAACCTGATGTTTATAATAATAATCTTTAAAATTGTTATGATACCCCTTTCGAATATTTGTGACGTACAACAGAAACGAAGGACGAGCAACAATTGCCTGTTTTTATGAATTGACAGGAATGTTGTAAAGACATCATTTTAAAACATTATACATGAGCATTAAATTTTTTTGTGTTTGATATTTATGTACAGCTGTTCGAGATTGTTAGTTTATACTTTAAGTAAAGCATTCTGGGTTTATCAATCAAAAACACCCGTCATCAGGCTTGCTGTTAATACTGGACTCACAGAGGTCCGGGCAACGCCACCATGGGACAGAAAACAGTTTTTGATGTAATTTCCTGGGTCTGTAATTGATGTTTGTCCGGTGTTCAGTTTAACAGTAAAAAGTGCTGTTTTTACTTAGTTAACATAAATAACTCACAATTTCAAGAAGCATTATTTGCTGCAGTCATGTTCGCAATTGCGTCAGACTGGAGGTTTTTGTGGGCGCTGTATTTTAAAGTGATAAACGTCATTTTTTAAAAACATATTTCTGTTCGTTGTTGAGAAACAAGTACCCTGTTATTTTGTTATTTGACTTGGGATTTTTGTTGTTTTTAGCATCACTGCAACAACTGCAAGTATCGGAGCGGCCGCCGTACCAGGGTCCGGGTTGGTCACCCTCGTGCTGGTTCTTTCGGCGATCGGCGTACCAACTGACCTGGTGGCCATTCTTTGGTCAATCGACTGGTTTATGTGAGTGATCTTTGATATAAATCCTTTTCGCCTCGTGCGTTCACAGTACATTTGTTTACGTAGGGCGGTGGGCATAACAGGTAGCAGCGATTACAATGGGATAGAAAAGAACTGTTGAAGTTTGCTTCTTAATGTGCTCTTATTGTTTTGTCATCAAATTGCCTGGTTTTTGCAAAGATGCAGAAATATCCTGCGTCTGATAAGCATCAACAACCCAGCGTGGTGACTTTCATTGCGTCTTAACTCTGGCAATATATCTTTTCGATATGCTTTCGCGCTTTGCCGCTTAAACCCTGCCGTGGACTGCGGCGCCTTTTGCTGACAATTTGTCATAGATCCTGCTTTTCTGAACAGACATTCTCGAAAGCAGCGTAATTTTTTACGACGCGCGTGCCCGAGTCAGCGCGTGTTACGTCATCGGATTGTGAATATAGCGTCCGGCGAATAAAGGAAACAATGAGCAAACCGCAACAGACCGGGAAATCGTGATCTGGCTTTGCTGAACTTGCCGCGCTCACAGAGCACGAAAGCTCCATTCATTGTTGTTGCGTGTTGAATTGTCTGAATTGTGCGGTTTATGTTTTCATCCAGTTGAGGGGGGTATTTTGTGAAGTGGGACGATGTAGACGTAGAAATTATTGATATGTGAACCAATGCAATTGATCAACGCAGGACGCTGATGAATCTCAGGCAAAGCATCGGGCCAGAGCTTAACAACATTTTCAAAATGTGTTTCGGGACGAGCAGCAAAATTGTGAGGGTCATTGATCCAACTTGTTGTCAATTAACAATTGAGTGATCACACGCAGAAAAACAGCAGCTTGAATATAATTCCGACATGAAACCGGTTCGGTATTACAGTTAAGGAATCGGATTCGTTTCGATTGAACAAGCAGGATGGCGATAGTTACTCAAATCCAACCACACGAACCATATCTTCGTACACGGCCGCTATGTGTGGTTGTTTTGACCTTTATTTTCTGGATCAATTGACTAGTCATCGCAAAAGGTGACACAATCGAACCCATCAGAACATTTATTTGATAAGAAGTTGATTTCACGTTAATTCCACAACTCCACGCATCCTCACTCCCGAAAAATGCAATTGTCTGCGGGTAAAAAGGTGAAAGCAAACAAACTGAAGACCAAAACAAGTAAGTCAAAACAGAAGTTGCGGCAATTACAAACTGAAAAATTCGCCGTTTGCGCCATTCCCAAATAATTCCTTTCACTAAAGCCGGAAAACCATCTGACGTCAAGTACCGAGCAAATAAACACAGCTGCGAAATCACGCTGCAATGACGTAGCACAGAGCGTTGCTGGAATGCGTAAGCAGAAAGGTCAGCAACATGTCTCAACAATCAGCTGAATCTGGTCGCAAAGCGTTTTACCGGAAAATCGATTTCGCGTCAACTACGCATCTTCAGTCCTGTAAGTTGCAAGAAAAAGTTCATGGATGAAATGATGAAACACTAAAGGAAGAGGAGGTCGCAAGGTTGACAGACGTACTATAGGGAGCCCCCTGGCCTCTAAGTACTGTTTGTTGGGGGAGTGTAAAAATCGCCATCTTTGTTAAAAGGACGTGAAGCCACGATCGAGAAAACGATTTGATTTTTTCGACGTCTGACGCAGATCCTGTTTTCGTGTAGAGATCGTCTGCGCACATCTGTCAACGTTCTGGGTGACTGCGTCGGAGCGAGCATCATAAACCACATCAACCGTGACATTCTCGAAGACCCGGATGTCAGCGGCGCTGACGTGGAAAGCGGTTCTGGCGAGAGGTTGATAGACGCTGCATCGAGCGATAGTGGTTTGTCGCTAGAGCGAAGGGAAAGTCCTCCCTCCTCGTGCGAAACTTTTACCGTGGTGGCCGAGGGTGGACGTTTATGATAGTTGATCGGACTGGATTGATCCATGCATGTGTTTAACTCATATTACACTTTCAATGCAAAATCGTAGTCGAAAGTGCATCACGTCCACGTCAGTTAAATGAGACAGAGGCAGTAGTTCGAATGCAGACAAGCAAACTCGTTCACCGCCCAACTAGTATTAGTTGCTTTCAAGCATGCTGGTTTTGAAATACCCTGTTTTTTTATTGTATCGAAAAAGCTTTTTCACACAAGCTACGTATTTCGAACCTTGCATCTCAGTTTTGTTTCTTTTGTCACTGACCTCTGCGAAAAGTAGTCAAAAATGGAGGTGTCTTCAGCTGTTGATGCGAATTTGCGAAATGTACCAGTGTCAGTACCAAGGACTGCGCCAAGAATCAACACTTTTCTGATAGAGCTTCAGTTTTCGATCAAACGTTGACTTGAGGTTTAAAGCATGAAATAAGTTTCACATCATTCTTACATTTGCTGAGACAAAGCGTTCATGATGCAGTTTCAACCATTGTGACATGAGCTTTGCGTAGCAATGGAAGAACTTTCTTTAGAACTGAGATATCAACGTCAGTTCCTTGATCTTTCTGTGCGATGTGTTTTAGTTCGTGATGATTTTCGAAAAATGGAGACAGAACTCAACAGTGAACTTATCAGCTTTTTAAACTGTAGCTCGTGATTTCACTGCAAAGCTTCCAATATTGCCGTTCGATTGCACGAATACTTGTACTAAGTACTCGTTTCTGTTTTCAACTTTCTTCTGAGCGTTTTTTCAAAACCCATTTCGTTTGGTTTCTGTGTTTATTGCGCTTCACCAATAAACGAAACAACTGTTTCTTGTTTTTAGTCAACTAAAAAGATATAAGCTTGGCCTCAAAGGTGGTTGGTTTCGACGGTAAAAAGTAGAGCATTTCTTTACGGACATTGGATGATAAAGAAACTTCGCAGAAAGGATAGTTCGTCGTAAATGATCAACTGCGAATCGATCGATCAAAATAAGTCGCCATAAACGCGACACAGTCAAATTAAATCGCAAATTTAATAGAAACTTGATTTCACGTTGTTTACACGCCCCAGTCCTGAAAACCGCAAGCAAGTACTCATTGCTGGAATGTCATTTTACGCGAAAGTCCGAATCATCGCAAAGTGATGGAAGCAGATTATGAAACGCAGGTTCCTCAAAAGCTCACAGTAAGCCTAGAACCTGCAATTCACGACGAAACGGAGAGAATATCCCTGCTAAATCAACTTTCGAGAAATGCTGCAAATGTGCTGAAGCAAGAGACAAAACTGATTGAACAAGAGAAACACTTGAAATAAAAAACAGGCTACCCAGTAGCACTGACCAGCAATTTGTAGCTGAGTAAACAACATGCGCCGAAATGTTTGCATTACTCATCACCGCGTCGATTGAGGAAAGATGTTCCGCAATTGAATAATTTCTTTCTCTTTTTAACAGTTAGTTGCCTTGATATTAACGTAACAGTCCGACAGCACCTAACTTTCTAATACAACCAGAGGTGAAAGTAAGCCGGAACGGCCCTGATCGCCGTTCCGGTAAAAGAATTATTGCCGGTACGGCGTTCCGGTTAGAATTTCTAGTAGGTTGGTATTATGACGCTGACGCAACAATGGCGGCACCTGAACTTTACTAGAAACAACTTTTACATCTTATTTCCTGAGCAAGGTGTCATATGACTTCAAGGCAAATCATTTCTAGCCGCCTCTACGTTCGTTTCAAAGGAACTTGTTCACTCCCTGGCCGAGCACTTTTAAATACCGGTGAATAACCTAAATAACGTAAATTTTTATTATTTGAAAATTACCAAAAGCATTGCGGCCCGCATAAAATGCCCTCGCGGGCCACATGCGGCCCGAGTCTTTGAGCCCCTGATCTAGACCTTTCGAAAAGCTCAAGAAAAAAATGTAAGTCGTCCTCGATTGTCCTTGATTGTAAGCGGGGGATTACAATCGAACAAATACAGTATACACTTTTCCAGGTTTATTGCCGGATTTTAGCTGTGTAACATGCTCAGAAAGCCTTCTACTTCTGCCAAAAATTGATAATGATTTTTGGTGTTACTGCGCAGTGGCGCACATGAGAGGGAATATTGCACACCGCTGCCCTTTTCATTAGTTTCATTGTGACTGTTTTTGTTCGGATATCGAGGGAATTCAGAATAAAGTAAT
>Ga0210059_1004136_pt1 | contig 23385 bp, 16 predicted proteins | sample Ectturendosymbi2_FD_188042 | JGI IMG/M metagenome (GOLD analysis project Ga0210059, IMG submission 188042) | Ecteinascidia turbinata endosymbiont from Florida, USA - Sample 2 (SPAdes) (version 2) | ecosystem: Host-associated > Tunicates > Ascidians > Unclassified | place: Key West, Florida...
CTTACAAAATGTGATTGTTTCAGGAAATGTTTCTGCCAAATCAACAAATTTTCCTTTGTTATATTGTTTTTCCTCATTGGCAAAATGTCTACGCGGGCCGGATTTGGCCCGCGGGCCGTAGTTTGGCGACCCCTGATCTAGCCTAACAAATTAAAGTTGCCAAAGTCTGAATAGGTGGAAAATTGAAAAACGTTTGTGGAAGTTTGAGGCTATGACAGTATTTGCCTGCTTTGTGAAATTAAAAAGTAGGTTTAAACTTATTGGGAGATCTACAATCCTTCATATATTTCTTTAGTGTTAATGGAGAAAATAATTTTAAACCTTCTCCGGGATGTTCAAATGCTGCTCTAATAAGCGGTTTGCAGCCTACTCCTATATTTAATCGATGCCAGTGGCCTAGCAAGGCTAAGTGCCGCCCGGGGCCCACAATAAAAGTGCCGCCCTTTCTACCTCTCAAATTTGCTTAAAAGAATTTGAAATGAAAGATCATGTTTCGTGCGTATTTAAAGGCTGGATTATTGAAGCATCTTGAAGATCATACTCAAACACTCACAAACTGAAATGGGTCTTGTTTTTCATTGTCGATTATGAGTCTTGCTTTTTAATTTCAGCTTGTCGCCACCTTGCTCATTATTACTTTTCCTTTTTTTGTTTTCTTTACTTATGCATATATGGACCCAACATGTTTCGTCAAATGATCTTCCCTGTTGGTTTTTAGTCTCCGGTAAGCCCACCGCTTGACTTTTTAATAGTCTACTCATTTCAGGGGATCAAACGAAAAAATTAAGGAATGTGTTGGCGGCATACCTACTTTGCAGATGTAAACATTTAGGTATTGTTAATATTTCGTGTGGCATCCCTGTCTAGAACTAAAAAAGTATATATACTGCATATAGCAGGCTGTAATATTAATTTCATATAATGATCTCAGTGATGTGAAGGACGTTTCATTGTTCACTTCACTTTTCAGCAGTGGTTTAATTCTCTCAGCATATATAAAGGCTTCAAACGTTAACTCTATCGGTACTTGCGCGAGGCCCTCTGCAAGTGCGGGAACCATTTTGATATAATAGGCCAAATTGGTTTAAAACCGGCTCTGGGTGAGAAATGCTGTCTTGTAGCCTTCATCATGACCTGCACACGATGTCTAGCTGTTGGAATTTTTTAGGGTTGCAGTTGTAGTTGGGTGGGAACGACGTTGCCACACCATTTTTCACTACATTGAAACATGGCTACAATCTCACAGATGTGACAGTGACACGCAGATGCGCACTGCTAGTCAAATGTCTACAGTGAAACAGGAACATCCAGTGTGGAAATTCTTGCAGGCGAATACTCACTTTATTCGAATTATTTGGTGCAGTCTTCCTTTTCATTTGGCGTGGGAACGCCATTCCCACACCTCTTTGTGTAGCACTACACTCCTGGGTTTCTTCCAATTACACATGCTTAGTGTTATTTCTTGCCTTCGTTCGTTACCAACAGAACCGTCGCCGGAAGATCTTAAATAGGGAGGCTAAAATCCACCGATTTATAGTGTTTAAAAGTTCATTTGGGGGACATGGAAATTTGTTTGGTGGGGCTAAGCCCATCAAAAAGTCCCTTGTGGCGACGGAACTGGTTACCAACAGACATCTATTTCAAAAACTGTATTACCAAACCATGCAAAATTCATCAAGATGAGAGGAACACCTTTTCTAAGCTTTTCACGTTGAAATGACTTTTTCTATGACTGCAAATGTTACTTTTTAGTAAACCGTTGAACAAAGGGGACTTCTACGAAACTCACACTGCCTCCCAGTTGGCTATGATTCACTCTATTTGCAGTTCAAATGTACAATCTGAGCTCTAAGTTAGCCGCGGAAACACATCACCTGCACTACCCGTTTCAAGAACGTCATTTTCCGTCACCATTATGTCATGCAGCAAAACAGCAGTTGCATTGAAACTTGCAAAGTTCTTCACTTCAACCGCCAAAATTTAATGTTGATAACCCCACCTAATCACCAGGCTACACTTTATGGCACTTAATGAAAATAACATTAAAAATAGTTTGAGATGTGTCAATAAAATTTATTTTTAAATTTCGGTGATGGCTAGCAGCGGTAAGGCAATTCCTGAACTATGTTTCTTGCCGGGGCGGTTGAGGTGAACACTCTTCCCAAAGAGCGCTACGGCGATTCACTCAGTGGCCATGGATCGAACTACCAACCCTCCGATTGAGAGGCAGACTAGCCATCGCCGCCCCAACGAAATGTTCGTCGCCAAAGCCTAGCAGGTGATGTTATGATGTGCCGTTGGGGAGTTGCTAAGGAACCAACAATAGGAGAAAAAGGATTAAGCTATCCTTGACTATTTGCCGTGATTTCATGCCGGGCTTTTTTCATCAGATTTTCAGACTAGGGGCAATACAAACCTTGAAATACCAGTACCGGGTATGTAATTTTTGCTAATCTTTGGTCGAATGTCACCTCTTTCCTTTGTTCTAAGGACTTTTGCCTGGGATGGGGGAAATGGCTTTGTCTGGAGATGAAGATGCAAGGACTGGGCGCAATTACTCCCCAAGTTAAAAAAACTTTTATTTCAAGACAAACGCTGTAGTACTTTGCGTTTTTTAGGCTAGGCTACCAGTCTAGGGCTTCATAAGCACAAAAACTGAAAAGAGTTAGACCGTTTAAAACAGGGGTAGGGAACCTGTTTACGATCACGGGGCGCCTAAATTTTGGATTATCGATGGCGGGCCGCAAACAACATTTGATTTTATCCTAAACCTCTACCTTTATCTTACTACGAGGGATAGAGGCTTCTTATGACATGCTGTCGTAAGTACCTGCTTATCATGGAGCTCAGTTTTGACGCGATTTTGAACTCTAAAATGAGTAACGAAAATTCTGATGCGGGTCATATAAAATGTTCACGGAGGCCGCAGGTTCCCCACCTTTGGTTTAAAACTTTATTTAAAAGTAATAAAAAAAAGTTGGATATTTTAAACTCTTTTCAAAATTTATTTTCATCAACAAAGTGCCGCCCCCCAGCAGGTTCCGCCCGGGGCTCAGCCCGCTCCCCTTGCTACGCCACTGGATACAAGTCGTTTCGAACGTGTTGATTTTGACAAAGGAACCTCGTCAGATGTGCATCTGATGAGGCATGCGAGCAAGAAAATTCGAAATACGGATGAACAAATGATCCTGCTACTTACAAGTCATAATTCGGAAAGTTGGGGACTACCCCGAACTATGTAGCCCAAAAAGGACCGCCTGCAATCATAATAGAAACTCTCCCAAGGAACGGGAGTGATAGGACACAGTTTTGTAAGTTTCGTTGCAAAAGAATACAAAGAACACCATCAAAGGTCATCCATGGGTATTATTGCTGGCCTGGAAAAATAGAATATTTTGTTACTACTGCCTCTCTGGAGGTACTACACTCGTAACTCCCTTCTGATCAGGGAGGTGCCTGACCAGAGAGAAGGTATTGATGAAGGTTGTAATTATTTGATTTATTGGGTTTGACGGCGCTGTCCATTGAAGTCTCTACTGGAGAGGTCTTGGTGTCAACCTTTCGGGTCTCGCTTTGTAACATCACCGATTTCTATCATTACGCCATGCTCCTCCTCAAACATTTCTACACACCCCTGAGTGGGGTCCTGCAAAAGTGTTTCAAATAGGGCCCCGAACTTGCTAACGCCGGCCCTGCGTGGAATGAATACGATGCAATAATGAGTATGCGGGAATTGTGCTGTGAAAAAATTGGAAAGGCTCATAAAAATTAGGGCCTGCACTAACTTAAGAATGTTTGTGAAGATGTAATGACATAGATACGATATTCTCCACCGTAGTAAAGTTAAAGTCAAGGTTCTTTAAAGTGGTCGGAGGACGAAGGAACGCTTGTTATAGGCTACACATTTGTGATTTCAAAATTTTTGGCATGAAACTTGAAACAGCATTTTTGTGAAGTTCAAATGGCTTGACAATAAACAGAGAATTCAATTCGTCTTTAGTCCTTTGTGGCGATTGTCTTAGGTGGCAGTTTTCCTAAGTAGCAGATGTCCAGATGACTGTGTTCCTAAAACTCAGCTATTTACGTCTGGTAAACAAACAGGGCTTTCACGAATGTGCGAGACCAAGAAGTCTTTCCTAATAAAGTGGGAGGCCCTGGTGGACAAGGATATAAGAACTTTGCAATCAGCGTATCGTCCTTGTTCTTAGAGCTCCCGGAATGCACAGCTGACTTAGAAGAGTTTGTGGACAGAACCCATCACAATTTGCTACTGTACATCATAATTTCTTGTAGTCAGAGGATAAGCTATTTGTTCACAGTTGCAGTTTGCTTATTAATTTTGTCACGGCATGTACAATAGCAGTGTTTTCTTGGTTTTGTTTCGCAAATCGTATTCAACACTTGTTTCGCCACCTGTTTTTAGTTTACTGGCTGAATGTATGAACGCTTATTCTGCATTCCCTTGTGTCCGTATGAGAAGCAGGGGTGAAGTGGAGGGGCACGCGTGGGAACGGCGTTTGCACACTTCTTTCACGTTTTGGTTTAAAATGAGTTGGAAGCTGTTTCAAAATGGCAATTTTTTGGATGCGTTTCCAAACCTCCTTTGTTACCACTACATCCCTGATGACGAGTTCTATGTGGAATATTTTTTTTGATGCCTGTAGTGGACCAAGTCAAACAATCTCATTTTTAAAACATCATTGAATCACATGCATCCCATATACTGCAATAAGTACGAAGAAATTACATTACCGTCACCAAGACAACACAGACATTTTCCACAAATATCGATATGGCAATCCTAATAAAGATGTTGCCTGTAATTAAACATGCCAATAACCTCGATAAATACCTGTACAAATATTTTTCAAAACGAAAAAGGACCTGATTCAATCGTCACTCTTTGCAGATTACCTGTGGACTAAGATTTGATTGTTCGCTGTTCCAAAGTTCAAAACATTTTCAAATGTGCCCTTGCGCATTCCTAAAAAGCTTGCGTTTAATTGGGGGCTTTGTGCGTTTATCGGGGTATTTGATTTTGTTTCATCCAGCACTGTGAAAATATTTTTAGGCGTTATGTGTTCGTTCAACCTGGGTATTACTTACTAAAGCGATTTGATTGGCATAAGCAGCCTGAGTGATTTAGAGTAAATTAGCTGAAGTAGCTTCATTCAACAGTTGGTAAATATTTTGTTAAAAGTTGCTTTACGTGATGCCATTTAAAAATGTGTCTTCAGCAAGACACAGGCCCGTAACTAGGGGGGAGCAGGGGGCGATGCCTCTTATAAGATTTTCCGCCCCCACTAGCAAAACGTGTGGACATAGTTTTAAAAAAATGTACATAGTTTAAAACTATGGGATATAGTTTAAAAATTTGGGCCCCTCTCAGAAAACTCTTCGCCCCCCTAGTGTCCCAAGCTGGTTACGGGCTTGCTAAGACACCACAAAACCCTAAATGAGGGATCCTGTGAACGATGGGTAACCTTTTTTGTTGTAACCAAGAAAGAGGCCGAACAACCTCATTATTTTGGGACTCGCATCACTGGGCCAAGGCATTGAGCATTAACGTATACTTACTGTGCTGTGAGCATATAATAATGGCACTCAACTTCAGAAACTTCCGCTATGTGACATTAAATTTACTGACGATGGGACATGCGACAAATTTCAACTCCTGTGTTTCATCCCACGGGGGACAAATCCCATTCCCATAGACAAGCTAGAGGTCTACAAACGCGAAGTACTGTCTCCACAAGCAATCGTTGAAGTGATTGCTGCAAGCGTTATGTATCGGACTCTGTTTCTTAAAATGCGGATAAAAGCGCCGGTGTCGGATTTAAGTAGCATGTTCGTTCCGCTGTAAAAATCTTTGCACGAAGTTAGAAAATTCCGTGTTCGCGACTTGGATGGGGTCTAACCTTGTCTGTCAAAAGAAAAGCCTGATACGCCGTTCAGGCGGTATCGCAAAAAGTCAATAAAAAACTGCGATGAATTTGGTTTTCGCATTCTTTTATTCGTGACGTCGGCAACAGCAGCAGCAAACATTTTTATGCGCACGGAATCGTTATTCGTTGTCCTATCAGCACAAGATGTTACTCAGCAACATGTACTGAAGAACGGATGAAAGGAATGGCACTGCAACTCGTAAATACGTTAAAAGCGCGGCAAAGTTATATACAGGTAGGGCAATTACTGTAAGCGAGCCAAGCGGTGCAACGTGAAAAAATGCAAAATACTGGAACGCATCATCGGATAACGACTTGCTTTCGCCCCAAGCCGGTGCCTGGTGGATCTCTGAAAACCTTTTTTAAAAAAGAAACACACCGCAAGAAGTTTTCATGGTCTGCATTCACCACTTTCGATGTCGCGGTTGAATTTGTCGAGCTCAGGCCAACTTCCAACTTCATACAAATCGCTTGGGTCGTCGACCATGTTTCTCACGGTTTCTTGGCAGCGAGGATCCCGGGAATAGATCGCAAGAACCGAAAGCTGCAGAAACAATTAATTGTCCTTTGTAACAGCATTTTCATACGTATTCAGGTCCTTTTGTTCGATAAACTAACGAGCATAATTGGTTTGCTGAATTCAAGCGCTGAAACCAGCATAACGCAATAAAATGCTCCTAAAAATCTCATAAATGTTTCCAAAAAACTGTAATACAGTTAGTTTCGGAAGCGAATTACTTTGGATGGTTTGCACTACTCTTCTGGATGAAATTTTAAATTGCAATGCTTTTTAGCTGAATATTTCAGGAGACATGTAATCTATGACCTCACATATGTTCGGCAAAATCTTTTTGGGCAGAAGCCTGCAGTTTGGCTGTTACTGTGAGTTTCATCGTAGCTGCATTGTTAGATGCAGTCTCTCATCAAGCGTACCCGATAAAATGAAAGCTTAGATTTAAAAGAAGTAGACACCATGAAAAAAGTTATCGTAGCTAGCAAACCTTTATGCCTCGCTTTTTAATGGTCTTAAGACCCTGATCAAGGTAATAACCATTGGATGTCCGACATCCGTCAGTAGCAATCAAAATTTCGTGATCAATATTGTCTTCATTTCCTGGAAAGCTTCGCATTCCTGCAACAGAATGGGGTAAAAGCAAACCTGCACTTAATAGAACATAGAAGCCGAGTGTAGTTTTATTTAGTTTTACATAAAACAACAGTGAAAAGTCGTAAAGAACTAAAAAAGTGTTGTTAATCAGGTTCAAAAGCTCTCAATTGCACAAACCTGCTGCTTGCTGAAACACCCAACTGTTTGCTTGGCTCAGCGCTTGCCCAATGTTTGATCGGTAACCTCCATGAAAGTAAGTACTGTCAATAGCTTGGACAACACCCTCAGTGGTGTGGCTTCTATCAAACCCAAATTCAGTGCTGCTCCATCTTGAAAATCTCATCATTGCAATTTGGGATTCCTGCTTGCCAACTCCTCCTTTCACGCTACGAGTAATAGCCTACGAAATAAGGTTACTATAGGGAAAAGCTTAACATTTGTTTATGATGAACGGCTAATTGTTACATAGAACCCACCAGGACGTTATCCAGGAAAAAATTATATCTGTAGGTAAACGCAGACACTCATAATCAAGCCCGAGGCACAAACTGGTAAATTTTGTGGCAGTTTGAATCCCTTATCACAGATGTCATGCATTCAACATATTTCGTAACATCAGGTAGTTTTAACAAAGTTTAACTGGAGGGCCAGATTTTCTAACCCTTGCATATTCTTTGTTATTATTTTGGCAGCAAATAACAAAGAACTAACGCCGGCTCTGTTCATTAAAGTTAATTCATCGAAATCCTAGATTACGTAATCTGTTTGTTCTTGTTTTGCCAGTATCAAGGTACTCAGTAGCAAATGCCAAGTTGTAGAAGGTGTGAAATATTCAGTCACGCTGCGATTGATTTATGACAGCAGCTATACACAGCGGAAATTACAATTGTAACTCACGAGAAGCTTGGTATGGGACTGCAACATTACAGACATCCAAAAAGAAATATTGAGAGTGATTCGTGCTGCCAGTTCATTGAAAGCAGAAAATAACTAAGTTTCAAAATAGACTCCACTCGAGTCAACTGCACAGGACTTAGCAGGAAGATAACACTAACCTTCGAAAGTCGTAATAAAGAGTACTTTTTGTTCAATTGCATCTTTCAAAACTATGTTTTGTGACAAAAAGATACTCTTGAAAACACGAAATTTATATCTCTACGAGAAAGCAACGCTTGGTTTGAGGTCTTGCCAGAAATTACGAAATCTACAGCATATTAAAGATTTTTACAACGATTAACAGTTTAGAAATTGAGATTGCTTTATTTACCTTTTTGCTTCAGCAAACATGTTTCGCGTCAGTCAAAATATCTGCTTTCATTATATTTTTCCCATGGGAAATGTTTAATCATTCCTATCCTTACTTGGTAGGCCCAAAAACGCAAGCACTTCAGCCTCTTGCACCACAAGAAAACGTTCACGGGCGTTTTTCGATCTGGTATCGCGATTGGTTGGCAAACAAGGCCCAACCCAGTTACTTCTGGGCCAAGAGTCAAGCAGTTACTTAGTGCATCATGCGACTGTGGCGAATTACTGACCACACCGCATGTGAAGCTTTGCTTCGCATCAAGTCACTAATGTCGGGTACAAGGCTGAAACAACTGCATGCCGTATTTGCCTTAAACTTTGATATGAACCGATCAGCAATCAAATTATCAAACACAATCTGCGAGACCTGTCTGCTCTGCCGCTGCACAGTTAAACAGGCGCTGTCACATTATGTTCACCTTGAAAGTGTTTTTGATCTTTTCAAAGTTATACCATCCAATGCTGCCCGATTCATCGGCCAGGAGAAGCATGTCGCGCATGCGCGGATTTTTGTTGTATCCGAGATAATTTCGAACAAACCGACATAGTACACTTTCGTCTGGAAGTTCAGTAGATTCCAACGCTTCCGTGGTGGAAACGCTTGTGCTGACCGGTGGTTCTTTGGTAGGAGCGCTGGTGCTAACCACTGCACAATCTGATAAAACACCGCTGATTACGTACAATATAAAGCATTTGAAACTTACATTCTATTTGAATATGGGAATAATGTAGGTAATAACTTAATCAATACTGTAATAAATAACCTGAAACCTACTGCTGATTTTGCTGGACTGTTGATTTTGGTTAATTAATCACACTATGAAAACGCAAGCTTAACAAACGAGGCTCCATGGACAAAAGCAACTTTAGAAGACTAAATCTACAACTTACTTTGGCAAGCCATCAGAAACACGAATGAAAAACTGGACAAGCTAACTGATCTCACACAGAACCTTGAAAACAAGCTAAATGGAATAAAAAGGTGGTTGAACATGAAAACAAATTGAATCAGCCTGAACAAGAAAAAGTGCAGCTACGCAACGAGATGGTTCAGAAAACAAATCCGATTGTCTTTCAACTCGATAGACAAGATCAATACATCAGAAGAGAAAATATTCTTATTTATGGTATAGAACAGGGGTGGCTAAACTGCGGCTCACGAGCCGCATGCGCAGGGCCGGCCCTAGCAGGTGCGGGGCCCAATGCAAGACCTAGGCGCGCGGGGCCCCTCTGAGCAGTGATTGTATGACGTCGTCGTGTTCAGTCAACCGTGTTACGATCATGGTAGAGCGCAGGTGTAAAGCACTAACACGAGAATTGAGCACGTTTGCTAAGGTTCGATAATAGAGGAAATTCGCTAGTTTTGACGAGAGCGTTCTTTGTTAACAATGAAATTTATATGGCGATTCTACTGAATTCTTAAGCGCAACGTGTAATTGGCAAAAATGAACAATCTACCCAAAAACCACAGCGCGGGGCCCCAGAGGTGCGGGGCCCAATGTAGCTGCATCGGCTTAAGGCCGGCCCTGCGCATGCGCTCTTCGAACCTTTGCATGCGGCTCTTTGAGCTTTCCGAAAAATTATACATTTGTTGTTTTTTTTTTAATTTCTATTGCAAAGTGTAGAAATATTGTAGTGGTACTGTGGTAGCTAGCGAACGGTACAGTTTTACTTTTGCAAGTCGTTCCAAAAAGAATTATGATGTCACAGAAGCGTAGATTGCAAATAAATTCGTTTTTTACATTTTAATGTTGCGGCTCTTTGTAACTTGGGTTTTACGACATGCGGCTCATACATAGAGCAGGTTTCGCCACCCCTGGTATGGAATAAGACAAAGGAGATAATGGTTATGGGGAAGAAGTGTTGCGCTCAGTAGTAGATGAGCTCGAAATAGATCCCAACCTAATGATATACAGAGAGTACATCAGCTAGGACAAAAAGGGAAAAACAAGGAAAATCCACGACCAATCATTGCAAGGTTTGTGTCGTACAAAGAAGGAAATGAGTTTCTTCTTATGAAACGGCATCTCAAAAATATCGAAGACAGACAGCACGTCTTTATTTGTGAGGATCTTACACCTGTTCGGTACAAACTACTGAAGTAGCCTGCATGCAAAAATCCTTTTCTGATACATTTACGTCCTGCTACACCCGAAATGGCAATAAAAGCCAAGCTCAAGACAACAAAAAATAGATTACCGTCATTTCACCTGATGAAAAGAACGCATAAGCGACGGCTTTTTTCCGGAAAATCTAAAAATCGATAAAGTATTACCAATTTTTAGGTCGGGAGGTAGCGAAATCCTCACTAATTACAGACCGATATCAGTGTTAACATACCTGTCAAAAATACTTGAAAAAGTGCTTTACACAAGACTGTACATTGTTTCATCAGAAACAACTTGTTGAGTCAGCAACAATACGGTTTTCCCAATAACCAATCCATTACCCCTCTCTGGCATGGGCGTCCGCAGAAATTTTTCCAGGGGAGGGGCAACGTCAACATTTTGCCTATCTTTTCCGGGTTATTGATGATGCAACACAAGTGGACGTACACAAAACGCTTCGCCTTTCTACGCCACAAAGAAAATGCCCAGTGTCACGAAAACAGTTGCATACAGTGCTTTCCTTCTAAGACAACTTTACACGAAGTAAATGTTTGTTTTAGTGAGCATGGATATTTTAAGACTGAGTGAGCAGAGTTCTAAATGAATTACAAAGTTTGTGAATTATTAGAATAAGTATAAAATTGTATCAAAATACGAACAAAATGCATATTTAATTGGAATAGCTTCTTGTTTTTCCAATGTTTTGGAATGTTGCAAGTGCGCGGGATGAGATTTCAGCGCAAATGGTCTGGTGGTACTGCGCAGTTGCGCACTTCAGAGGGAGCATTAATTGCAAAAACTGCGCTTTGTTGGCAGCAAAGCTTCTCTTTCACTCAAGTTTCTTTACACATAGTATAAACCAGGGGTGGGAAAACTTGTTTAATGGAAAAGTCATCTGCAGAAAACCAAAAACACTAGCCAGCCTCAAAACCAGTTGCAGTGTCAATACAAATATGGTAAATAATGCAAGTTCTCCATGAAATGATGCACAGTATTTGTCAATATTAAGTTTTTGTTTGATTTTGCAGTCTCCGAAAATCTGGACAATGTTGTTAAAGCTGTGCGAATTAATTCTCCCAAGTGTTCATTTTTAGGTTTGCACGATGGTTTGATTTTACGAACTTCATTACAGAGAAAAAAAAGTGACAGCAATATGTCGTGCTATATGCGCATTGGTCCTTTAAATTGTGGGTATTTTCTGGAACCTGTGGCCAGAAATTAGCTGTAAAGTGGCATTGACTAAAGATTTTTTAGAGCCAGTCAGTTTCGTTTCTACAGCGCAGACAAGTTTGTGACAAATGATTGGAGAACTAGAGAGCCATCACTGACTGCATTAACAGTGAATGGATTTACAAGGAATGCAAAGCATAGTTTTAAAGGCCAATCTACACTGAGAAGTTGCCGGGGGTAGCCGCGAACGATTCTTTGTTTGTTTCATTGCGCCCAGGAGTTGCCGTGCCGAGCCGTGCACGAGCGCAGAATTACCCGATGCAACATAACAAACAATTACGCCTGCAAACTCCTGGCACGGCCTCAATGTAGATTGGCCTTAACTCTTGGAAATGGTCAAATCTGGCTTGGAGCTCCTCTAGTAGTTTTACAATTTATTTTTGTATTCTTCCACTTTGTGCTCCTGCAAATGCCTCTCCGAGAAAATTATTCGTTCTCATTCTGACATTGGGAAAATGACAGAATGCTTTTGACAATATGTGTCTTCGAAAAAATTGAATTTTTCTCTGGGAACTTAAGTAGCCTAACTTGAGCTTTACTGTAAGTTCACTATCTTTGTTATCAAATCGCGCAGACTCTCTGGAAACTAACCTTACGACAGGGCGGATCCAGGGGGGTAATTGAGGATATCGCCCTCCTAAAACCTGCGAAAGGAACTTTATTCACCGTAATTTTGTGCAATCCGGAAAACAACATTCGCGATTGAAGGCCATTTTGCCGTTCATTGTTTTGTCACAGCAGTGTTGTGAAATATACTTAATCTCTCTTACAGTAGCGAAGCCGGTATCAGACTTGACCAGCAAACATTACTGAAATCGCCCCCCTAAGTTTACTGCCTGGATAGGAAACTGCCTTATGAGCTCGCGTAAACAAATTGATAAATTAAACAAACGGTAAATACGAGGTAACAACTCTCTGTCCAATTTAGACATTGCTAATTATCTAGAAGAGCCACGAGTCGCGCTTCGCCCACCTTTGGTATGAACGTACGTGACTTGCCGCTATTAGCAGTCGCTCATTCGTTGTCTCGCTGCATTACCTGCAAAGGCAGGGGCGTAACGAGGTAGTGGCAAGGGGGGCTCAATTCCCCTGGCGCCAAATCACTATGGGGGCGCCGAATCACTACGACGGGCGCGGAATGACAGCGTGGGGCGCTGAAAAGTCCCAATAATGTCACAAGTAATTCCTTCAATATACTACATTTGCTTCCGAAAGACATCAGGTTCGAACATTAGGCGCCAAACTTGCTTTTTGCCCCGGGCGCCATCTAACCTCGTTACGCCCCTGTGCCAAGGTGTCTGCATTCAACAGTTACATGCTGCAAAACGAGTACCACTGTGGCACCGCAACTTGAAGTGAACCTTTTAAAGAACCTTTTAAAGATATGTTGCCATGTCATGGTGACGCAACAAAGGCTGATAGTAGAACAAATATCGCTCCCGAGATTCGCAGCCTGCATTTACAGCCAAAGGAACGGATTAAGTGAACTGCAATTTCACGACTGCATTATTCAAGAACAGTGAACTGGCTCTTGTGCAGTGTGAGTGTCACATCGGCAAACAAACTGTCATCGCAAGAATTAACCCAACTAATCGGAATTAAACCACTGATTTTACGTTTTCTAGAAATTTTTGCTTCTTGGTACCAATTTCCAGGGGGGCAATGCCCGTTTTGCCTCCCCGCGGACGCCCATGCTCCCTGGCCATTACAGACTTGTATGAAAACCTGCTTCAAAACCTCGTTAAAAATCTTGCATCTTGTGCGGTCTTCTTAAATCTAAGAAAAGCATTTGACTCAGTGAATCACTCCATATTGCTGACAAAACTTGAGCATTACGGTTTAAGAGGAAACGCGTTTAAACTAATACAGTCGTATCTCTCCAACAGAAAACAGTACGTTCAGGAGGGAAGCACTAAATCATCTTTAAAGTCAATTATTCATTTATTTCTTGGTTCCCCCAGGGTTCGATTTTAAGCCCTTTATTTTTTTTATTATTCATAAATGACTTATCAAATTCAAGTTTTATGAAAATTATACTTTTACTGATGATACAGTTTTAGTTCAGAGCGACAATAATATGAGAAAATTACAAAACTCGGTTAACCCTGAAATGAAAAAGGTAATGGATTGGCTAACAGCAAACAAACTCTCACTCAGGGACGATGTCAATAATATTTGGTAGCCAAGTTTCATGACGGCTTCGCTACTGTAAGAGAGGTGAGGTATACTTCACAACACTTCTGTAACAAAACAGTGGACGACGAAATGGCCATATATCGCGAATGTTACTCTCCGAATTGTACAAAATTATGGTGAAAAAGTTACTCTGGTAGGTTTTAGGGGGAGCGATCGCCCCCCCTCTGGATCCGCCCCTGCTCTCACTAAATATTTCCAAAACAAAATACCTGTTAATCACAAATAAACATTTAAGCATAGAATCCTTTGCAATAAAAGCTAACTGTAATCGCATTGAAAGAACTTTAATTTACAAGTACCTTAGTGCAATTGTAGATGTAAACTGACTTGGAAAGAGCAATGTAAACAGTTGTGTTGTACTGTATCCAAATATGTTCGTGTAATGTATGAACTTAAACATTATGTTAATAACCAGGCATTACGTATTTTGTATCACAGCATAATAAATTCATGAGAACAGTATGGGATTATTGCCTAGTTAAGAGGAACTTCACATCATCTACAGCCAATATCGGTTGTTTTAAATGGCGCCATAAGATTGTTTAAACACGAATGAACTTGTGACTAACAAAGTTACCGCCATTTATAAAACGCAGAAAGTACTCTAACTAAAATATATATATAACCTTGAAGTGAGCATATTCATGTACAAGTATAATTACTCTCAGCTACCAGCTACATTTATCAATTATTCTAAGCTTATTACAGGTGTTCATCCGTATAATACAAGACAAATCTAAATCCGACAGCATGCTTTGCCAAAAGCACGCTAAAGGTCGGGCGCTGAAATGATAAAGTTCAGTGCAACAGAAATCTGGACAAAATTTCTTTAGAAATAAAAAATAAACCGCGTTTGGCACTTTTTTCAGCGGAATACAAAAAATATGATTATGCAACTACTAGAAACATTATTTGTGCTCGTTTTATTGGTATACATAAAGCAGGTGCATTGATTAACTATTTAACGCTGTTATAATGGAAATAATCGAATAAGGAAGTATCGCTGTTGTATCTTCGTCAGTTTGGCTTTTGATGTGTTCACTAAAATTGGTCGCATCAAACCCTCGTATGAAGCAGTTGAATGCCTTTATTTTAGTCTACGAGCGTAAAGCAAACCATGCCTACTGAATTGCAAACGAATTTCCGTTCTCATCGCGACGTCGACTGAGAAGTCACTTCCGCAATGAATGTTTGGACACCTAGTTCTCAACCTGCTTAAGATCCCGTGGGCCGTAACACCATTGCAATACTGCACTAGTTTATAACTTTTGACGCATTTCCTCTCTAGCTTTCACGAACATTTTAAATATGTGAAAACAGCAAATGTTCAATGCGACAACGTTAAACCATTTCCTTCTGGTGGCTTGACCTAGTCTACACAACGCATCTTGCTTCAATAAACCATAATACCGCATTTCGTATAATAAACTTTATACTCAGAGCAAAAGATGTTTACTTACTGCTATAAACTGTTCCCTTCACACGAATAGTAGCTTCGTCCTTGGGCGGTCTGCAGCCTAAATGGCCACTGGTCCTTCGCAGCCTCCCATCACCCCCCATGTATTTTATAAATCGGTGCATGTGGAAAGTCATCGCAGTACTACATTATAATAATCGTGATGGCGTCATTCATGCGTATGACCTTTATGCTTGTGTTTCATCAAAGTAAACGTATTAGCGTCATCAAACGCGTACTTTTCTACTACTTCCACGTATATATCCTCGATTTCATTCTTGTATTTCTGTGCTCCTTATCACTGCGACGTATGCTTATACCTCACGCGTTGGGTGTGGTAATGAAGACGTTATACACATAAACTAGGCCGAAACTTACCAAGACTGTACAATTATAGTAGTATCAATTTCCATCTCAGAAAATCACGAGTGCGTCAGTGCAGTTACAACGGATCGTTGCTTACTGAGCAAAGTAGCTCCTAGTTTTCATATTTTAGTGTATGCAGCAAATAGCTCGTCTGCTGATTTGATATTTTACCAAACAACATATCGATGCTGTGCTGTTTCAAGTGGTAACGCATTATCGTGAAGCAAAAGCGTTGTTAGGACCTTCTGATCATTAAAATCACGAATAAGAGAGCGTCATACACCCACCTTCAATTTCCGTTTGAAGAGTTGGACAACCCCTTCCAGTTCCTACTTCATCCGAAATGATCTCTTGAGATCGGGACCTTTTCCCATTCTGGCATTCTCCCCAGTCGCTCCAGTCCACAACACAGTCGGCACAAGCTGTAAGTTTTGAAATGAAACGATAGATTTATTATCAAGAATCAGACAAAATCAGGACCACAAAGGTGGTACCTCCGGCCAAATTAGTTAAGTGCAGTCGTCTTCATAATCTGACTCTGAATGCAGCTGAAGCCGCAGATGAGCATTATTTTTGCTAAGTCAGAACCACTGCACATTGCTCTCACCGTTTGTTTCTGACTGCAGTGAAGGACATGCTTTTCCGGCCCCAGATGCAACGGTGACGATGTACTGCGTTCGAGTCATCTCACTGTTAACGCATTCACCGTAATCGCCCCATGCAACTTCACAGTCAATGCATTCTGTCCAAAATACACGAAAATACAGTGAGCAGTTGCGAGATTTGCAATCTTTCTTAGAGCGCTTCAAGTTTTTCCGGGTATTTCAACATTCGTAGAATTTTTGTTTTAAATTTTCAGTTTCGATCTCATTAAAAACAATTTTTTGGTCTGTCAAGAAAAACGTTTTGTAGGAAGAGGATATTACAATAAAATTGCTTTATTAAGCAGTCGACCTTAGGAAGGATGGGTTCTAACGTTGAATATGTCAAAAAAGGGCCTTTTTTATTAGCATTAAAAATGAGTTCATAATCTTTTCATCCTATGTAGACAAATTTGCATTATCCGTTTGGTACTGTGATTTTTTCTACTAACCTTCTGTTTCGGTATTCAGTGGAGGGCACGTTCTTCCCGCTCCCACCGCGTCTACAGTAACGATTTCTTGTCTAGACCTTTTGTTGTTCGCACAGTCGCTCCACGGTCCCCATTCCACGACGCAGTCAATGCATTCTAACACAATAAATGCGTTTCCAATTTTATGGTGCGCAATCGACACTATTTCGATAATATCTGTGATCAGCAATTGACACTGTGCGTGATGGAGATATAAGTAATGTATAAAGTAATAATCTGGTAACTAAATTAAAATCCAAAAACCGTTTGAAAACGACGTTTTCACATGAAAACACGTTGTCATGTTGGTCTGTTACTCCATGTAGCAGGGTTGTCAGATTTTAAAAAGCTTCACAGACAACTTTATCATAAAAATCACCAAAAGTAGACAAATTTAACAAAAAACTGTAGCCAAAAATACCCAAATCTGAAAAACATTACAATCTACTGAAAATTCAGTTCGTCAGTTCCTTGTTGGTAATAAAGTAAAGAAATGGACAGGAAAAAATCACTCTCTGATGCAATTAAATTAGAGGCTATGCGATCTTATGCAAAACTGGTGACAAGTGTAATGGCTACAGATATATCTAATTACGCTGTTTGCTTAAGATAGCTAGAGATTGCAACAAAAATTCTTTACAACTCATTAATCTGTACCTGTATTACTCTATCCGAAATTGGGCACACGTTTCTAATGCTATTACCCAGCCTCTTGTGAAACTTGGAACTAAATCTGTACAATCTAATAACATCACTTAACAATTTTGGAAGAATCTTATCAATATTTAAACGTCTTAGGAATTTCCACACCATAATTTTTCACTGCAGGAAGATTCATACAGTCCAACACGCGTCCAAATCAACCTGTCACGTGACGAGCTGATCACTAAAGCATAACTAAATACAAAATTCCCCTAGACTGAAGCAGCCTATGCTGGTACCAGAGGTGGCCACGGATCCGTACCGTCGGAACCGACTCCGGCAGAATTCTGTGATTTTTATCGGACCCGGATCCCGACCGGAGTCAAAAATTTGTGAAAAACTGGACCAGTATCTGGAGTCTCTTTATATTTTAGGCAGTAGTAGGAGTCTGCATGATCTGTATAAATGTCTGTGCTTATGTAGAAACGTCGAATTTCTGTTGCATCGATGGTTGCCGCAGTGTAAATCCGAAAAAATTCGGACGGCGGATCAGGATTCAAAAATTTTGGAACAAGAGCTGAGTCGGAGTCTGAAAATGTGACTCCGACCCCCTCTGACTGGTACCGAAGACCTTGCACAATGGGCAAAAGTGAGTTCTGCAGAAGTATACTGTATTGAGGGGATCTGCAAGGTGAAAGCTATGATGCTCAGTGGGTCTGAGAGATGAATCGTCCGACGTCGTTGGCATTGGTTGGTCTTGTGCGGAAAGATGTCAGGTGACGCACTGCTGGTTTGAGGTGCGTCGTTATTACTTTCTGAGAGGTCATGGGATCAGAGCAGAGTTGCAGGTCGGGCTGGGCTTTTCAGGTTGAGCCGGATTCGGGCTTAAGTTTGTCAAAATGTTTCGGGCCGATTTCGGGCCTGCATATAACTTTTTTCGCAACGATGGACACTTTTTTAACCATCGAATTGATTACATCGTAAATAAAACTGACAAATTAAATTAATCAGTCATGTTTACTTTGCTACGCCACCAATACTCCGCACTCACGCATATCTTGACTGACTCGGTAAATCTGGGTTTCGGGCCTAATTCGGGCTTCAAAAATACTGTAAACGGCTAAAAGGTCAAATGACAAGCTGCACAAAAGCTATAGATGAGGGACTGTCTAGAAAACATCGAATGAGTGCAACAGGAGGAGCGGTCAATGTGCTGCATACAGACAAAACTTCAACAATCACCCCTTAAGATGCGATGGTGCTGAAAAGTTGTGAATGGTGTTGAATGAAAACAAAGTCCCGCAAGGATTACAGCGAGGAAACGTGATCCAATTAAACTGTGACGAAGGGAAAGTTCCAGAAGTTTGTCTCACGAAGTTACGACGTGCCTGGCATGTCAGTGAAGACAGAGGTAACTTTGTCGAAAGAAGTCAGGAATTAGAAACGAAGGAACGGATAACCATCCAAGTTATTACTGAGTGCTGCTGACCGAATGCAGTCATTCGGTTGACATTCCTCATGCCAGCCAATCCAGTATGGGAACGAATTATGTACAGATTCTCGGCATGGGAACCAATTATGAAGAGATTCCCGGTGGTCTGGGAACCAATTATGTAGGCATACCCGGTATGGGAGCCAATTATGTAGAGATCCCTGGTTTGGGAACCAACTGTGTGTGTACAGTCTACCTAGCAATCAGTCTTGCTGCGACTGTTTCATTTGAACAGTACAGTGGTAACGCGGTTCCGATAAATGAAGACAGGATTTCGGCAAGGAACACGAGGTGATAGAAACGTCACGTGACCACGCGCTCGCACATACAAGTTCACCGATTGTGAGACGCGCATACGATACGCACAAACGGTATTGTGTCGTAATCATGGTCGGCGCACAACAGTATGAGAGGCGGTGTTTATCTGTGTACAGCCGCTACATCCATAAAGGAAAATATGACAAAACCTGGCCATGCCTCAGCATAGGCGTAGCCAGGGAGGCCCAGGGGCTAGGCCTCCGCCAATTTTTAGGATATCTAGTCATTTCATGCTTTGAAAGGCAGTGTTCCAAACAAAATACTGTTGATCACGAAGGTCCGTAACCAGTTGGGCGCAGGGGGTTATCCCCCCTACAAAATTTTTAGCACCCCTTGTTTGTGAAAAACAAGGAACTAACAATTCAAAAAAACGTGATTTGTTGCACAGAAGTAGAAGAATAATAATACAGTTCAGGGTTAAAAATCAGAAAAGATGTTGAACATTTCCAGGATTTTGTGATTAGTGTACAAAATTCTGAATATGCCACAGAAACTCCCAATCGTGTTTTTGTAAAAGCTGCCAATACAAACGCTGAGAGATGACACCATTACTTGATTTTTGTATTTTACGCAGGTCTTTTTCTTGTTAAAAATAGTGGTTAGCGTTAACCTTGGTTCGATCGAACCACAGGCGTTCGGTTGTTAGTCTAAGGGTTAGGCGGAGGTCTTTTTCATGGTTGATTTCGTTCACCAAAAAGGTACATATCTGTGTTTTGATAAAATCTTATTTTATGTTCCTCATTACGAAGGGTTCGGTGCATACACGGAGGAAACGTGCAGAGTTCACTACCTCCAACAAGGTTAAAGACCACTGGCTTAAACAAACAAATTGTATGGTGAGAAACCCGTATGTTGCGTGTGGCTTCAGGCAGTGACTGTGATGGAGTATCATTCTAGTTGAATGTAATTAATTGCAGTTTCGCAAACTTATTACAATTCAATCGTCGTTGCGATTTTTTCGAATTGAGTCATTGTAATTGCGGTTAATCTAATTTAATTCATAGACGGTGTAACAAAATTTGCTTATTTTTTCTTCTGCAACATGCTTCTCAGAGCACTGCCCACAAGTTGCAGTTTGAGGTTGCAAGACTAGATCTTTTGGTTCGATAATGAACTGCCCGGAGATTTTGTGCTCGATGAGGAACGGTCTCGGGTAATCTTCTCTGTGGGTCCTGATGTTAATAAAATTTGACCAGAGGTTGTTCGAAAATATCAAATGCAAATCAAGTATAAACACGCGGTTACTTCCATCTTTTACCTACTGTAACCAAAATGTAAGGTGTGATTCAAGAAATTACAGTTGCAATCTAATTACCTTTTTTGCAAAAGAATTGTAGTTCTACATGTTATTTTAGTATGTTTGCAAGTATATAGTTGTAATTGTAATCACAATTGAAAAAAGTAATCGACTCTCTCATTGGTTTCAGGTACGAACAAAAGATAGAATAGCGCTTGACAACATAGATAACTGGTATTGGAGCAAAATATGCACACAAATCTAAAATCCACCTTTCGCGCCATCAAAGGAGGCTAGGGTTGATTACCACCATATAAAGGGATTCAGTTGAATAAGAGTCGACAAGCACCTTGGAAATTTCAGAGGATAAATTATTCATTATGTATAAATTTGACTATCGTTTCACGTGTCTAATGTTAGATTTAATATTAACACAGTACTGCGAGGAAGAATCTAGTTGATAAAAGTCTTCAGCCACAGTACCTGTGAATGACATCTATACGTATCAAATTTGAGGCAAGTCCAACATAACCTAACGTAAGCTAGACATCAAAACCTTTTTCATTATGTTGCTTGATTTGCGTTGTGTAGTGTGGCGGCCTGGAGATGGCGCCACATGAAAATTATTGGTCACCGCTAGATGGTGCCCATGAGTAACAAGTCACTGTGATAGTCACCACAAGCGAATTATCGTAGTTCACTTATCCCTCTATAATGATAGTGCAAGCTAGTAGTAGAGTGACGTCAGTGATGGATCTCTATTGCTGCTGGTTGCTTTCCTGTTAGTTAATGCCCCGAATTGCCATCTTTCTCTTGTGCTTGCCTGAGTAGTTCAAGGCGATGCAGTCAACTGCAACAGTAGGCACTGGGAGGAATTATCAACAGAAGTATGCTGTTACTGAACATTTGGAAAAGCTTACGCGCAAACAGGTTTGAAAAAGCAATAAACACCAATACCTTCCATTTCGGTGCCGAGGTCAACAGGACATTTCGCCCCCGCTCCAACAGGTTCCTGTACAACGTATTGCAACCTAACACGACTACCGTCCAAACAGTCTGACCATGGAGCCCAAGCAAGTTCGCAGTCCAAGCAGTCTGAACGCAAAAGTTTGAGCATGAAGTAAGTGCCTACACTTGTTTTTGCAAACCATGATTGTATCCCAAAAATTGCAGATAATTACGATTGGTCGTGCGTTGGATATGAATGAATTCTCTAGATACCTTTTAACCAAAAAAAGCGCGTTTCATCGCCTGTGTAAGTCTAAGAATCTAATACTGGCTTAGCTTCTTTGATCAAAACTCACTTAAGCTCCAAACAATTCACGCTTACCTTCAGATTCAGTGGCAGGCTCAGGGCATTCTTTTCCAACTCCAACGGACTGCGTTGCCACGTATTGTGTTCGTGACCGCACACCGTTTGCGCACTGACCCCATTCACCCCAAGCAAGTTTGCAGTCCGCACATACTGAAACATAAAAGTAGAAACATGCACCACCATGGAAACTTGAGAACAAAATGCTGACATGAACCGACTTAATTACGATGGGATCGAAGTGAAATTTTTTACAGTAACACTGACCAAATTTTAGCGAAATTTTCTTCTGCGATTAAAATCATTAACCGATCTGAACAACCTTCCCGTGCATTCAAGTGTTTGTTTACCGCGCCGTGACAGTCCGGCTTCGCTCAATCTAAAATTCTAGCTCGATGCCTTGTTTCATACGCGAGCAGCTAAGGAGTGTGCAGGCACTAAACCGCAATCAAATACAGCTTGCTTCGAGATCCCAGCACCTTCGATATCCGTTCCCAGCAGGGGGCATTGTTTTCCTGCACCAACAGTCTCAACAATGGTGACTTGATGCCTGCTTCGCTGTCCATTGGCGCACTCACTCCAATCTCCCCACTCAACTTGACAATCGACGCAACCTTTAGGAGCAATAAATTTGCAAGAGATCTGTTATTCATGAAAGGAAATGATTAATTCTACCTGGATCAGAATTTGAGATGCACAGTAAATGGACAGAGGTCTAAACTTTCATAGCTCATCAAAACGGCGGCATAGTAACATTTCAAGGAAAAAGAGTTGGCCATTCGATCGACTTTTTCCACTTCTTGGTGTGCCTGTACTTGAATTTCCATTCGTCACGCCTATTGCATTGATTAACTTCGCGGATGTTCCACGATGGCATTCTAGTCGCCTTTCGTGTGAGCGAACACCTGGTCCATTTGCACTTACAATTTCGCTGTGACAACGTTTTATACCATTTTACTCGTATAATGTCTTTTTATATTCGCATGAAAAGTTACACCGTTACAAGCCATGCTAAACCTGCCCAAATCAGCGCTTTGATATAGTTTTCGATGAGAACCAGGCAATTTTCGTAAAAAAATGGCAGGTTTTAATGAAATACTTACGTTCCACTTCCGTTTGTGGATCAGGACAGGCTCTCCCTTGCCCGACAGCCTCTACAACGACCTCTTGTGTTCTCGATCTCGCGTCATCCCTACATTCGCTCCAAGGACCCCATGCCATTTCGCAGTCGAAGCATGCTGTAAGTATGATTGAGATAGGTTAGAGTCCCATAACACGGCAAAAGACAACCTCAGTGCTTGCCAGTATCGAAAGCAAATCCTTACACACAGTAACTTACGTTCGACTTGTGTTTGAAGTTCTGGGCATGACGCTCCGGCACCTACAGGTTCCTTGGCAATGTACTGCTGTCGTCGAGATTCGGAGTTAGAACATTGGCTCCATTCGCCCCACGCCAACTCGCAATCGAAGCAATCTGTAAATTCAATTCCATTTTAAAGTCACTAAGCTTTACCAATGCTCGTTTTTTTTTCAAATAGCAGATGATATTTTGGTCATTT
>Ga0210059_1004137_pt1 | contig 23380 bp, 14 predicted proteins | sample Ectturendosymbi2_FD_188042 | JGI IMG/M metagenome (GOLD analysis project Ga0210059, IMG submission 188042) | Ecteinascidia turbinata endosymbiont from Florida, USA - Sample 2 (SPAdes) (version 2) | ecosystem: Host-associated > Tunicates > Ascidians > Unclassified | place: Key West, Florida...
GTTCCGAGTAAAAAAAAAATATTTTCAGTTTTGGGTTTGGGGTTCTCTTGGGGGAGCGTCACAAGTGGGGGTGTTTTCGCGTTTTTATGGCCTACTTTACCCGGCCTTGGACGCCCATCTTATGTGCCCACATTTTGGCCCAAATATGTTTACGAAACTAGGCTATGTTACGAGTCTTTAGAGCCCATGATTGGCTTTCTAGCACATCTGGATGAAAAATTATGCCATAAAAAACAAAAAGCAGTCAATCCTACCCCTAGAAAAGGTAACCAGGGTGGAATAATACCCCTTTTGGATATGGCCATAACTCGTCTTTAGAATAGGCTAGAGAGCTGTTCAAACCCTCTAAAGATTCGTGAAGACTAGTAGTTTAGACTTGAAAAAAATTTTCAGCTTGAGATTACGGGTTTTTTGTTAATGGTTGCATATTCAGAGGTTGTTTATGCATATTTCTATACATTTGGATATGACGTCACTACCTGGACATCGAACCATCCATCAGATTTTGTGACTAGAAGTTTTTTTGGATTCTAGGCTTCAATACGAGTCTTTAGAGGGTTTGATTGACTTTCTAGCGTTTGTGGTTCAAAAGTTATGGCCAAACTTTAGGATTTTAATTAGGGAGATCCCCTGAAATTACTCAACCATATTCTCAACGATTTGGGATCTTTTGGCCCAAACTTGAGCACCAGAAACGCTAGGAAGTCGATCTAGGCCTCTAAAGCTTCATATTCCAGCCTAGAATGCAACCAAATTTTGAGCCAAAATTTTGGCCCTTTGTGGAGGTGATGATGTCATAATGAAGCAACCAAAAAATCTGTTCCTATTAGGCCTATGTGGTTCAGAAATCCAACGAAGATTTTTAGCACTTTAATTCGTTGTGCATAGTGCTCCAGTCCTGATAATCAGAAGCGCCATGTAAATGCACAGCTGATTGTGGCCAAATTTAGCCACAATCGGTAGGGCGGCCACAATCAAAAAAGCCACAATTATTGTGTGCCATGTAAACAGGCTAAAAAAGTCATAGAAAAAATGTGAAATTTCATTTGACTCGACATTTACTCGAGCTTACAAACCAATGACTCGAAAGGATTCGTCAGTTCTAGTGACTCGATTCTGACTCAACCACAGTGGTGTACGGCAGAGATGAGCAAACTGTCAAATTTTGCAATCCAGATCCAGTCTTGAATTTTGAAAGCTCGGTCCAAGTCCAACCATACTCCAAAAAATATATGGAATTTAAAATCCAAGTCCAAACAAAGTCCAAAAATTAATAATATACAGCTTTTTGATGACAAAAATTACGCAGTTCTTTTGCAATAACTCAGTTCAATTCCAGTCCTGATCCTAACTTTATGAAACGTTTTAACTTTATGGAACGTTGTACAGTCCGGATCCAATCCAAGATCAGTTCATCATAGTCCGGATGCAGTCCAATCGAAGTCCAGTCCAATGCTCATCTCTGGTGTACGGATACAAAAATTTTGCAATCCTGATACAATCCGAAACTTTTTCATAAAATCGATATCCAATCCATATCGGAAAGTTAAAAATTGTGGAATCCGATATCCAATCCAAATCCGAAACCGCTCACTCAGTTGCACGATAGCCTATTGGTAGTGTCTATTTTGTCTCAAGGCAAAAGCTGGGCTATGGCTATTTTGCCATAAGTCAGATACTATTTGTATAACTGGTCACGTGATAAGGACTTTACATTGAACATCAATTGGTAGTGTTTAGGATTAAGGTTAGGATAATTTTGTGTTGAGGTTCAGCCTGCAGTTCATGCAGACAAAAAGCCACTAACAACTTGCCAGCACTGAAACCATCACAGCACTTATCCATTGGATTTAAGCCATTACAGACGTCGTGGTCAACTAAGCAGGTCATGCGTTCCAAACTTGTCATGTAACCATTTTAACCAATCCTGTTGGGCTAAAGCAAAATAGCTCCAGCAGTGCTTTTGCCTCATGAGGCAATATATTCACTTCTAACCTGTTTTGTTTTAAATTCAATGAATGCCCTGGCTACAATGGCCCGCCACAATTAACTTATGCTTGATCTTGACGAGAAGTGCATAATTTTTTTCTAAACGTAAAAACATGTTATAGTTGTACGCAATTCTCATATGCTCTAATGCAGATGTTTAAATCAAATGACAACGTACAACTACCCTAAATTTATGTTGACTACCCTAAATTTATGTTGAACTACCAGCTGGACTCCACGCAATTCCAACTGCTATTGCACATTGTTTTAACTGTGACAAACAAAGTACCATTAATTTATGTCCAGTGAAACCATGTTCACCTAAAGCCCTTTTTTTGAAACTCTTTCCTAAATGAACTTCCAGCACTTCTAGGCTTAGAATAAACAATCCAGCAACTCTTTTTTAAATCCAACACTTCACAAGTTTTCATTGCCAGTTAGGTGTACTTGAACCTACAACAAGATGGTCAAAATGTCAATACACATTCACCACGCTTATTACTATTAATTAGTTTTTAGGTTAAGGCCACTTTGAGTTAGACTAGTGAACTACGCTGTTGAGAGAGAACTGGTGAGCTTCGGTCAACGCTGAAAAAAACTTTTTCGCAATGCCTGATTGAACACCAAGATTTTTTCCAAACTGCACGTTGCTTGAGAATTGAGATGGCCTCAGTCTGAATGCTAGGATCCCTAGCGGCAGGCAACATTGCATTTTACCGAGAAAAACTAGAAAAAAAACTGTTGCTAATATGATTTCGAAATATGATAATTTTTCCTGATACAACTATAATACAATAGGCCTATCAGCTTTTTGGCATTGTCACAGTTTTTTCATTTGGATAATCCGGTTCCGGATCCGGTTGAAGTGAAAATGACATCCAATCCAAATCCAAAAATTTCTTAATATCCGGCCGGATTGGACTCCAAAATCCGGATCCTGTACACCACTGCTCGACCAAGTCATGACTCGAATCTGACTCGACTCGAATAAATTTTGGATGACTCTGACTCGACACTCTGACTCGAAGGGCTTGCGACTCTGACTCGAATCTGACTCGACAAAATAACTCGGGCACTTCACTGCAAAAATCTAGGAAAAGCAAAAAAATTTCGGATTTTGTCTACCAGTGTCAAGTGAAATTTTTGACGTGCGAAATTTCTGACTTCATGCCATATACATAGAGGAAAATTTTTCGCATGAAATATCCTGAGAAAACTGATGATTAAGGCTTAGATATAGGCTTAAGGATTCATGTTTAGGTAACTGAGTCTGGTTGTGGTTAAGGTTTGTGTCAGGGTGAGAAAAAGAAAATAATTGAGGTCGAAGACGAAGTCCAAGTATTTTCTTTGGTTGAATTTATTCCCGTATTATAGCTTGCTGTGGATACCTGACATCTTACCAAAATGTTTTAATTTAGGAAGTGTCTATTTTAACGCCGATTTTCTGGTGGCAACAGATCAGCTGGAGCTATTGTGCCGCCAGTCTGACGCGATTTGAATAAAAAGGCCAGTTTGTCATGTAATCAGTATATCGCTCATAGTGTAGTGGTTATGCATAATCTCTAGTATGCCATTGGTTATTGGTTCGAATCTCACCTAAGTGTCTTTTCTTTTTCTTGCTTTTTTAAAAACTTTTCCATTAGGTGTTATCTTAAGGGTTCGGTTAGGGGTTAGGGTTGGGGCTAGCATTATTTTATGGTTAGGGCTCTGGTTTACCACTTTAGGGGTTAGGGGTTTGTGTTAGGGTTAGGCCTAAGGGGTTAGCGTTAGGGTTAAGGGTTAGCATTAGGGTTAGGGGTTAGCGTTAGGGGTTAGCATTTGGGTTAGGTGTTAGCATTAGGGGTTAGCATTAGGGGTTAGTGTTAGGGTTAGGGGTTAGCATTAGGGGTTAGGGTTAGGGGTTAGCATTATGGTTAGGGGTTAGCATTAGGGTTAGGGGTTAGCATTAGGGGTTAGCATCTGGGTTAGGGGTTAGCATTAGGGTTAGGGGTTAGCATTAGGGTTAGGGGTTAGCGTTAGGGTTATGTGTAGGCGTTAGCATTAGGGGTTAGGGCTATGGGTTAGCATTATGGTTAGGGGTTAGCATTAGGGTTAGGGGTTAGCGTTGGGGGTTAGAGTTAGGGGATAGCATTAGTGCTTGGGGTAGCATTAGGGGTTAACGTTTGGCTTAGCATTAGGGTTAGGGGTTAGTGTTACGGTTTAGGGTTAGGGGTTAGCGATAGGGTTACTGTTACAGTTAGGGTTAGGGATTAGTGTTTGGGTTAGGGCTTATGGTTAGGGTTTGGAGTTTGGGTTAGGGCTTAGCTTTAGGGTTCATCTTTTATATTTGCTTCGTTTCTGCCAAGCTTCGGACTGGTGGCACAATAGCTCCAGCCAAGCAGTTGCCGTCGGCATATTGGTGGCAAAATAGACACTGCCTTTGACTTCTACAACACACATCAAAAAAGTAATTGTTAAACTTAAATTTTTTATTTTTTGAAGCAAAATTACTGACGAACAATAACAGGTGAGAAATTTCGCAGAGGTCATAAATTTTGCCTGACATAGGTGTCAAGCGAAATTTCTGACTTGCAAAATTTCTGACATCACGCCATGAGCTCAATACTTATGCACACAATAGTATTCTATATATCAAATACACTGAGAAAACTGATGGTTATGGCTGAGGGATTCGTGCTTAGCTAAGTGTATCAGTTTGGGATTTGGGTTAAGGTGAGAAAAATAAAAATAATTGAGGTCTGAGATTAAGTCCAAAATTTTTCAGTGCATGAAGTTATTCCGGTACTAGTAGCTTGTTGTGGACACATTAAATCTAACCAAAATGTTTAATTTAGACAACACACATCAAAAAAGTAATTTCCAAACTTTATTTTCTTATTCTAAGAAGCAAATTAACTGACAAACAGTAACAGGTCAGAAATTTCCCAGAGGTTAGAAATTTCGATTCACAACGGTTTCCGAGATATGGCTGTTTAAAGTTTAGGTCACCACGAGGTGGCGCGGAGTGCTCCTGAAAACAAAATATTGTTTCGTTTGATCGCAGGGTTGCCAGATTGGTCATTTCATGGCCAATTTCGAAAATTTTGACCATTTGTAACTGCGCTGGCCATGAAAACAAACATTTGGCCATTTTTTTACCATTTTTTCAGTTTGTCACTGAAAAATTAAGTTTTCATTAAATATTTTGTTTTCTGTTCTTGTATTTTTGGACGGTCTTCAGTAGTCAAGTTCATGTCACTCATTTTTGTTACAGTTGTCAGTAGCACCGTGGCACTTCAACCTTTTATTGCTTTGAAGTGTGTAGTAATGATTTAGCTCTTGCAGTCAGTAGATTTTGTACAGATGTTTCAGTCAGTGATTATCTTTTGGTTACCACTGCTTCTGGTTGGTATGTGCTGCGCTTGTACTGTATCTGAAAACTGCTGCACTCGGTTGTGACTTGTGTGACTGATAATGTAATTGACTGATAATAATGCTATAGTAGAAGTATTTCGCATTTTTGGTGAGATTTTATTTTTAGAAGTTTCTCATCACTTTTACAGTAACACTCTGCAGTACCTTCAAGTTCAACCTTGTATTGTTGAAAGTGTTAGTGTGTAGTAATTATTTAGCCCTTAAGTTGAAATCTTGCAGATTTTGTGCAAGTGTTTCAGTCAGACCTATCATGAGTCAGCGTAAGTGTTTGTTCTCAAGTGTTCTTGCCCTTTCGTTCATATGTGAACTTTATTTGTAGCAAAAGATCAAGAGAATTCTAGTCTTCTGCCTTGTTGTTGAAGTAGAAAGTTAATTTCAAATTGCTTTATGGTTCTAAGTTTTGTTAAGATAAATAAAGACAGGTTGTACCTAACAAGTAATTTTAAGTTTAGGGCAGAAATTGTTAATGTTTTAGGTTTGTAATGTTTTTAGGGTTCTTTGGCAAAACCACATTTTTTTGGCAAAAAATACACTGCTTTCCGAACAATTTAAAATGCCTATGGATGAATATCGAAATTGTCATAGAACATTTTGTGATTTTGGCCATAACTTTTAAAAAAAACAGCCATTTTGGCCATTTTTTATCAGGATTTTGGCCATGCTGTGAAAAAAATCTGGCAACCCTGTTTGATTGACTGATGCTAGAGATGTGATCAAAGGGTCAATTCCACCATTTTAGGACATGCTGATTTTAAATATGATGTTGTTTTCACTGTGATATTATAAGAAAAATATTTATAGCCTCTTTAAAAAAATTAGTAGCCATATTGATAAACATCATTTGCGAAAATCTGCGTTTGCAATGGCTTTTCAAAAAAATATTTTTATTTGTGGTGAAGTAATCCGTAATCTAATGTAGATGAACAGAATAGCCTAGTCAATTACGTATTCAAAAAACTTAAACCTAAGATAAGTTTTTCAAACAAACTTTTTAATCTTAGGTTGAATGAAACTATCTTTCATGGTATCTGTTCTGGCTACACTGAAAATTTGTCACAAAGATCTTTTGCAAGAGCATCATACTTTTCTCCTCAATCTTTCATCACAGAGTATGGTTTGCAGTAATGTTTCAAAGGAGATTGGGCAAGCAATTCCAGTGTGAAATTTTATTTTTATTTTTTATTTCTTTTGCATCTTCATAGTTCACATCTCACTACCCTCTGATTCTGACATAGATCTATAAATGGATTATGACAGTTCACCATCTGCTTTTTTTGATCTTGCAGTTTTAAAGATCTAATGAAATTTCGTCACTTCCCTTAATCTTTGCCTTTTTTAACTAAGTCATGAATGCCAAAAATATTGTTACAGCTTCGACCACAAGTTCTGGAGTCCATTTTCAGCAAGTAACAGTCGTAATGATAACAAATATTTATCAATGTTAAATCATCCTTAACATTAACTTTTCAGCAGGTCCATGTTCTCTGCAGTAAGCCTAGTTAATAATCTTTCAAACCAAGCTTTTGGGTACACCACTTTTAATGACTCTTGTTTCTAGTTCTTTTTCCAATGAAGCAATCTTTCATTTTCAAATAATAATCAAAAGAAGATGTGAAGTCTATAGTGCGACAACTGACAGCAAAACTTGAAATACAAAAAACATAGCTGACTTACAGTTCATTGTTGTTAAATTTGCTAACCTTTTCTAAACAGTTAAATGAATTGCTGCAGGATTATAAATCTGATTTCAGCGAACTTATTCTCGTTCAATAACAGAATGAGGTCAAGGGACCTTTTGTTGTGCTGAACAAAGGCCATTGTCTTCAAATGCATGGGATATTTGCTCAAATAGCATTAGAAAGTTTCCTTATCAAAAAAGCAAGGTGTTGTTTTTCTAAATGGCCAAACTATGCATTTCCAATGTGCTTTTATTACAAACAATAGGTTTGATCATAATTTGCCTATAAAACTATGCAAATAAACTTTGCAGCTAGTAGATTGGTTACTGCATACAGATTATCATCACATCACCAATCTGAGTCACATGTGTGATTAAGAAATGTCATCACTAACAAATGCAAATTAGTGCGGGCTGAAATACTCAATAGCAAATAAGATTGTTTTATTCAATATGAGATATAAAAGATTTATTTAAAAAAACAATCCTAGGTTTCAAGTTCTTTGAATACTTGACTAATCATACTTCATTACAAGAAATTTTTTTTTAAAAGCCGTTGCAAACACAGATTTTTGCACATATATGGCTACTAAAATTTTTTTGAAGTGGCTATGAATATTTTTCTTATAATATTTACACTAAAAATAACATCATATTTGACATCAGCATGTCCTAAAATGGTGGAATTGACTCTTTGATCACATCTCTAGCATCAGTGGATGAAAAGAAACAGCACTTTGTTTTTTTGGAGTACTCTGTGCCCCCTAGTGGTGATCGAAACTTTAAACATCCCTGTCTCGGAAACCGATGGACCAAATTCAAAATTATTTTATTTTTCTAAGATTTTTGCAGTGAAAAACATATCTGAAATTAGTGAAAATCTGGGAGTATGGGTGACAAAATTGTCAAGTATTTGTTGAATTATTATGGAATGTCCCTGCTGGGAATGGATTTCTGCCAATGTATTTCACCCCTTTAATCTGAAAACCTCACTGTCCGATTCCGACATGGAGGTTTAGGCACGAATGTGTCAAATCAATAGAACAAAGGTCCACTAAACCAGATTATGCCAACTGTTACTTAGTTGTTTATTCAACCGCAGTGGAAGTGTGAAAGTCAATTTTCTATGCACAATGAATTCAACAGTGGCAAAACTTGCAGAACACTGTTAGGTCTCTTGTGCAGTTATATTTCGCATTTAATGGCATTCTGAATGCGTACTAGCTTACGCATATGGATCTGCTAATAAGCAACAAAAAACATAAGTGTTTCATTTAGTCCTGTTCCATATGCAGTCGAAATATTTGCTTGAAGTTGACAGTTCATCTGAGGCTACTCTATAGTTTTCTTCTGTTCCTCTTCGAGGGTCCGCCCAGGAAAGTTCTACTGTACTGCATATCATCACCTTTGTTTACATTGTTGGCATTTGCTCCAGAAAGAATTTCGCTCTTTATACTTTTGATTCTAATTATCTGGATACCTTGCTAAACTGACATTGTTTGACGAAACAAAGTAGTGTGGACAAACAAGGTCTGGCTCTAATGACATCTTCATGATTACTCCTTGCTCTCATGCTTGTGTCATTTGTATATTTGCTTGCTTATTCATCATATGTTCTTAGCTTATCACAATCCACTGTTTCATATGTGACTTGTGTTTGTGTGATTATTCCAATGTTTAGTTGGCCTACATATAATATTGTTGTTGGTTGCTGTCAACGAAAAATAAAAAGCATTGGTTTTGGCCCAAAAAGCCATTATCAGTTAAGCTCTGGTGCAAACCCAGCCAAAATGAAACTACCTAACTTGCAAGTAACTTTTTTAACCAAGCAGATGATTTTTATTTGCCGTTATTCATGTTGTAGTGCCAATCATCTATATTCCATTGGCCAGCCTTTGAAATAAGGGGCAATGTTAGATGGACTACTGCACTGTCATTTAATGGATGTAAGTTATAAACTGCTAGTAATTGCCACTACTGGAAAGCCAAGAGCAAACAATGATACAGTACAGCATCCATCACTTTTATCCACAGCTTAAATCTTATATAGCACAACACCAACAAGTAGGCTGAAATCTCTTTATATGACATCTTGCAGGTTTTCACTTTCATCACTCCTTTTGTTGTAAATTCGTTGAATTTTTTACTCAGGAAATGAAGTTGCAAAAAGAAAACAAAGAAAGAAACAAACACTGACAACATGATTCTGTCAAAAGAAAAACAAAAGTAATGTCTAACAATGTCTAAAAAAGTTAACAATTATATTAGCAAAAACATATTGTTCTAAGTAAGTAGAGCATGTGGTGTAAGGTCATGCAACGCACATTAAAAATGATATAATATATACAAGTATAATCACCTGAAAGAGAGTAATAACCTAACATAATCTTTTTTTTCACTTTATTAGTGTATCAACTAGTGTGAACCTTGTCTGCACATTCCTAGTTGTTTTTCTGCTACTTCCTAGCCCTTAACGGACCACAAAGCCACCATAATTACTCAGACATTGTCCGGAGATAGCTTTCTGACTATAATTTTATTATAATTCAGTCCAAATTTGGAACCACATGGTTGATGTTTTTGTTTCTTTTCATGCATAGGTTTAGGAGCAGGCAACTTTTTGGGGGTACGAAGGATTTTTGCCCGAATTCTCCCAAACTTGCCCTCAAAAACCCCAAAAAAGTGACCCCAAAAAATGCTCTGCATGTGAGTTTGAGTTACATGTTTTTCAAATCACAGCAGGTTTGGTGCCACATTTGCTGATGTATTCAGGGAGTTTGCTCTGATTTTCAGAGATTTTGTAAAGGTTTTCAGAGATTTTTCCCAAAATTCCACAGATATTGCCCGGATTTTAAAGGTTTTTGCTGAAATTTTCACCAAATTAAAACTTTTAGGGGTGCGCTTGTACCCCACTACACCAGTGTTTTCATGCATGTTTGCACCTACAAATTTTTAGGAAAAGTGACACCACTAATTTTACAAAAATTCATTGAGCAGTTTTTGATTTATCGCTATTTTTATAGTTTTACCACCAGATGGCATTTGTAATAAGAAACACAAAAATAAGTATATATAAGCCGAGATCTGCTGGTCCAGTCCTAATAAAATTGGTGTCTATCCCCATGTTTTCTAGGTTGGGCTTTGTAAATATGCATATTCAGTTGTGAAAAAAATCAAAATTTAGATAGAAATTACCCAAAAAGACTTTTTGTCCAATTTTTTATTATTTTGCCAAAACTTTTGAACAAGAAATGTTAGGAAGTCTATCAAAGGCTCAGATTTTATGCTAGTTTCCAACAAACGCATGGGTCAAAAAATTCTCTCAAGTGGTTAGCACCCAGGGCCTGGCAACCTGGGCCCAAATAACCTAAAACCTTCCCCACTTAAGACGTCATCCACAAAAAAACGGAATGTTAAAACTTTACAATTAAAAAACTGTGAACTAGAAGACTTACTGCATCTGTTGAAGGTTTGAACAGCTCTCTAGTACAATCACTTGGCGAGTTATGGAGTTGCAGAAGTTGTATGGAAATAGCAGCTCATGTGGGTTTTCAGAGAAGTATATCGTACACTGGCTCCCAAAGTGCTAAGCAAAATTTTATACTTGTTAAATGTCATACAGTGCCTGATTCTCTGGTTTGCAAAGATTCTTTTTAAGTACTGTCTCAACGAATTATGTTATCAGTGTTTTCCATGACCTTGGTTAGGCTGTGCTTCAGTGAAGCTGGTTTGCCTTAAATCTGATGCTGTGTTGTGGCAAACCAAAAGAACCATTTTCATGTGAAGTCATTTTGCTGGATGGAAGCCGTTTAACATTTTCAAAAAATCAAAATGTGAAGGTAAGTTGTGTTCTCTTAAATTTCAAAAAATTGAATGCGGATTCTATGTTACAGTTTTTTTCGCCCTAGTTCTGATCAGTTTCCATCAAAGTGCATCTTGTCCAAAGTTTCGTAATTTTTAAGGAACTGGAGCAAATAAAGGTAAAAGTGAAATTTATGCAAATGAAACGTTGTGTTTTTCACCCTTGGATTATAAAGTGTTTGATTTTATTTTGGTAGTTTTATTCAAGGAATCTGGACATCTTTACACAGTTAATTCAAATTTGTTTTTAGCCATATTTGATCTAGCTCACTTCTGAAATACAATGATGCAAATGCATGGAGATAAAATTTTATCAGATAACTGCAGTGGCAATTTATTTTGAAATACTGTTTCACAGTATGATCATATCATTGCCACCAAGTTATTTGACAGTGGCTTTTCCTGTTAGAAGGGTTATTCCAAAGGGATCATCTGTGTTTATGTGTTAATAAATTCCACTTTCCCTCAGAGTTTATCCTGAGATATGGCTACCTTTAGAAATGCTTGACCTTGTAGATATATGGTTGTGCTGAACAGTGTCATTAATCTTTAACTGATGCACTGAGCAAACTGGGAACACATGCATCAAAATCGTCTATCAACAAACATGACTCACCTAGCTATAATGTTTTTATTCTCTTAAAACTTGGGCTAGTTTATCCTGAAAAAACAATCTGGATTCCACCGGTCAGTTTTTGAGAGTTAATCATGTTTATGTGAAGCCACAGGACTCACCAATCTATATATACTAGGGTATCTTCGTCACTTTGACAAAACATCATAGCTGGGGTATCTCTATTCAGAGAAGTGACTCTGTATTTGAGTTTTTACAAATGAACTTAGCAAATTTTCAGTAACCATGTGATTTCTTGGCTAATACAATAGTGAAGAAGTACTTTATTTTGCAAGTTTATGTTACTCAGAAACTGCAGTAGTACAGATCAAAGTTTAACATTTTGCATCATGAACATTGTTCATCAGAGAAATGGACAGCATATTGTATCAAATGAAGCAAGGTTAGACTAATATTTGCTTACTGTAGCTGCCCTTCAAAAGTTAAAACATAAGATTTTTGTTTAATACTTTGGCGTCTGGGTAGTTTTGGCAATTTTCGCAAAAAAACAGCAGTTTTCGGTTGCCTTACCAATGCCCTGGATCCTCGGCCGATTGCGCTATAGAGCTGTTCAACGGCTCAAACGGATCGGCCAGTCTAGTATTGCACTCAAAAAAAATTTTTTTGCCTGGGGGTGCAGGTTTTTTGTGAGTGACGTCATAAGTGGAGGACTTTTAGGCCACCTTGGCCCACTTTGCCTGGCCCTGGGTGCCAACCGTTAGGTGGTAGTATTTCGCTGAAGTTTTTACTGGAAACTAAGCTACAATCCGAGTCTTTTGATACTTTGGATGACCTGCTGGGGTTTCGGGTTAAAAAGTTGTGATGTAAGTTAGTAAAAATGTTTGACTAATTAGCTAATTAGTTAATCAATTAATATGTTTATTTTAGATCATAACTTTTGAACCAGAAATGCTAGAAAGTCGATCAAAGGCTCAAAAGACTTGGACTCGAATCTAGTTTCCAATGAAAACTGCAGCGAAACACTTTGGCCTAGTGGTTGGGCCCTAGGCCAGGCAGCATGAGCCAAAATGACCCTAAAACTACTTCACTTATGACGTCAGTCACAAACAATCCGCACCCTCCAACCCAAAAAATTTTTTTTGAGTGCAATCTACTAGACTGGCCGATCCGTTTGAGCCGTTGAACAGCTCTCTAGCGCAATTGGCGGAGGAGCTAGGGCGTTGGTAAGGCAACTGAAAACTGCAGTTTTTTAGGCCGAAATCGAAGTACGAATGTACTGTAGGCCGGCAGCCAACGAGTTAATATAAAACAGTAGCTTACTCATCAAAACCATGAAATAAAAAAGGAATAAGCAGTTTCTTCTTTTACTTATGTACCTAACTGATAGACATTACAAGACAGCTGGTCTCACTCATCAAGCATTCACATTTTTTCCAGTGTATATAATGCAGATGGATTAGCATGCATTCAAAAGGTTTTTCACAACTATGGCCAAGACCAGGGCTGACAGTGCGAGTTAGGTTTTCACGTTTTCATCACCCCAACACTGTCCATATCAGATCAACTGCACATGAGAAGTTTTTGTGGTGGTACCAGCAAATCCACAATGACCACAGTTTTCATCTACGGCATTGATTCTTGTTGTAGTAAATTTCTATTATTTTGAATTCGAATTTTTAGTACTTTTAAGACATTTAATTTGACAACTTCATTGTGCTGTGCAGAAAAAACCTTGTGATGCATAGCAAGTGTAATTCAAAAATGAAATTTTCTAAAATGTTTGTATATTGAGAAAATAAATATCATTAATGGCCTTTAGTTTTTTTTCTTGTGTTTGCATGTACTTGGAAGTTGACAATTTCTAAAGGAAAGTGTTGTTTTTTACAGTTAACAAGCAAAGGATTCATTCTGTTCCAAGCTGTCTGTCAACACTTAAACCTAGTTGAGAACGATTACTTTGGACTCAAATTTTATGGAATTCATGGCACAGTGGTAAATCCATTAAATTTTCAGTGGATAAGTGAATATTTCAACATAAACATATTTGTCAGTAATGCAATTGGGCTTTTGATAAACATTATGTACAAGTAGCATTCATTGACTTACCATGAAGTGGCTTGTTAATTAACTATTGGTGATATGGTGCATAACTGCTTATACATGTTTTCTTAAACTCCTGCTGCATGGGAGATTTGGGTGAATTCACTAATTTGCAAGAAACTTGTTGCTTCATTACCATGTGTTTGGCAATTTGCAGGTTGTTACACAAGTGTCACTTCTGGGTAAATGCACTGTAAATACTATATAATTTCTTGAGTGTATCAGTTTTTTCTTCAATGAAACTAGCTACTTTACAAAAAGACATTGTGTGGACTTCATACTTACAAGGAAATAAAAAAATAGCTTCACTTTTTTGTGTGTCTTATCTCTGGTGAAGACTTTTGGAAAATTAAATATACAAGCAATGTTTGCATGTAAAGCTCTGTTTGCAAATGGAGTATGCAAATTATGTTACATGTTAACCTCTGTAGATGGTTTGAACCTTTTTAGACGGAAAGATCAGTTTTTGTTCATACCTATTATTGTATATATATATACCATATTATTGTATATATATATATGCCACATTTAAAGTAAACGTTTTGACATGTGTGCTATTTTATGTCAAAGGAGATTATTGTTTGGCAAAATTTATAGTTGCTTTGCACTGCTTATGTTTCATTTAATGTGTCAAGTAGCTGATAAAAAATAGCTTATTTTGTTTCTAGCATTGGGTGGACCCAATCAAGCCTCTTTGTAGCGATGAATTTTTTATGGAAGGTATGTTTGACCACAATAAGCTTTGTTTAATATTTACTCATAGGAACTGTTTTATGTGTTGTGTACACAAACTAAAGAATTCTTCTGACAGAGGGCCTCTCAGGTTTCAAAGAGAATAGAAAAGTAATAAATTTTGTTTGTTGTGTTGGTAGTACAATATAAACATTCCTAGTGCAATGTGGTAAATTTGTTTTTAGCTTTGATAAATGTTGCTTAAGATGTAGGCCCATACTGCAAAGCCACAATTGTATGTACATTCTAGCTCATCATTGTTTATTCAATGTTTTAATGTGGCTCAAATGTGTCGACATATTTCTAGTCTAACCAAGATTGTGAAGGCACTTCACTGCATTGAAAAGATATGTGCAATCTTGTTTCTCAAATGTTTAATTCTGGTTTCAACAAGCATTGAGTTTAACCCAGGTAAATAATCTTATCCTTGCTACTCATTTTGTTCTAAGCCTTTCAAAAGGTCATTTACGGTATTCTAAGCAGCAGGGATTAAGCCAGTTTTTGAACTTAGGTTGCTTTTGGATATCCTTGATTAGGGCTCTGCTGTCACATTGAGATACTGATATGAATTAAGCTGATAGTGATGCTGATGCATAATATCAGCAAAATTCTGCCTATACCAGTATATTTCAGCAGCATATGGTCACAAAAGCCACTCAAATGTGGTTCCTGATCTATGAGTTTAATTTGTTAAGTTGCAATTATTTTGAATCATTACTTTAATGTGATCAGCACTTTGTGGCACAATCTTTTGAATCTCTCTTGAAAAAGGAAGCCCCATGCCTGGGTGCTGCATGACTTGCAAACAAGTTGGCTAGCATGGTGATTTGATCAAAGCTTGTTTCTTATCAGTCCCTTATTTTCCAGCTTTTGTTAATGAGCCATGTACGCTGTACTTTGGAGTCAAGTTTTACGCAGCTGATCCAAACAAGATAAAAGAAGAGGTGACGCGTTACCAATTTTTTCTTCAATTGAAGCAAGACCTTTTTACCTCAAAGCTCACCTGTTCATGGAAAAAAGCAGCAGAGCTATCAGCGCTTGCGATACAATGTGAGCTGCCTGGCTGCCGAATTTACTGCATTCGTTTGTTTGCCTATTTTTATTCAAGTAGATCAGGGGTGCAAAACCTGCCGCTGTCCATGCAGCCTTCGATAAAAATTTATGCGAGCGTGCACATGTCATGTAAGATATGTTATGGCGTCCGTGTTGTTAAAAACTCTGTCCACTGCATGCGGATGTTCCGTAAAAAAACTTAAGCCGACGTATAGAAGCAGGCTAGGTTTAGTGTGTGGAAGCAGGACAGAAGCAATACAAAAAGATAACTTGAACTCACCGCCCCATAATTCGTATAATTCGTAAAAGTTAACGACATGCGGTCGGCAATGTAGAAAAGCTTGTGCACCCCTGATGCAGGTGTTATGCTTTACAGTTGACAGGTCGCGTGGCAGTCGCTGTCTGCCAGCTTTATGCGTGAAACCCGTTTCAAGATGCGTCCTCGAAATCTCGGCCGTGAAATGAAAACAAGGCAAAAAACGCTGTTTTACGCACCAATTTCGCTTGCATGCGTCGATTTACATGTGCGTCAGATATTTTCTATTTGGTACCGATGAGCTTTTTTCTGTTACATTGCAGCTGAAATAGGTGATTACCATCCGACCGAGCACAAGTCAGGCTACGTGTCCGAGTTCCGTTTCGTGAAAAATCAGGATGAAAAATTTGAAACTGAGGTTGCTCGCCTTCATGCCATGTTCAAGTAACGTGTTGTCGATTTCCGTTGTGTAACTGTCAGCGCTCTCTGCTGTTTTGTGACAAACGATTTGACTTTCTGATGGGTTCTACTTATGAACAATTAAAGTACATTCATGGTTGGTAGCTGCCTGAGGGAGAGAAGTAGCCAACTGGGTGTTGTTCGCTCAGAGCTTGAAGTGTGGCGCAATTTCGCCCATTGGCGATCAAGCAACGAGGTTGTTGGGAGAATTTTTGAAACTTCGCAAACTTTATTGCCTGAGGACAAGCTTACATCATGAATTTACCTTAAAGATTGGTGTGCGCCTACTGTGCAAGACAGCATTTTCGATTAAAATTCATGGTGCTTTGTCGCTGCTTTTTTCGCCGAGATATTTCGGTTCTTTTTTTGCTGAAACATTTCGGACCTAAGATTTTTATAAAAACTCGCCTTAACAGTGTTAATGAGCCTGTGTTTTCAGATATTCTGACCGAAATGACAAATTTTTTTTCGCAAAAAGTCCGGTCAATGACCGAAGAAAAACAAGCTGTGTAGGATACTTTCACTGATATTACGCACTTGTGAAAGCATTCTCGCAATCCACGCAATTTTGCCGCGAACCTACCTATCGACGTGTGGAATGTTTCACGCTTGGTGTTTTGCGATTAGGGGTTTGGTTCCCGCGAGCGCAGAGGCCCAGTATTTGCGTAAATGCCACCAGCTGGACACGTACGGCGTGGAAATGCACTCCGTGAAAGGAGACGCCGGCATGCAATTCACGATCGGCATCTCGCCGCGAGGAATCGAGACCTTTCGAAACAAATACAGGATTGCCGTGTATTACTGGTGAGAAGCCTTGCTGCGCGGTTTTCCATGAATCAGTGCTTGTTTGTTTGTTGTTGTTGTTGTTTTTTTATTGTATAATGCCTTGAAGTTGTTCGATCAGTGGTTTTCATCCTGAGTATCGCGAAACCAAGAGGGGTCGTGAACCATTTCGGAGGAGTCGCGACCAGATGTTTCATTTACACAGCGGTATTACATTTGCTTCATTCGAGTTTGAGACGGGGATCGTTGGGTTATCGTTGGTTGCTGACGGGTCACGGTACAAAAAAGGTTGAAAAACATTGGGTTAGATGCATATATTTGGGCGATTTTTATAGCTTGAGTTTTTTGGGAGCGAGTTTTATAATTAAGTTTGGGCGAGTTTTGTGGCATAGCTTGTTTCAAGTTCTTTATCATTGAGTGATTTTAATTGACGAGGACGCTGGTGTTTAGGCCCAGGATCGAACGTGTCGACTACAAGGAGCAGGTCATGAAAGTAGAGGTCAAAACAAAACAGGTACTTTTCCTAACCGTGTTGGCTTGGCGCGTATTCATCAGCGAAGTCGCATGTTTGTTCAACCAGTTCTCGCTCAGCGGCGGCAAAGACGGCTTGCTGCGCTTTCCGAAGCGAAAAGTTTGGCGACAAACTTTGTGTCGGTTTTGATTACCAGGGCCGCGAAACGACCCACAGCTTCGAGCTCCAATCCAACGACCACTGCAAAGCGCTGTGGAAGAGCGTGGTCGAGCACCACGTCTTCTACCGACTGCCTCAGAACGTGTCGCACGCCACCTGGAGCAAAAAGTTCCGGTGAGTGTCTTCTCGTGATCACTGCGTAACAGCAACTCGCGTCAAAGGGGCAATAGCTGTGAGGCTGGGGGCGAACTAGACAGAATCATTAATGTCTGTTCAAAGTTGAAACCTCCCACCCGAGTGACTTCGGTTATTTGCAAACGCCCTGAGTTTCAGTCGAATTTTTCTTATTTTGAATGGGTCTGTAACAGATTATATGGTTTCATCATCTGTCTGTGTCTCCATTGCTTTTCGACCTGTGTACACTAGAAGAAAAGCTTACCTTGAGCAAACGTTTGTTTCAGTGAGCATGAATATTTAAAAGCGGAGTTATCGGGGTTCTAAATGAGTTGCAAACTTCATGGGTTATTTGAAAAGGCATAAAATCTTATCAAATACAAACGAAGTGTATATTTGATTCAAATAACTTCTTGTTTTCGTGCTTTTCCACTGTTGACACGCTTGGGCAAGTTTCACTGCTGAATCCTGATAGGTTGCTGATTCATTAGATATCACCTCCAACATGTCGATTTTTGCAAGTGCACGAGAATGAGATTTCACTGCGCAAATGGTCTTGTGGTACTGTGCATTTTGCGCACCTTAGAAGAGGAAACATTGTTTTCGACACCTCCGAAAGTTTAGGGATCGTCATCGCCGTCCTTACACGTATCGAATCTTCTAGAAATGTGTCATTATGTCGGAAATCAGTGCGGCCACTTATGTTATCCTTGTGTCAATCGAATTCGCCCTCACGAAATCGCCAGTTAAGTCTGAAATCGCTACTGACTTCTTTTATCCGGAGGCCCCACTGTGCAGTTCGGCATCGATCATGATGTTCAGACTGGTCTTGCCGTCAGAAAAGCTGAAAGATTACAATGCTCATTCGTTTGTAACATCTCTTGAGCGAACCACTCGTTGAAGGCTCGTGACCGTTAGTAACCTCGGTAAACCTGCTGCGTATGCTCGAAAGTCGACGCAGCTTTGCCTGGTCTGCTGCTAGCAGACGTAGCAACCCTTGGCAATCTGTTGTAAGCGGGCTTGTATTGACTCACGTGCAAAATCATGTAAACGTAATCGAACACGTGATCCATCAATGCAGCTTTTAGAACGGACCGGAGAGGCTGCTCTTGCGGGTTTTCAGGTGTATCATCAGATTCATATCAAGGCATTTCCACATGCGAAGATAAAGCTGTATCAGAATGTCACTTTGCTTGATCGTAGTCCATGATACTTTGCTTGTAACATGCTTTTTGTATTGGAACCAGCGTTTGTGTTAAACAGACGCGATGTCCTGAAGGAGGTTTTTATCAGGTAATTGCTGAAGGAGGTTTTTATCAGGTAATTGCTGACAACTTTTATTTGTCAGTTCACAAATAGGGCTCTTGTCTTTCGTAGCAATTTGCCCAATGACAGGGTCAGGAGACTACTCACAAGTCGAAAAAGTGATGTGGTTGAAAGGTATTCAATTTAAATTAGTTTGGTGTATCGAAAGACGTGTTTATTTCCATGTAAAAGAGCTTATGGCGGTCGAGTTCACTAGTGAACTAGCAACTGTAAATTTGTGTAACCATTGCAAGTTGTGTTGTTTATGTCAGAAGTCGTAAAGTATAAACACTGACGCACGATTCCGGTTGCGTTGTCGTGCTCTCACGTAGGCCATGCTACAACCATGGGCGTCGGAGGGTGTAGCTGAGGGAACCGATCCCCCTGGATTTTGAAATTTGGTGTGTTCCTATTGATTTGTTTTGTAGAAAAATGTTTTTTTCTTAGTTTCGAAATGGTGACATAAAATTTCACCACTGTTGCCCCCCATGGAAAAAAAACCTTTGGCTCACGCTGGAAAATTTTACTATTGTCCCCCCGCCCACTGCAAACAGTCCTCCGACGCCAATGGCTATAGCGTCATCATGTTCCTGGAAAGAAGATTGCCGACCGCGTTCATCGTCCCATTGCGACTGAACGTTCACTTGCCTGCACGTGCTTCGCCGGTCGTGGAAAGATTTAAGGAAAGACCAAAGCGCTTGCTTTTCAAGTCTGCTTTTCACTGGGCCGCAGTTGTATGAGCAAAAAACTCGCCTGACCTCACTTCAGCACGAATGGCTTGCTGGTAATAAAAAGCATCGCTTTCGCTGTTTGTTTTCTGACTTAACTCTGCCCGAACGGGAAAAGCTCCAGCAGCAGAGTTCGCTGTTCCGATCTCGAATATGATCGCGTGTGGTTTGCGCTGAAACGTGAAATTTAACTGCAAAGGTCGGTGAGTATTTACAAATTGCCATAAACGAATCTTCAGAAATCAACTAAAAGCTCTAGCAAGCAGATAAGTTGTTCTTCTGGCGATTATTATATTATTTAACCGACGTTTCGCCACCTATTCAAGTGGGCTTCCTCAAGGCAATGTTTTCAATCACAAAACATGTAATTTACTGATAACAAGAAACAATGAGCAGTATGACGTGCAAAGACACAAACGCAAAACCGACCATCACGTTATGGGAAATGGGTGACATACTTGAATAGGTGGGCGAAATGTCGGCTAAGTAATAAAATAATCGCCGGAAGAACAACTTCACTGCTTGATTTGAAACCTGGTGGCAAATGCTACGCAACAACATGAGTAGCAAAACGACAGCATTTCGAAAGCTCTAGGCTTCCTATAAGCTTTCGAGGAATCAGCTGTCTCGGCTCTGCTTTCTTTCTGCAATGATTCAAACTTGCACATATCTGTATTCAAGTAACTAGTCTTCACTAAGGCGACTGAGTTGAATTCATCAGCAAGCTATTAAAACAAACTGCTGATGGATTCACTTGTGCCGCCTTTGTGCAGACTAACTACTTGAATGTTCAGAAATTTGCATAAGTTTTTAGCGAAAGTGAACCTGTGACTGCAACAGGCAGTGAATAGGTTAAACACTGAGTGGATGCTTTTCCCGTAAATTCGTTGTTAAGAAGATAGTACATCTGTTGTCAAGAAAATATCGCTGTTGTTTTTGTTTTAGTTTAATAGTTGACTTTTTAATTTCTACTTTTTGGAATCGTTAATGATTTTTTGTTTAGCTTGTTGCACTCGTGCGATTCGCAAGGTCTCCTTACGAGAAATAAGGTTGCCGTTTTTGCCAAAGTGCCTTGAAAATTGCGATCACTTGTGGCACGTGATCGAGTCACGTGACTGACTTCTTCGATCAGATGCAGCCCGGTCTTGTCCAGTGCTCGACATGTTCTCCGGCGATGCTCGGCTTTGATGTTCACTCGGTCTCATAATTTCCGCGCGTCCTGCGCTCGCTTTCGTGTCGGCGGGAGACGATTTTCAACAAAACTGCTTCCAACCAACAAAGCTTTGACATTTGAATCATGTGTTGACTCGCGCCTCCACATTCGCGCATGTCTGCGAACAACGATTTTATGACGCGTTTGTCAACCGCTCTTGAGCACTGGCCCGCTGCTGTTTCCTCCGGTTTCAACTTCGCTCGGCGATGGTTTTCGTGGCCGGTGAAACAAGTGCCCGTGGGCCGTGATGCATGCGTTCGATTGATTGAGAGAAAAATACATTTGCATTGCTTGCAACGCTTTATGGCAAGCTCCGTTTACTTCGGTACAATGCTAGGTACGGTCACTGGTAGTGCGAATTTACTGGAAGCGTCGGTCTGTGACGCAACGCGCCGTCACAATAGTGTCGTGCATGTATGAATCGAGGAATGACGTTCACATTGTTGAAACCGAAAGACCGTTTTCTTGCCATGACCTCATCGCATTTGCGATGGTGATCGTTTTGGAAATTCAATTGGCGGGTTTAAAGTTAAGAACCGGTGATTTGTTTCTCGTAATCCACCGCTGGTGTGGGATTAAGTAATTAAACTCGGATTAGAACAGCCTTACCTACAAAGCGTCATAATCACTCTTTATGCGCTCACAATCCCGCTTTATGCGCTCACGGCACATTTAAAATGACGCCTGCTGACTACTGCAGATACAGCGGGCGCACCGAAGCGGAACTGCTCCAGTCGGAAGTGGAGAGGGAGGAGCCGGAAGTCCATCGCGGAAGCAGCAAACGATATCCTCCCCGTTCGGATTACCAAGGTGATGGTCATTTTGTATTCGCGATTTTTGCTTTACGTAATAACACATGCAAAAAGTGCGTGATCGAACTAGCGTCTGTTTTTGACTAGCCCGTTATCAATCTTGTCAATGCTATTCTTTATTAAATGTGAATTTGCGTAAACGTCTTGGTCGTCTGGTAAACCTGTCCGCCATGGTCACTGTTGGCGGGAAACAGTCTTTACCGCGGAAGCGTCTGAAACTCAAGTGTAACTTTCTTTGTAAGAAAAAATCAAAACAATGCGTGGCAGCCATCAGCGTTTATGGCCGATTCATCACACATTTAGTTAATAACCTGTACTAACAAACGCACTCACATAGATAGATCAGTTTCGTTTATTATCAACATGGATTGTTTCAGGCTGTTTTCGCCATTGTTTTTTTGTGTCGTGTCCACACTTACTCTCGGTCCTTTCAAAGACACAGAGTGTACCCCCGTAACAGCCGGCATTTTAATCCCTGACAGCTGCAGGGTATAACTTAATCGATGGCAATTGTCACTGGACAACGTCGCACAGCAGTTTGCCTCCAGATAGACAGAGCACTGCTGCACACATACATACATACATACTGGACCGCTCGGACGCGCGTCTAACCACGCCGGCCTCGGCCAATTCGCAGCTGGCCTGGAAATGAACCGAGGCCGCACGATGTCGAAAGATGCGCAATCAGAAATAAACAAATGTCCCACCGCGTCGCCACACAGACCATGTAATCGGCTGACACGGCGTGACGTGTACCGCGATTGATAAATTTTCCGGCGCGGGCCGCGCGACTGTTGTCGGTGCCCTTGAGACTTGGTCTTGATCTGAGAAACGCGAAACAAACGTTGAGCGAACGCGCTGCGCAGGCGAAGCGATACTTGCGGCCGATAACGTGATGCGCGGAAAGTGTACGGGAAAATATTCCTCGCGGCTGTACGCGAACCAGTAACAGCTTACTCGGCTTTGAAAGCCGACCGATGTCAAGCGAGGTGAGCTGGCGTTTCGCGCAAGGTTGGGTTTAGCCTTCGCTGTTTCTCCTAAATCGCTCGATTGTCCACGCCTGTTAATGCATCGCATCGCTTGACTCATCCGAACGACCCACCCCTCAATAAAGCCGCGCTTTTCGCAGCAGGCGAAACCGCGAGAGAAGACAACGGCGAAGTCGCGAAGACGACCACGACGAATGGAAACGCCGCCAAAAGCGCGGACGACCTCGATAACAACAAGTCCTGGAACGAAGTCCTGCAGAAAAAGTGAGACGATCATCACCACTGTTGTTAACGCACGTCTCTTTTGCATGTCCTGTTCTGAGTTCTATCCTTGGCTGCATCGCGCTTTCGGGCCGAAGCTGTGCCGTCGCTTGCCGAGGCTGCTGTTGCTGCTGATAAGCATGTTTTTTGCCCATCTTCGTGTCACCGGCCTGTCTGTTGACGAAGTCTGTTGTCATATGCTGACGCAGTTTTTTTTCGCGGGTCATTCATTCGCTGCATTATAAACCTGCGTGAAAGTAAGCATTAGAAATTGAGTATCGATCAAAAAACAATTTTCAATATGAACTAACATGACTACGAAGAAAAAAATCGTTTGTTATATGCGCAGACAGCTTCTGCGCAGGTTT
>Ga0210059_1004138_pt1 | contig 23373 bp, 18 predicted proteins | sample Ectturendosymbi2_FD_188042 | JGI IMG/M metagenome (GOLD analysis project Ga0210059, IMG submission 188042) | Ecteinascidia turbinata endosymbiont from Florida, USA - Sample 2 (SPAdes) (version 2) | ecosystem: Host-associated > Tunicates > Ascidians > Unclassified | place: Key West, Florida...
CGCGAAGTACCCGGATGTCTTGACAAAGCTGCACGAAACGAGACGCCGTCAAACCACAACAAAAACACATCAGAGCTGGTTTAAATGACCACGCTGCGGTGGCGTGCAGAGACGGGGGCGAACGGGGCGACGACCCCAGGCACCCAAAGAGTGCAATTTAAAAAATTAAAATGCTGCAACTATTTGGTTTTGCCTAATGTAAAGCTACGAACACATGCTGCATGGATATTATTTTTAGAAACTTTTTTTGGCAACACTGGTTTTTACGTACGCCAATGCCAGTAATTCTCACATTCTTCAATACCAGGGACCTACAGGTGTGCGGCTTACACACAACCAAACTGACAGTGACGTAACTTTTTCCAGATCGTGCGATCAAAGGGAAAATCACACAAAGTATTGAAAGAGAATTACGGACGTTTAATTGATTTTCTGAGCTAAATTTCAAAACTGCCCTAATCAAGTTGCTTGATTTAGTTGACTTTTTGATGCGTCACTCGCTTCCCGTTACGTTTTTGGATGTGGCATCCTTGGGTGTGCGCTTATGCAGACGCACAACTGTGCTTGCAATATGTGCATAATTTCGAGCTTCGTCATTAATTTGCAGTTCAGGAGGATTAATCATTACGGCCCACACAAGCCCGTATCTGTTCTGCCCCCACAGTAATTGTACAATGACAGCCACATTATGAAAAACGAAGGTTTCCTTGCGTACTTTATGAGCACTCTCAATTCTCATGTAGTTTAGCAAGTTTGGAACTGTCAGCCCTGGGTGTCCGCCATTCCAGCCGAACACCTTCTCTCCTTCTCTGCTCGACTGCTACTCGACGAGGCATTTGCGCAGCCTGATGTTTTTGCAGTTGTGAATTGCCCCATCGTAGCACTGAGTGTGTTCTACTCCCCTGTTTTAACGCGTTGCCGGATATTTTTGCAGTTATGAACTGCATTGTCTTAGCGTTGAGTGCTGTGTTTTGCTCTGCTCTCCTAACTTGGAGCGCTGATAAATTTACGTTCATTACAGTGACACATTATACAACTACCAGTGGGGAGAGTGCTTGTAGAATAATATGCATGTTGTGTTTACAAACATCGTCAAAACGTTAATTTGCAAACGAGAATGTTACGTCATATTGGGACGTCACAAACAGCGTATATGCAGTAACGATTACCAATCGATCCAACCTTTCTAAATAATCCTGCATCCTTGCAATGTGCAAATAATCCAATAAACTTTCATAAAGTCTTTCTCAATTTGTTTTCCAGTCTCAAATGAAATGCACCCCGAGTGGAAAGCCTCAACCAGAAGCAGATACAACAGACAACTATACTTACTGAAAACACACCACTGGGTGTACGCGTCAAAAAAACAAGCTAGGCCATATGATCATGACTAGGGCAACCAGAAGTCAATGAAGTCAAAATTATTCTGCCTTTCTTTAAGTTCATAAAACGTCCCCAAACCAAATTTCACGCTGATACCATGAAGCAACTCCAAAGTTATTAGGTCAAAAAAGTCAAAATTTATCATTAGGTTAAAATTTATCGTTAAGTCAAAATTTCTTCTAGCACAGTTTTTTCTTTTAATCGACATTTTATTAAAGATACAACAACAGATATTGATATACTTTTGCAAGTTTAGTTGATATTCTGAGATAAGTTTTGCGACTTCTGATATAAAGATGTTGCTTTGCTCACTACTGGACGATTGAAGATGCGCTAGGCGTAGTAGTAGTTGGTGTTTGAAGTATAACAAAGCAAAGCCTTCTCAGTGACCTCAAGAGATTTATTAACACTGGATATTTTTCTTGTGCGTTGGGATTGATTTTCGTCACGTTTTATTACCTCTAGCTTTGTTGGGTCTTTCATACTTTTGATTTTTGTTTCATTTCAACAGAAAAAGGATTTTTAACCTATCGCTTTCATTTCTAATAAGCTTTGTATCCGCGTTTCCAGTGGTAACGCAGGAAATCGATTGGTCAAAGTCAAAATTTAAAGTTTTTTTGGTCAAAATTGGTTGCCTTAATCATGACAAAAGAGAACTCGAGTACATACGTGCAATGGTAGCCAGAACCAGCTTAAGCCTAATGCAAAAGCAAAAATGACTTCACAATTCCGAATATATCGTCATCTAACTTAACGAGTTAGCCAAGAGTGCAGTCAAAACCACACCTAACAAAAGATAAACAAAAGAAAATGAACAATCTTTGGTGACAGCAACCTGAATTTAAATATCCGAAACAATGCCGTGTAAATTTTCGCCTTCCCTCGCATAAGCAAATACGGAGGCCATCCTCTGGGGGAGGAATATAAATATTGTGGCAAAACTGCTTTTATATTTCGCTTTTTTTGCGAATGAAACAGTGTTAAAAAAAAAGTCAAACAATATTCCTGTTCCTACCAAGCACTTATATAACTGTATTTCTGTTCTCGTCTTCCAGGAATAACTTCCCTTAAGACCGTGACAGTGAAGCTGCGATACTCAAATGCGAATGCGTCAGATATTGACCAACCCGCGAGGCACGACTTACTGACCACAACAGGCCAGCCTTTCGCCCCAACATAATCTATGCCACGTGGTTAATGGAATAGAAGATCAACGCTCAATCCTAACAACGTCCTCCTCCCCACAATAATTCAATTGATAGATAGTCGCTCTTAACTGCAACATGAGAGTCAGATGACACTTGCCGCTACTTCTGTGCACACCACGCGTTGCTCGGTTCTTGAACTTTTCCTGGTTGTTCTAGTGTTCTAACTGTGACTTGCCGACCAGTACGATGCGCTTGCCGCCAGGTGGCGTCATGGCAACGTGACGTGTTGCGCGGCATGCCCGGGCTTGTCTCTTCGCCCCGGCGCAGGGAGGAGTGACGCGAAACAACGGCCTGACAACAGCAAGCGATACGAAACAATCGCCTGGCGTTCGCCGACTTCTCGCCCGCGAGGTGGTGACGCGCGTGCGAGTAATTTGTTTCCCGATGACAGCCCGAGATGATCGCGGTTCGATCGCGGACAACTTTTAAAATCGTTTCTTCAATCTCGACCAAAACAATTTGAGAAGTTCCGTGAGGACAACATCCCGTACAGCGATGGGCTTTGTGCCGCATTGGTTGGTTACTGTTGCAATCACTGCGCTGCGCAACCACCAAGTCCCGTCGCCACGGGGGGGCCTTTGGTGGGCTTAGCCCCCAAAACGAAGCTACAAGCCCCAAACTAAAATATGAAACATGATAAATCAGTGGAATGTTTGTCAAATTTTAATGTCAAGCCCACCCTGCACAAACGTCAAGCACCCCTATTGATGACTCTCTGGCGACGGTCCTGCAACTACCTTTGCTGGATAAGCCGATGCTTTTTATAGATTAAGTTGTATCGTTAACATTTCGTCACGCACAAGATATTTCACAACTGTCTCCGCGCAACATAAAATTTTCCAAATTTTTTTACAAAAAAACTGTTGGTCTGCGGAACAAGAATAGCTGAGTTAAAAATATCTTGGATAAAAAATTTTGTAGTACCACAGCAGATTGAAGTTTCCCCTGGAGCTCAGCTTCGCTATATCTAATTGAACCGAATTTTTTCTGGAAGAGTTTTTTCAATAAAAAAGAACTTTGCCACTTAGTGTGACGCAACAGCAAAAAGCGCTCGCTGACAATCAATGTAAGATAAATAAGCAAAGCCTGTCCAAAACATACAGACGTTGCGAACCTCATCGAAATGCTGGTCAACAAACATTTCGAACCTCATCGAAATGCCGGTCAACAAAACAAAAGAAAACACACCAAACAGCGAACTTACTTTGGATCGGTCTTCTTCGAGTTCAGCTGAAACAAGAATCAAGCAGTCGTATTAATGCAAAGCTCCATCCCCACACAAGTAGAGCGAGCCCTCGCTGTTACATCTAAACAGCAATTAAAAACGAGAACAGCAACATAGAGACTGGTGCGCTGCGAACATGCACACTAACGGTTGGTTGTGATCTGTAAGTTGTTCGGGGACCGATGTTATCGCTTTTCTTGTCAACAAATACTTAAAATCTAAAGAGATGTCTAATTCGGGAAAAAGATCTAAGAAACAATCCAAGCAGTGCTTCCGTTCTAAGTTACATAATTGCACAACGTCACCAACATCGAAGCCAGCACAAAATAAGACCTTATGAATTTAGCGAAGGATCGTTTAAACCTCATGTGGCGCGAATCGGAGAAGGCCAGCCACAATTCTACAACAATAATTTAACAACTATCAGATATCACCCAAAGCAGGCAATTGACAATCACCTCTACCACAAAGGCCCTAGCCGCTTGCCGTGTGGCATTTCGATGAAGCAAGACTTTCACTTCAAGTTCTTTAGTATTTCTGCTGTTCCTTACTTCCATCCTGCTGTTCGTGATTGCAAAAAAAACTAAATAAACTAAATATGAAGCTTTGAAATCTCCCAAAACACCGACCAACCAGCAGCTCTCCCAGTAACAACAGAAACCAAGAGGTTCCCTGACAGGTCACGTGCGTGTGACAGTTCACCTACAGGGGAATCACCGGCAAAAATCTGACTGACGTCAAAGCAGCGCCAAGTTTAGAATTCTGCGCAATCGTTACAGCGTGACGTGGAACAGTTGGAGGCAGCTTTCACAGAGACTCTCACAACTGGAGGGCGCTGAGCGTGGAAGGGGGTGTTTTCGTAAAACTATATCGTGCTCATCCGTTGAAGGTGCTCCAAGTGACCCCCACCATGTCGCATCGTCAGGGGCGTAACGAGGGGGGACAAGGGTCACAATTACCCGAGGGCAGGGCGCCAAAAAAGTCCCAACAATGTCGCAAGTACTTTCTTCATATGCAGTACATTTGCTTCCGAAAGGCCTCAGGTTCGAACATTGGGGGCGCCAAACTCGCTTCTTATGTGTACATAGGCATGCGCTTTCATCTGTACATTTTCTTCACCATTGTCTGTGTTTGTTTGATCTCCTAATTGTGCTTATTTCATTTCCAAGTGTTCAACCCAACAGGGTTGGTTGACCAGACTAGATGACCGCCATGGTCCTTCACCACTCCTATATGACACAGCGCCCCTCTTTGTTTACACTGATCAGCTATTGTGTCAATGCATTTTTATTTGCTCTGATGTTCACTAATGGTTGGTTTGCTTCGTGCAATGGCTTCTTGTAGTGCTTCTGCTTGTTGGCTGAGTAATAACAATAAACCATTGTCTTGCCCCCATCAAACACAACACAAAAGTACGAATAAACACGAAGTACAACAACGCTCAGCCATTCGAACTTGAACGATTAATATTACTGACATTGCAGCGTCAAGTGGCATTTGCATCTAGTCAAGATATCCACAAGCAGGGCGTTAGCGGCAAAGTGCAATTTACTGAAGTTTGGAGAATATTTCGATCGCGTTTCACTTTTAAGGGAAGGAATACCACCTCAGGATATCTGGACCTGATGTTGTTCTGTACAGCTCCGAGTTTTGTTTCTTGCACTCCAGAGACTGACCTTGTGATGCAGTGAACATGGCTTGTCTTGCGAGGAGCGATCAGCTTTCGTCATATAAGCCGATGGGATTAAAGGTCACGAGACACTTGATCGAGCAACTGAACTAAACGAAATGTTATTTTGATCTGAGGTCCCGGGACAAAATTGGCCATTTTCATTCCATTTCACGATGTATACAATTTCATCCTTTAGTGACAAGTGCTTGTGGGCAACCAACCGTACAAAACGTAAGGCGATTTGGTTGGTCGAGTGTGTGGGAGTTGCCTCGAAACGATTTTAGGCGATTTTGCGTCCGCCGCCAACATCCAAGCACACCACAGTCGAAGCAGCAATGCGAGAACATGACCCTTAGCTCTGGTTCCTTCAATGGAGTGTCACGAAATGGCCTCACGGGGATGTCGACTCGCCTCACAAGTGCTGTAAGCACGACTTCGAAAAACTCGTTCGTGGAGGGCACAAGCAGAACAGCATTAATTCCATTATTTTCAACATTGCGCAGTACAGCAAGTGGCAAAACCAAGACCCAACTGACGCAAACGCATAAAGACCGATGGTTTACCTTCTGCGAACAGAGATGCAACGTCGACGTCATCGATGGTGACGTCACAGGTCCAGTGCGGCAGGTAGTTGTTGCCCGGGCGGTCCATCTGTGAATCGGTAACAACCGAGATTGAGTTGGTTTCAAAACTGCTTTTCAGCTTCAGGGGCCCGGGGTCTTATCAAGGGCCTGAACCAGGGGTCTCCTAACTTTTCTGCCAGAGGGCCACATAAGCTGTTACACAACAGTCCGGGTGCCGGAGATCTTACGTGGAGTAATGTGATTGTTTTGGGATGTTATATTCTACCAAATCAACAAGTTCTTCGCAAAGATACTTTTTTCATCAATGATAAAATGACCCCGCGGGCCGGGGGGTATAGTTCCGAGACCCCGGGTCTGAAGTGCATCAGACAATCTGACCCCTGTCGTGAACCAGCTGCAAGGTTATATGACGTTGCGGTCACGTGACTTTCTTCGAAACCCGAGGAAACGAGCGGAGTCTTTTAAATCATGAACAACAACAACCATTAGCAACAGTTTGAATCGAAAACGTTTTTGAGCCGCTTTCAGGCGTGCTCGACCAACACGAGGAAACAGTTCACACCCATGAATACACCCCGATTAAGGGGTCTGATGAAGGGCATTTTTCGGTCAGGCACGCACTCAGGGCCCGGACCGAAACGTTACCTGTTCGATCAAAGTAACTTTCACTTCCTTCCCGTTGTCCAGCATCCCGAACACCCGCTTGGGGGCGCCCGATGGCCACTCGTGGATCATCGGCTTCCCGTCGTCCTTCTTCCGGATCACAGCTCTCAGGACCTGACCGACAATGCGAACGGGAATCTAACGTTCAAATCTTGCGAAGCTAATGCTTTTAAGTGAGGAAAAAAATAAAATGACAAGCTGCCCTTTTTTCCGAAAAAGTAACGACAACAAGAGTCAACCATAAACAAAGTGTTTCTGAGTTAAAGCTTTTAAGTCTGGCAATCTTGTGAAATAGCCCGAAATTCGTAGTTTTAAAACTTGTAAATATAAAAACCGAATCTTGTAAATAAATAAACTGAAACTTATGTAAATGTACCAAACAGCCTGAAATTTGTAGTTGTGCAAAAATTTCGATGGTTAAAATGTCTACTGTGCCACAACCTGGTCGTGGTGACAGTTTACTCGAGACCAAAATCAAACTTAAAGTGTATATTCAAAAAAGATGCATCAACACACCACAAAGGTGACACAGACGAATCTGATCGCAATTTGCTTTGCTAGGAAATCGATTTCGGGTCAGTGACGCTTTCTTCAGTCCAGCAAATTTGTAAGCAAAAGCTTATAAGTGAAAAAACGAAAACGACTAAAGCAAGGTCAGAGCAATTGCGCAGATTACAGTAACAAGTCCAAAAGCTACTAATATCAGAGCCAAAAGCCAAGTAAATTCAACACCAGTGGCTGGCCGCCGGTAGTGCAATGGATGAGTCACCCAGCCAGCCTCCCAAACATTAGAACAGGGCCTCTCAACTCATTTTCGTCCGCGGGCCATCATGCCTTTTCATATAACTCTGTGGAACCCAGTAGACAACAAAAAAATTAATCAGACACAAAAATCAATTTACACGTTGCATTTAATACACTGTTCTATCTACATCAGTTTACGCTACTGTAGATCTGCTTCCAGACTTTTGGATGCGTTCATCGCTAACAAGCTTTTCGATGTTGGGAGTGGTATTACATAAGGCACAACGTAGATCGCTATCTACTGTTTCAAGACAATTCCTCTGTTTGGACTTCATGTATTAGTTCATAAGAAAATCATGTGGACCCTTTCAATAGGTCACCATGTACCCCTTATACCGCGGCCATGACAGGGACAGTGTGAGAATGTACAAGGAGTCCAAAAGATATACTTAAAAGTATCGGAATTCTTCCTGTAAGTTAAAAAGGATAACCACGTTTTTATCGAATTAACGGCAGAAATGGTTTGTTTGCCGTACAAGGGGAGGAATGCTCTTCGCCAGATCGTCGGCTTCGTAGAAACGCGCTTTGCTCGCCGACGTCACCGCCGTCTTCATCGGAACCATGTCGCTATGGTCGAGTGCGTGGATGATCACGTGATGGTGATCCTGACCGAGTAAGATTTGAAAAAAAACAACAACAATTGCAAGAGAGAAGCTTGGAACATTTCATCGATTTCAGAATTTTAAAAAATAAATTTTGCGGGCACACACGCAGACCAACCATGGATCATATATATAACAAAACTTCAACTATAAGGCTCAACTGAGGCTATCTTATTATTTATCGACTCGACCAGACTTCTACCAAATATTTACTGTACAGTTCAACTTAAGTACCGTATATCTTCAACACAGGGACACCGGAACAGTTGTAAGGCAGTTGAAGATTTGAGGACAATGGAAACTTACATGAAACAAAAAATCGTTACCAATATGCTTGTTTCTGTTCAGCAACAATATTGATCTCAATAATAATTAATAACGGAAATTACAGAAAACCATTCTGAATTTTGTAGGTGCGCGAAATAGCTGCAATAAATTTGTTTCGAGTCAATCTTTATAAACCATAAGATTACCTACTATTCTGTTTTGAAAAGGCACATTCGCCCCGCCGCCCCCCTTTCAGAAGGACAGGGGGCAATGCCCCCGTTCTCCGCGTCCCTGCTTGAACAGCACCCTTACCCCTCGGCGCCGCCTCTTCCCCCTTTCATCACCTCCAGGCTGCGAGATGACGCACCGGATGACGTTTGGCGAGCGTTCCCTCAACTCAGCAACGATCAACGACGAGTTATCGGCCCAGGAAGTAACTTTGTTTTCTGCTATCTGAGGCAGCAAACCTCGTTGCAACGATTGTCTGAACGGATAAAGTTGAACCGACCTTTAGTTTCTTACGACGCGGCAAGTCTAAGAGTTTAAAAAATTGAAGTAAGTTAGTTGTTAAAATACAAAACCCGAGCTTTGTTCGGGAAAGCCATGCAGCTTTAGTAGTTTACCTTTATATCCGGATCAAGCATTGCATTGCACAGAGTCTTTCGTTGTGTTCAACTGACTTTTGTTATCTAGCTGTTACAAACCATGCATTCGCTTTCTTTCAACTCACAGCAGGTGGTATTCCAACACATCTAAAAGCCACTGTCCGTGCTTGGCCACTGAAGGGTGGGGCACCGTGATCGCAGCCTGCTTCAGACCGGACATGTTGCGGTGGAGGAATGGAGCACGTATTGCAAAGGTTGAACCCTTTTCGAGCGGAGCGCCCAATTCATCTCTGATGGCTTCATCGTCGCGCAGTATTTCTAAGCGCAATAAGCACACTTACACACACAAGTAGCACATAGCACACTTACACACGTAAGTAGCACACAGCGCACGCAAGTAGCACACAGCGTTCTTTGTCATAAGGAGCGTTTTTCTATACTTTCCAGTGGTCGGGTGAGGATTGCAGATTAAACATCTGGAGGAGCTTTTTAAACATCTCGTATTTTAACAACGACAAAGACGTGAAGTTTAAACATCTCGTATTTTAACAACGACAAAGACGTGAAGTTTCGTTTTGACCAAATCAACACCAGTCACACTTTGACAATTGACCAATGTTGCAAAAATTGTATCGCCCTAGCGACAGCAAATCATTAATTGAATCCCACTGCAACAACAGACGTTGTGCACTGTACTACAACGCATTGACGATCCGTACACACTGTACGACTGTAACAGCACAAGGGGCTTTCATCTCATCGGGATTTGCACTATGCTTGGCAAACCAGTTATAGAAAATATCAGCCTCTAACAAATTTGCAAAAGTTTGGAAGATTGAAGATCGAGCGAAACTTCTTGTCATTGTACTTTTAGTTGCGCAGAAAAAGTTGCAAAGCAGTTTCAATAACAGCTGCATTGCCTTTATCGAAGCAAAAGCAATTATCTACACTCAATCAGGAAAACAACAATACACGTGATTAAGTGATTTAATCAGAGGTAAAAATAAACAGCCGCATTTTCGCTTTGCAGCAACGCAATTGCATCATCTCGGGCAGGTCTGCATACCTGACAAGTGGAACGTCACATCACCCAACCTAAAGTTCTTGATGCAGATGCTGTCTTCACGAAAGTTTCCACAATCCACTGATGACAGGTAAGGTCCAACAGAATTGAAGCCTTCGCCAATCAGCTTGTGGATCTTATCGACAGTTCCTTGAAGCTATTGATGCAACGACATGAGTCATGGACACCAAAGCAATTTTGTCAGAGGAATTGTCAATAGTTACTTTTGTAAAGAAAGCCACTTCACGCAACCTAAGTTCAAAAATCTTCAAATATGCGGTGCTGTCTACGTCCTGGGTTCTTTCAGTGGGGGACATTAAAGGTCTTCTAGGGGGGCGCAAGCATGGCAGCGACATATTGTTGAAAAGCAGGATAATGGCAAATAAATTGTTTTGTGTTTGATTCTGAAGTTAGGCGAGGCGCTAGTACCGCCGAAGGCGGCGCGACTGAAAAAAATGTAAGAACCTCTGACCTATGTACTCCACAAAGCTACTTTTGTAGTCATTGTTAACCATGTACGCATTACGCAAAGTTAACAGGACACCTCGTTCTCTGACCTTATATCTCATGGGAAAAACCTTCGCTTTTCGAACAGTTCTGACTCTTGTCGGAAGCGAAATCGACCTTACAGATTATCAGTGTTCTACTGGAAACTGAATCCAGGCACATTCCTTATTGTTTTTCTACCCAATAAAACTTGCTTTCATCGTTTTATGACGAAACAAACAAGCGCCGACAATACACACCGTGACTCAGATTTAAAGAATCAAAAGACCATTCATTACGTTGAAACGTTTTACCCACCTCTTCGAAGCGAGCTGCAGTTTCAGCGAATGCTTTGCTTTCCGTCACATCTTGGTTTGATAGCAATCGTTTCGTCAGAGCGTCGCATTCCTGTCAACGTCACACACTGTACATACATGTCCTCCACTACCCTTCAATCTAGTAGTTAAAACCAACACGATGGTTGCAATAGCATCGAAAAACAGCAGGCATTTACAAAATAGCGTGTGTCCAGAGTCCGAGCTCAATGTATGAAATAAAATGCGTCATGGCACTGCGCTGGGTTGTGAATGTGTGATCTTGCGAATGAGAAACTGAATCAGGGCAGTTCGATGTTTTCTGAGAGAAAACTGTTCGGAAACACCTGAAGCGATGGTCGCTTTGGTTTAAAACAGTAAATTGATTTGAGATGCGTCGAAAGACTGTTGCCATAAGCTTGCACCTAACTTGAAACTGGAACATCACCCACAGGGAAAGAGCACGAACTGGTCGAGGAAGCCAAAAAATATTCCCTGGATGGAATCTCTTGGATTAAGCTCGGTGGCTCTGACACTGTCCATCTGGACAATGGGTGGAAACTTTTCCAATCGGCCATTGAAGCAACACTCCTTCCCAAGCATAAGAAAACAGAAGGAAATGAACCAACTACCAAGGAATATTTCCTCCTTATAGCCTCTCTAGAAGAGTGAATAACAAGTGCCTTGATAAAAGATGCCACGAATCAGTTGAAGTCAAGCTGGAGGATACGTAGCACTGCAGATCAAATCTTTACTTTACAAGAAATTTTCGAAAAATGTTGGGAATACACCAAACATGTCTACGAATGGTTGCATCGACCTCTAGAAAGCATAAGCTTTGGAAAGTGTTACGTGAGTTTACTACAATGTCGTCAGCTTTCAAAGCAGTCTTTGTTCTGATCCTCATCTGTGATCTTGGATAATGACTGAAAAAATGCTATCCCAAATGCAAAGCGGCAGAGACGGGATTTTTTATGAAGAGTTCATGGCCCGGAATGTCGAGTCACTTCTCCTCCGAAGAGGGATCCCAAATACGATGGCTCGACCACATCGCCAGAATGCCCCACGAACGACTGGCGAGGTAAGTCCAGCTGACTACACCAAACAGAAAAAATGGCCCAGAGGTCGTCCAATGAACGAAACGAAAACAAACCGCCCAGAGGTCGTCCAAAAAGCAGGGTTCGAGACTATATCTACGGCTGTGCTTGGCCCTGCTTAGTGCGGTGTTAGCACAACTATCACAGTTTGCTGTAAACAGGCAAAAGGTACTTGGCAATAATAAACTTCAGAATCAAACCTGGCTTGTTTGCGAGTTGAGGGCTTTCAAAGCATCTCGGGTGGAATTCGCCTTTTCGACCGCTTCCTTCACTCTGTCAGCAACGCTTTTGTTCAGTTCTTGCTCTTTTGCAGTTAATTGACATGTCACAAAATCATACACCTCCATCAAAGAGGAATGAATCATAGAATGAGCCAATTCCACGCTGAAAACACACGGCTTACATGAGATGAGACACAGCAAGCTTTCCTTCAAAGCAGTTAGGATGAATGAGACTGTGCTGCTGCAAAAACGTGAACAGTTTACAAAGAAGTCAATATGGAAATGAATTTCCAAGCATCAAAAAATGACACTGGTGCACCAAGTTTAAGAGGAAAGAGAGGCGATAGAAAAAAAATGTACAAATTTTGCACAATAGATCACCAGGTGCTCAATCAAAGCAGCTGGCTGCAGCTAATCTAACTTGTTTTCTAAGTCAATATGACCAGTCCAGAAAACTGAGACAATTTTGACATAAAAGCAACTTTAATTAGTATTTTGACGAAACTAGCGGCTATTCTGAGAACCCAATTTCATTGTCTTTATTACAAAAGAACAGAACATTTGCTAAGACATCTACGATCAATGTTTTTTAGTTTGTGGTTGAAAAAAAACATATTTTGAGATGAAGTGGCTACATTGAAAGCATACTTTGATTAAGCTGCAATTGAGTTTTGAATATTGCAAAAGCAACATATTTTGGGGAAAATAACCAAATCCAACAAACAAACTTTCGTTACTGTCCTGGCAAATCTTTTGAGCAGCTTATGGAACAACAATTGATATTGGATACTTGCTTCAAAGCATACCTACATTTTCAGACGTGAAGCAAAGTGTGTAATTACCAATATCTCCAAACTCAGTATGCACAATTCAGACAGCTCAAATGGCTACAAAACGCTTTTTAGCACCCAAACTTGATGCAAAGGAAATACTGACGGTTGATTGCCAATGCATAGCATACACACACAACCATGGAAGTCAGTCAACAATCATAACTTACTTTCCTTTCACCAACGATGTTCGAGCATTCAGTTTGAGGATTTCATCTCGAGTCAGATCAGAAACAGATCTAAAGAAACATACCTGAGTTGAAAACCTTCAAACTATGTCATATGAAACAATCAAAATCAGATTATTATATTTCATAATTTTTCTCTTTCAGATGAAATGTTGAAAGGCTGAACCAACAGCAGAAAAGAGAAACAAACTTAAGATTTACACAGTAAATCAGAAAACAAGTTGCAACAAATAAAACTAACATATTATCCTCATGGTTTTCCAAAGTTTCAAATAAATGTATTGCAAATTTTGAATTACCCAATCTTTAAATAATAGTTCAAATCACATCCAATCCTAAACTGGCTGCTACCAAATTTCCTAATGATTTATAGACCAATATCCATACTTCCAATCCTCTCCAAAGCTTTGAAGAACTAGTTCACAGTGCCAAGATTGTACCATTTGCAAGTAATTGTATACTCAACCCACAGCAATATCACTTTTGCACCAGCATCCTGCAGCAATTGTTGCCATGACATTATTTGTAATAAAGAGAACAAACCAATAACATGTACTCTGTTCCTAAGACTTGAGCAAAGGTTTTCACTGTGTTGATCACAATATATTACTTGAAAAATTATTTTACAATGAAGAAAGAGGTTCACCCCAAAAACTGCTGGCTTCCTACCTGGGCAGCAGGGTTCAGTGTACTAAAATAGCAGATAATAAATCTCCTTTTAATGCAAGATGCAGTGTTCCCCAAGGATCCGTCCTTAGGCCTTTATTATTCTTTATACATCAGTGACATTGTAAAAACCTCTAACCTAAATGCTGTTTTATATGCTGAATATAAATCTTCATATCTCAGAGAAACAACACAAAATTTTGGAAAAATAGTTGACAATGAGCTCAATAAATTGATCACTGGCTTTGTGTTAACAAATTATATATGCATCAAATATATTCCATAAGTAATTTCATGCCCATGAAGACACTAACATTATCAATTTTTCAGTTTCAATTAATCATCAGCCAATACCAAACCAGAGTATCTGAAAATATTTGCCATTATACCTGATGATAAACCCAGTTCAAAGCCTAATATTGAAAAGTTGGTGTCAGAACTCTCCAAACCATGCGGAATGTTGTTCAAATTAAATCACTATATCAATGTTTCAGTGCTCAAATCTGTTTGCTTTTGTAGTTCCTAGTTAACTTATTCAATACCTAACTGGGAAAGTGCCAACAAAGCTTCTTTACTCATAATTAGATTGCAGAATAAAGTTGTAAGAAATCTTAAATGTGATAAACCTAAAATACTCTAAGCACGAAGTTTGAAATATTACAGACGTTTTAAATTGTCAGTTGCTAAATGTGTACTCTTTTGATAATGTTCAACTGCCTAAACACGTTGATAACCACTTTTCTGGCATTGCATCAGTCCACAAATTTCACAGAAGGCTTGCTTGCTTTCTTGCAACAATATCATTTACCCTGAGTGAAAACGTCTCCAGGTAAGCTTTCTTTACACTATACTGGTCCCAAAATTTAGTCTAATATTCCTGAAAATTTGAAATCCCTCCCACCTTTATTTATTTTGAGAACAATACAAAAACGTCCTGCCATTTTGGCAACATTTCTGTTGATTTGCTTCATATTTTTGTCACTTTTCTGTAATACTGTTTTTTAGTGCCCCTCTTTTTCTTTATATCTTTTATCTCTCCAGTTGGCCATCCCTGTACATAGGCATGCTTTTCCACTGTTTTGCTGTTGTTGCTTACCTATTTTGTCTAACAATAATTTGATGCATGGTTTCTTCTTTCATTACATGTGAAACATTCATTTTAAAATTGATTTGCGCTAGCAAAAGGGTTGGCTGAGCAGTTGACCAATAAGGTCTTTCAACAATATTTTTTGATCCATATATGTTAACATCAATTGGCCAAACCTGAAGACTTGATACACTCATCAGCATGCAATTAATTTCTGCTCATTGGTGTTTTGCTTTTCAAAATTTCTTCTGATATGCTTGTGTTACTTTGTGATTTGAGTCATAAAAATACATGAATACACCATAGCACACTTTGCTGTACTACTACTTTGCTAGCATACTCAGCCAAGGTTTGGGCAAGTCTGAAGTTAGCGATCCCATCACAATCAGTAAAGAGATCCGCACACCATTTTCAAAAGAGTAAATGTGCCAGTGGTATGCTTGATTCACAGGTTCGAAAGAATGCTGTAATATGTATTGCTGGGAATGCTTATAACCAGGACCTTAAAATGCTTTTTAAAATAGTATTGCAATTTTATCAATTCAATTTTGCAGTTTTTTTTCATACGCTGTGTGCGACTGTCAGTTGTAACTTATTGAATTGTGTTAGGTTTTGAATTGTGGAAAGCAGGTTTGTTGATTGACTGGCATTAATTCTGGACACATGTTTTCTCTATTTTGTAATCTGCTTTTATATCATTTCTGGATAATATTTATGGCTTCTGCAGCTGCATTGACATTAATAAAATGTGAATAACTTGAGGTAGAACCCCTTGAAGGGCTAAGTGTGAAATGCATGGACCGTTGCTGACTTTTGATGCATGCCATTAAGTAACAGGGTATACTTGGGTAGCTTTAAGCACCTTTGTTACCAGGTGGTTTCCCTGGCATGACATCCACAGTTTTAACGGAAAATTTAAATGCCTTCTGCTTGCATAGAAGGTAGATACTTCTTGGGGTTTCCAGCTTTGGCTACAAGAGTGAACCTGACAAATGTTCTGTTGCCTTTACACTAGTCAATTGCCAACATATCAAATCATTTTCAAAACATTTTAGGTTAGATACCATTGAAACAAGCCTGGCCTCAATTTTTGTACAAAAGTTCCACTTTTTTAAACAAAGAAGCACCTAAGTCGGGCATTAAGCAATTGAACTCCATCAAATTGCTTAAATATACTTACAGAAACATTTCTACCGTATTATTTCATGTTTTCCTAGCATTTGACAGCATATCAATGCACTTCCAACACACAAACCACAGTCCTGGTCCACTGAAGATGGTCTCACCTAGGTAGACCAACTCAAAAATACCATGCTTTCAAACAGCCTCTGGATCACATAGGGTATGGATTCTCAGTCTAAAACCTAATGTTGCTTAAACTCAGTCTAGAACCACATTTTTAGACCAATTCTAGCAACAAATATCACATGAAACATAGATGTACACTGGCACGAACTTCTCAATACTAAAACGTAGATTTATGTCGGCCAAGAACAGTGGTCAGTGTGCCTTTGACATAGATCAACGTTGGTCAAGAGCAAAAGTGTTAAAAACCTTTTATTTAATTTTGGCGCAGATTCTTGTTGGCAAATATCACTGGTTGTAAGTTTTAAGCATATATACCAAGTTAAATGATTATTCTGGTAACAATGCCGACAGAATTTTTCAACTTCAGCATCAAATTTGCCAGAGATGTAAATTACCTAAAGCTATATGCACATGGCATGCGTCCTCTGCGTTTTTTGGGCGCATGCGTCTGATTTTATGACGTCACGTCCTTTTCTGATGCATCTGGTAGGGGCTGCGTTCGAGTAGAACCTGTTTCTATATTGACGCATCAGACTCACTGCCCAGGGTTCAGGAAAGAGCGGTGATAGGATGTACTCGTAGACATTGTTTAAGTTTTTTGTACTGCGATAAAGAAAAGGATGCAGAACAACCACAGAACAATTGCTAATAGTTTATGGATATCTGAAACACTGGATTTACGAAAGATTAATCTAGTCTTCAGTAGGCCCAGTGGGGTAAGCTACTAAATTGCTGTACTGTTTAAGTCGCCACGACCCGGCCTACCTGATCAGCTATTGGTTGAAGTTTTCGTCCCAAGCAAGGTGTGATTTGTGCAACATAATCTACCATCTACTGTAGGCCATTCTAGGTGCTGGGCACGGTCATGCTAAATGAGTGTATTTTTGCAGTAGGCTACTTGAAACTGTAATTGAAAGTAAGTTGTGTAACTATCAATGAACAGTTGATGAATCTTGTTCATGCAAAACCACTGTCACATATGGAGTACAAGAATGATAAAATAAAGGGTAACATTTCGCAAACACCACACATTTTGATAAGTGATGTTTTACTGTCTTACAAAAGCCAATTAAAGGCTATTGTTGTTTATTCCCCTGCTGTGATTTTGTTATGGGATTGTGTGTGACATCAATTGCACTTATTGCTGCTTTAATTTTTTGATACTTAGCCCCTCTAGAAATGAAACAAATGGTTTTTAAAACAAAGCCGCCATGACCATGGAGGGCCTACACAAACCTCATTCAATCCATGTAGCAACAAATCATGCAAATTTTATGTAATGCAATACTTTGTTCGTCTGAAATCTGGACAGCACTACTTTTTTAATAATTTGTGAGGCATTGTACAAAGTTAAATTTGGCGTTTATTTTGAATGCATGTAACCAGTCATTTCAAGGTTTTATGCAGTGTACCGCCACAAGTCTTGTGTAACTTTGTTCAACAGTATGGTGTACAAAATTATTAACACCCTGAAAATATGTCACTTGTGATGTCAGAACTTAAGTAAAACACAGTCTTGCACTGCAGCACACCAACGTCATCGCCAAATTTCAGGTCTCAACCATTCGTGCAGCCCAAGCTGTGCACAATGAATGCATCGCTTCATGCACATACGTGTGCATACAATGGCGCATTAAACTCACCGCACCAGTCGCAGAGGCACCGCACTAGAAGCATCCCGTGTGGATATAGCTTTATGCAAAACTCCCACTTGCACTTAGAACTTGTCAATAGCACATACCTAAAAAGCAGATCAGACTAAGTACAATAAGGCACCTTACTTTTTCAATATCTTCAGCTCCTCGAGCATGGACTGCCTTTTATTGAGTGAATCAATAGGTGCAGTGCTGTGTGATACAAAGGCACCACGACAATGAATTGCTCCCATGCATCCCTCACATATCAGCATCCCTCCATACTCACTGTTTTCTGCTCATCATGCAAAACAATTTTTAGAAAGCATGAAAATTTCTGGTTAAAAATAACTGCTGGCATATGTATTCACACTTCCTCTACACTGCACAGTAAGCAGGCAAGCATTTATGACTATTGTTACTGCACTCTGTTGATCAACATGTTTGGCAAAGGTGATACCTGTGACTGGACAACATCGTAGATCAAATGTGACCAACCAGTCAGAGACCAGCAGCCTCACTTCTTACTGTGTTGCCGCAAAGAGCCACATCATACACATGGGAACACATGAACATCATCCCATCTCTTTCTCGCTTATGTATGTTCTTGTGTGTAGGTCGCACCCCGACTTTCAAGGTGAACAATTGGTACAAAATTTGGGAATTTTACACAAATAAATATGGTGTTTACGTAAGAGCCGCATGAAACTATGCAAAGAGCCACATGTGGCCCGCAAGCCACGGGTTGGCCAGGCTTGTCATAGATCAATGTTTCAATTGCAACAAACACCACCCTTGTTTGATGTAGCTTTATGCTGATGGCAATAAATGCCAATTGTAATATCTACAGTACACCCATAATTTTCAACATAATCTCAGACAATTGTCGAAGACTACATGGTTGAGGCTGATTCAAGCATCACTGCTACTATGTTGACATGAAACAAAAGTACAGCTACCTTCAACAACATTTTGCAATATATAATTAGACGCCGTGCATTCGCACTTGGTGAACAGGTGAGTGACAAATGGAGCAGGTGTACAGGCTCGATAGGAAGATTGTCCGCTAGTGTAGGACGCAGGCATCCAGTCACAATTCGCAAGGCGTTGTTTATGGCAAGGTAAACGAGGCAGGTATGAGCAGTGTAGCACCAGACAGGAGTGCAACACTCTGTGGTTGAATGTATCAGGACTAGGGTGGCTGTTCACAACGTTGTTGCTCCAGCAAGTCCAGCATCCCAGTCAGAGCTAGCAAGCCACCTCAAGTGTACAATGCGAAGCTGATGCCACTATACTAAGGACCACAGCACAGAACACCTAACCCAGCTGTTCTGAAGCTCCATGCAAACACACAGCTCTAATGTTCTCATTTTCGTTCAAAATGGCACTGAGTTCTCTTGACCTCATAGCTCATTTTGAGCACACTTGTTAGTATTGACCATGTAAATAGGTCTAATGATATGAGCTACTTGATACAGAATGCATTAACACAGAATGAATAAAGATGAAATATGAATGTAGGCACCCACATATGACAAGACATATAATCAAAAGCATCTGTTTCCTAAACACCATTCACAATAAAGTACAACACAAGTTTCTATTAGTTCAAAAAATCTTCCAGCAAAATAAAATTGAAGCTTCAAAATTCAGCAACTTCATTGGTAACTTAATTTTGTTCAAAGGGATGAATGTGTATAAAATAAACACTAAACACAACCAGCATTACAAATTCAGCACACACAATTTTTGAGAAACGAAAACAAGCAATATGGGTCATTCCATGCTTCATTTGAAACTGCATGTAACCATATGTCATGAAACCTTTTAATTTGTACTTTTTCGTAAAGAGTATAAAAAATGATGAAGATTAAAAAATTTTTTCGAAATTGCTTTAACGCTTCTTGAGTTATTGCGATGTGAAATTTTAGTCACTAGAGAGAGATTCCCCCCCCTGTTTTTTAGAAAATTGGTTGCCACATGAATACTAGGGAAGCTGAATGCATGAAAATTAGTGCCAGGGTTTTTTTAGGTCTGGGAATCCATTTTTGAAATCAAAAATACCCAAAAATGAGTCTTTCAGGGTGTAAATCCATCTTGAAAAAAATTTCATGCACACACTTTGGCCGCAAATATGGGGATGTTGGCGAACGGCTGCAAAAAAAATGTTTTTGCCCATACTGCAGTATACAGCATATATTTTGCCAAAATGAATATTTTTTTAATTTACTTTTACTTCCAGCCAGTGTTTTTAACCTTATCAAAAGTATATGTTTAACCACACAAAATATGTTTTATGCAAGCTCTGACATTGCTGATTCTGTCCAGCTGATATTAACACCTCACACTCCACATTCATTCATCATATTTACTACTGTGACATAATAAGTGCTCTCTCCTTTTATCCCAAGCTATTTAGTTGTCAGAAAGTAGTATCCTGGATTGCACGTAGAAATACGAAAGGGTTATTTCATTATAATTGGGTTGGTTGACTAAATGACCGCCATGGTCTTTCGCCAATCCTATATGACACAGCGCCCCTCTTTGTTTACACTGATCAACTATTGTGACATTGTGTTTTCATTTGCTCCAATGTTCGCTAATGGTTGGCTTACTGCATGCGATGGCTTTTATGATGCTTCTGCTTGTTGGCTGAGTCATATGAAACAATAAACCATTAACCAAATTCAGCCCAAATTTCTGAAATTTCGAACCACATGGTTTAGGTTTGTGTTCCTTTTCACATGTTTTCAGCTACAAATTTTTAGGAAAATTGACACCAATTTTGCAAAAATTTGTGTAGCGGTTATTGATTTATCACTGCTTTTGTATTTTACCACTAGATGGCATTCACGTTGATGAGCAACACAAAAATGAGTATAACTCTAAAGATCTGCTGGTCCAATCCTAATGAAATTGGTGACTATACCATGTTTTCTACGTTGGGCTTTCTAAATATGCTGTTTAAATTTACCTAAAACCAATACTTTTCATGATATTTGCATTTTTGCCCCCCTACATTTCTCGCCTAATTTGGGATGGATGCCGAAAATTTTTTTTTTAATTTGTTGATTTAGATAGAAAATATGGCTGTGTTTCCAAACATATTATTCTCAAGACTAACATTTATGAACTTCTACAAAAAAATCACAAATAAATGTAGTAGAATTGGCTCTAAACAAATTTCTTTTGTCTGTTCTGTGACATCACAAGTGACATTCACATACTACCTGTTACTTAACAGTCTTGTGAATTGCTAGCTAATGACTTCATAAACACCTGCAATAGGATAGAAACTGCCTTTGATTACTTGCATATGGGTTGTCTTTTAGTGTTTCTTGTGGAACTTCTGCACTTTAACAGTCCTTTATAAACAGTTTAAGGCTGATTTGACCTAGCATACTCAACTGACCGTCATGTGACAAGTTAGTTTTACCAACGGTCTAACGTGCTAAAGACTTGGCACAATGTGCTAAAAAAGACTTGGTTTATATAGAAAAACATCACAACTAAGTCTTTGCTTTGTGCATGTCTCATGATATGTCAGTTTAGACTTTTAACACAATCACTGATGCACCCAGGGAGATTGATTTTGTTTCATGATGGATAACTAGAAATAGTGCATTGTAGTAAAAATCACAAAAATCACTCATATTTTTTGTGTCAGAGTTACTTATTTTTTTCAGAAAATAGTCACTTTAGGTTAGAGGCTAAAAACGAGCAAAGTCAAAAAATTCTATGCACTCTGAGTGCACATTTTATATTACATTGTAATCCCCCCCTCCTTTGGAGCCCTGGAACAAGGTGTGCCAGTGAACACTACTGTTGGTTTCCCAGAAAAGTATATTTAATTACAATGCTGACTATAAGTTTAAATTCAGCAAGCATTAAAATGCTGGTTGATATGAGAAACTTGGGGATGAAAGATAAATTAAAGCCCTAATTGTTCCAATGCCCCATATTTTGCATATACTCTTCTATCATATTTTTCAGTGGTGATTCACAATTACTAAGTGCATTGTCATAAATCTGTGGTGTCGTAAAAGAAGTGGTAAATGAAAAAACATAGAGTTTCCATAAATTATCACAATTAGCCAATGGTTTTGGCTGTAATGGTAATGTGTAATTTATGGAAAACCCAGACCACTATCTTCAAGTGTATTTTTATTAGTTTTATGTGTTTTTTAATATTTCATCCATGCTGGCATACAGTGTAAGCATGTGCAATTGAAATGTGTTGTATAAAGTATGAATGCATATTGCATGCACAGTAGCATTTGTGTAGTCCATTGTTTTCACTGTCCAGGATGCTTATGTTTATCCTGAAGGATGTATAACTCCATTGGTATTTATTTCTAATTGTTTTCCAGGAGGTATATGAAATATAGGCTGCTCCGCTGTGTTTTTATAGCACAATATTTGTATTTGTGTGATATGTGCTATTGACTGATGTACTAGCACTTTGATGAAAGACATTATAAGCTAAATTGTTATGTACATCTCAGTCATAATGTGTTGTTATAGCATAACCCTAATTTATGGAATATTGGATGAATGTAATAACACAATTTAGGGAACATATTACTATGTCTAACTAAAAAATTCTGACATTCTATAATTTACAGCAGTAACAAGTGCATAGTCAGTGAAGAGTTACATCAAGCAACTTCAAAACTGATTAGAAATGTTAATTTAGAATCACTGGTAATTGGTAAATCAGCTGTAACGCAATATATATGTGTATTGTTAAAGGTTGGTTTCTCAGGATTTCATGACTTTACACTAACCTTGATATTTTTGGTAGAAATTAATAGTAAATAAAAAAAAACTATCATTTTGGCAAAATATATGCTGTATACTACAGAAAGGGCAAAAAAAAATTTTTGCAGCCGTTCTCCAACATCCCCATATTTGCGGCCAAAGTGTGTGCATGAAATTTTTTTCAAGATGAATTTACACCCTGAAGGACTCATTTTCTAGTATTTTTGACTTCAAAAATGGATTCCCAGACCTAAAAAAAAACCTGGTACCAATTTTCATGCATTCAGCTGCCCTAGTATTCATGCGGCAACCCATTTTCTGAAAAACGGGGGTAAAATCTCTCTCTAGTGGCCAAAATTTCACATCGCAATAACTCGAGAAGCGTTACAGCAATTTCAAAATTTTTTTTGTTTATTATTCATAATTTTTTATACTCTTTAAGAAAAAGTACAAATAAAAAGGTTCATCACATATGGTTACAAAAAATCTTGAAAATCTCAAATGAAGCATGGAATGACCCATATAGTTTCGAGAAAAAAGCAAGCATTGCAAGTCTTAACACTTTGACGTCCGGCCGAAAAAAAGCTGCCATCGGTTGAGAGCCGGTGTACGATATATTCGTACTTCACTTTTCCAAAGCCAACCGTTGAGAGCCGGGCCCTATGCTTTCCTCTGCAAGGTACGAATATCTCGTACTAAGTCTCT
>Ga0210059_1004139_pt1 | contig 23371 bp, 15 predicted proteins | sample Ectturendosymbi2_FD_188042 | JGI IMG/M metagenome (GOLD analysis project Ga0210059, IMG submission 188042) | Ecteinascidia turbinata endosymbiont from Florida, USA - Sample 2 (SPAdes) (version 2) | ecosystem: Host-associated > Tunicates > Ascidians > Unclassified | place: Key West, Florida...
TGAACTGCTGCTCAGCCCATGGTATGATCTGACATTTGCAGGTACAGCTACGTCGTCACTTGATTCATGTTTCTCTTCCTTTTCATCTGATATATCATCATATGTGCACTAGTGAAGTGCCATATCAGCAACTCTTCCGCTGTCATTCGCGTGTGCGACAGGACAGAAAACAACCAAACAAGTTTAGCAATAAGACACAACTTCACTCAACGCACTGTTGAAACAACCACTGCCTGAATAGCTGCACAACGGTAGTTCCAATACATGCTCAGTAAAACCTGACAAAAGATATTGACGTTTAGACAAAACAGTGTGTTTGCTACGAGATTATAAACATCGGATGATACAAAAAACGGTCGACATCTGGAGGTGTTAAAAAAAACGCCACAAGAAGCTGCTAATTGTCGAAAATGAAACCTTGGTAAACGGCGGGATGCTAAAAGTAAAGAGATAAATTAGATATCACAGAAGTGAAACAAAATAGCACCAATCGTTTTCATTGAGAATATACACAAAATTAAAGAAAAGTCAATAAATCGGATGTATAAATTGTAGCAGGTAAAAAACACGTTTCTTAACAGAATATCAACACTTGAACCTTGGGAATGTTTTGATAAACACTTTGTTGCATTGTCCGTTGCCTTCACAAAGCGGATGAGTTCTTGGCGTTTGTAACTAGACACCAAACTCACATAGTTAAGCTGCAATGGAACACATTTTATTAATTGTTCAATTTATTTATTCCTACAAGATTCGAGTAAACACTCTAATTTGAAAATCAGCTTCAATCTCTTTACGTTCATGCAAATTACATGTGGACCAGTTTGTGACAGCAGAATGTAGTGACAAAGAGTTAGCACTTCATAAGGTTGCATTTCGTAAGTTTTAAAGGTATACTGTGCATGAGAACGAAACTTGACAGTTGCGAGTAGAGGCCAGCATAGGTGTATTTCTGCGTAAGTGGAAGCGATAAAACCGATTAGTAAGTCATCGACAGGTACCTTTGTTTAACTTCTGCAGCGCTGCTTACAGATTAGCGTGCTCGAATGGTGACTTTTACATCGAGCAAACGCAGAGCAACTTACAAATCGGCGTACAAATGCACACAATCCACGAAAGTAACTACAAAGTGATAAAAAAACAGTTTATTGAAGTTATCAAGCTAATGGGATGGATGCACATGGCCGTTCCTGTTTTTTGGCTCAACAACAAGGTTCAGTTTCAAGAAACCTGCCCACAAAACTGCTGATAGAACTCGGAAAACCCAAAATAACTGCTCTTTGCTCTCCTCCACCAATTCACCGCCCACTGAAGTTCAGTCCGTCAATCATGCATGGATATTGCATACTGAATTAAAAACAGGGTTGGAAAACTGCAAAGACGATTTTCAAAGCTTGAACTCGAAGTACGCAACAGCTGCCACTTCTGAAACCACTCTGTAGATGTTTGCAACAAGTTGGCTACCAATTTCTCCATTCACAATGCCACACTTTTTTCGAAAATGTCAGTCTCCGAGAGTGAGAGTAGGCTACTGCATTTTCCCATGTTTGGAAAGCTGTTGGGTCATCTTTTGGATTTTGCCTGACACGAATACCACATCAGATAGGTCTTTTCAAGCACTAAAGGGAGTAAAATCTTATTGTAAGTAACCAAGGCCTACGAGAGGGGTTGTAAGGATGTACATCGTACCAGGCCCGGGAGGATGAAAGTACGCATGCTACATTTTTTCTGTAATCAAGCTCAAAATTACTAGCCAATTGCCAGTATGTCAATTAATGTATTTCTAAATTAGCATGGTTTTTATATACTATGGTTGCTATACTAACAAGCTATACAACTTTCGACGAGGGAAACAGAACGTAGGGGAGCGGTATCGGTCTTTGTACCCCTGGTTAATTTCTCGCAGAACACCTGTGTATAGCATAACTTAATAACGATTAAACGATTTGATGATTTTACATGTTCACAAAAAACGAGTAGACAGACCAAATTTCGACAAAATTGCTGAAACTTATGTTTCTAGTAAAGAGTACACACTTAGAAAGTTAGGCTGTTTTTGTAAACGGTTTGAGAAATTTGTCGGCTCGTAACTTTGCTACTGGTAGGCACGTTTTGACTTTTGTCATTTGACTCAATGGCGATGAGTTAGAGCATCAACTTTCTATTGTGCATTGCAGGCTATGGTTTCAATTTGCAGAATTCGAGATGTATAGTGGAGAGCAATGATCCCTTTAATTTGTTTGGAACTTCAAGGAAAAGGAGAGCCCTTAAGCAGTAAATGTTTAGTTTACGGTAGTATTAAGTTTTCAGTTCAGGTTGGATTTTGGACTTAGTTCCGCAACTGCGTTGTGGCAGAAAGTGCTTACGGGACATACGGGCCATCGTTCACTATGAATGGCTAAAAAAGTTCATTTTTTCTAAGGAGTACTGTCACAAAATAACCGCTTGCTTTGGGAGCAGTAGTTCCCTGGATCCACGATTTCTACTCATCTTGGCTGTGCCACTAACAAAGAGCTAGCGCTGGCTCTGTTGTTATGTTTCTATTTGCCGAATACACTCAGCAACGGCACAAACCTATAATGTCCATACATCAGGAAAGTCAGCAAGGCGCTTCCTTCTCAGTGAATTATGCGGAAGTTAAAACGTAATAGAACAAATCAGGAAATACCAGAAGGTTAGATGGTGCCCTGATTCATGTGCCCCTACCAAGAGCCATGGAAAATCTCCAACAAAACTTGAGAAGTATGGTAATGCAGTTGCGTTGGATCAATTGTCAAAAAAAATCTCGGAAACAGATGCCAGCGGCCTATGAAAATATGGTACTGAGGTCTTTCTGCACACTTTTTGCCATTGCGATCAAATCCAGGGTTTGCTTCAAGATCAACTGCTGTTTTACTGTAATACGTTTACTATTTCTACGCACGCGTTTTTCTTAATTCTGCTTATCTTTGTTGTGTTAACGTGGTGGTGTTAAGCAGGTTTTCTTTAAAGTAAAATGTTAGATACCAGGTATGTATCTGTAGCGACCCGATTTCTCTGATTTTAGGGATCCGGTTATAATTTTCTCTGATTCTAGGGACCCGATTTCAAATTCTAGGGACCCGAATCGGGTCCCGAAAACGCCTTAAAAAAACCTGCGTTAAGCATTGTCTTTTTATGTTGTTTTGGCAGGATCGCCCACACAACGATCCCAAACTACTTCATCCGAATCGTTACGTGCTGCATTAGCGCAGGTGGCAAGATCTGTCGTCACTCATAACAAATTTCCAGCTGAAAATGCAACTTTCTCGACTGTACAGAAAACTGTGACACAGGAAAATCCTAGTCTAAGCTTCTCCGCAGTCTTGGCAATAACTGTGTTAGCGTGCTCCATGTTTTTTTCTCTCATTTTGCTGTGCATGTGGAGATGGCATACACGTGGCAGTGATCAAAACACATTGTCGCAAGCTGATGTTCCATTTTCCTGCTTGCATGAAAAATGCTCGATATCGATAAAATATTTTTTGACTTTGGCTAGGTTAAGATAGAACAGTTGCCATTGAATCCGCAATGTTGTTATCTACACAGTGTTTGTAAGGATTTTTTCTTTATTCTACCTTTGCACAGACTTGAAGATTGAAGCTCATTGTTTTTTCGTGAAATCATTATACTCTAGGTTAGCTGCATTTGAGGTGTTTCAAGACAATCTCCAAGCAGTAGATGGTTTGCACGGATATTGATTAAACCGAATCAGATGAGGCAGTGTTCGGCGTTTTTTGGCATATTCTCTCTGGACCGTTCCAGACAAGCTTGGCTGTGACGACCATATTTCCTGCTCATGTGACGTTTCAACATGCACATTTAAATATGTTTGTTTCCCACAAACGAGGTACAACATTTGTCTTGCCCAGGCTACACAACGTATTACCCAAGGTTTGTTAAATTAAATTGCATCACAAGCTAAAAAGAATGTTTTTCTCATGGTTCTACATTTTTCGAGTTGATTTAAATCAATTAAACAAATTCTTTGCGTTTTGTTCCTCTCTTATTTCGGATTTAATCTTTCACACATTTTTGTTCGACACTGCTGTATCCCTTGTATCTTTCCTCAAGGACTAATTCGTCCTTAATCGCAATAAGTCTCGAACGGGATTTCATTACAGTCTTTTGCTTGTTATGCCAACTTCCCAAACGTGGTTACATCCGGAAATGATTAATGTCAGTTAATCACTCTAGAGTTATTGAGAGGTGACTGTGTGTGCCGTTGAATCTGTGACACTTAGATCAAGACAGGTAAAGCAATCGGTCGGTAAGGATATGATGAGGTTCTTGAAAAACGTTTATGACATTAATTGCTGCATAACATTTCAATCTAGCTCGTATGCAGTACAGTAATGCCTATTTCACTTAACAAATAATAAGTTTCGTTTTATCAAAAGCTAGTGACTAAAGGCAAGTCATTTATTAAAACATGCTAGTGAATGAATCTGCGTAATGACTTGTTCACAGTCCAATTTTATGGATTGTAGATTGAAGAATATGTGACCAGATCCACTAACAAATAGTTGTCGCGATGTATATGTGTGTGGTAGAACGTAGAGAAGTAGGTTTAGATTAGGAGCAATCCCATGGGGTGCCGTTTGTAAAAAGATTACATCGGACACATTTAGCACAAAAAAGCACTAAATCAGAGAGATTTACTTAAATCGGAACAGATTTACCTAAATCGGAACAGATTCAGCTAAATCAGAGAGATTTACTCAAATCGGAACAGACTTGCCTAAATCGGAACAGATTTACCTAAATCAGAGAGATTTACTCAAATCGGAACAGACTTACGTAAACTGGACCAGATTTAGCTAAATCGGAGCGGTTCAACTGTAGCGGTAAAGGTGCGTTTACACTAGCAATGCTTCTGAAGCGCGTGCAACGCGTTCCGTCCTTCAACCGCATATAGCCGTCTACATTTGCAACGCATCTTCCGCATACACGAGATAAGGACGTTTGTGACGACAACAGCGTAGGTCAGTTGATGTAGGTGTAGGCCAACGAGGATTTGCTAAAGACAGCAATAAAGTGGCATCTTAACACTTGGATCATACCTTGCTTTAGCTTGAGAATTGACACATGCACCATTTATGCCGAAAAAGCTGACCTTATGATAACACAGCAGCCTGTAGCTGTAGCAATCATGCTAGTATTGTAGTCACACTCTCAGGCATGAAATCTTTCTGAAATTAATGCAACATCATGAGAAGAAATAGTACTTTCAACATACCTTGGTAGATGGTCTTCGCAGTAAAATAAACATAATTGTTTTACAACACATGTATTGCATTACCAACAGAGCAACCTTAGGATCATAGCACACATGCTTTTTCACACTTACTATTTCAGTTACAGTATTATTTATGCAGACACTTACACAATTTTACACATAAACACAACTTCATTTTTAGGGTGATTTATTAATTTAAACGATTGATCTTAGTTGATTTATACAACTTTTGTAAACATTGCTGCACAACCTACATTGTAGTAATAGGCGGGTAGTTTTCAACAAATTATAACTCACCCATATTATAAGCTGAACAGGGCAATGACAGCATAGCCTAGACTAAATACACTATGAGATAAGCCAACATCTGCACTGCAATCTGTGACTGCATACGTCAAGGCTAGTCAGATTTGTGTAATGTATGCTAAGCCATGGCATACAATTGAAGCTTGTGTAACAGAAATCATGCAGTTCTTTTCTTTGCACAAAATAACCCAGACAAAGTTAGTCTTTTGTGAGATGCTATTAAGTAGCAGACATTAGGTGCAATAAAATAAGGAATCTCTTGGCTTTCCCACAGTGTAGCAACGAACGTATGATGGGTGCGACATGATGAAAAAAAAATTAACTGATACAGGCTGAGACTGGCCTAGACCTACCTGGACATCAAGCTCACCACAGCTTCCGTCGCTCACAACGCTCGTGAAACGCTGCATGCTATCCATTTTCCATGGATCCAGTTACGCAGCTGAAGCGCATGAAGCGCCTAACGTCCCGTTTCCACAGCCAAAATAAAACTTACAAACGCTTCGACGCTTGCAAAGCGCGAAAACCGCTAGTGTAAACGCACCCAATGCATATGCAGCGCTGAAGCGTGTCGGCCCTGACAACCAGCTGTTTACCCTACCCGCAAGCCTGACATCAGCTACTGTGGCATTTTTAAGACTCTGGCGTGTTTCAAAGCAAGGCGTTTCAAGGTCTGCATTAGTACTTATTTAATTATAATATTGGTGTCTTCAAGATCGTTAAATTTTTATCGATGAAGTAATGGGTTTGTAGAATCGATGTCTTTGTAACTCCAATAAACTGTGTAATCCTAATGAAGTGATGTAAACCTAATGAACAGCGCAACTACAAGCTTTTTCAAAGTGTTGGTCAAACAAAATTCTATTTTTCAAAAATAATAAGTTCTTTTGCGAAAAAAAATCCAGAGATATTTTAAATACAATATTGGAGCAAACGGGTCACCATATATGTGATGCAATGTATCATTCGAAATGCTGCAAAAACGCCGAAGCTAGCTACTGTAGCTATCATTTGCGAACTTCAAAAACACCAGAAACACGCAGCAACAGTTTGCTTTCAACGACGGATCCGCAAGGTTTGCTAAAGGGCTTATGCTTTTTCTGTTCTTGACTACGAAAACCGTTAATTGCAAAGAAGAGACATTGTCAGCGTGATTGACGTAAGAAGGTATGTGATTCAAATTCGGAAGCAGCTTCAAGAAACAACAATGACCAAACCAAGGCTTTGGTTGGATTCAATTTGATAGCCAAGGAGGCTCAGTTGCACAAATCATGCCGTAGAGAAAGTTTTTAGGCTCCGACGTTTTGCCAAAAGAACCAGGTGCTTCCAACAGATAGAAGCACACAGCGGCATTCACAACGACTTCTGGATTTATTGAAAAAGAAGTAATTCTAAAGAGTCGGTTAATGCTTTCAACCGAACTTCTACAGCAACTCTATACAAAACAGAATTTTTACATGCTGGATTTAAAACACGTGATACGGAAAAATACTCAACACTACTTCTAACTGAAATAATTGCAAGGATTTTTGGAGAGAAGATATCAAAGTTTATGCACGACCATGAATGACATTTACAATGCCCAAAAAGTTGATGCAAAGATTCGTATTGAAAACGACGGCGTCAAGCACTTTCACGAACGACGAACGGCTGCACTTCGAGCTGTAAACCAGGCAATGCAAACTCCATTTCTGTAATGGTTTATGGACCAGCGCCAGCTGATTGTATTTAAAAAAATCAATAATCGAACAAGAAAACGCATGGTTTTTCAAAAACCGAAAGGGAAGATTTCGAGCTATATGATTAAGAACAGTGGTTCTTGACCCTTTCCATACCAAGACTCCCTGATGTAGTTGTCCTTGGTATCTGGCTTTGAATAAGTTGTAAAATCAAACGTATTTCGTGGCAAATTTATTGATCAAACTTTCCATGTTGTAGAGCGCATAAACGCTCATACCCACTGGAAATTTATTAACGCCCCTCATGGAGACGTGCCCCCCTGGTTTAGAACCACTTATTTAAAAGGTGTGATTTCAAAAACGTGGGGCTGCCATAGCGACGTAAATCAATGAAATGTTTTTTTGGTTTACCAGGAAGTTGTCAATATGTGACAGTGAAATTGGTAGTTACCTACGTTTTTTACAGTACAGATGTCTAGCACCTGCAAACTTTTTCTACAAGCAATGATTCCGATATTGAACATTCTGTTGCATGTTTCTAAAAATGTTGTATAAAAACTAATCTTAACATAATATGCAAGTGCTCTCGCTAATTAACATGAAATACTATAAGCTAGATATTTTAAGATAGTGGTTCCCAAACTGGGGGTAAATTACCTCCCAGGTGTAATATGCAATTCTTCGGGGTGTAATGCGTAACAAAGGTAAAATTGTTGTTCTATATTTTGAGCGATCACTGCGAAAGATTGTGGGTAATAAGACATAATCACGGCCTTGATTGGGTAACGACTCGAACAAGTTTGGGAACCACTGTTTTAAGACATTGCGAATTGTTTCAACAAATGCATGTGTTGAGAAAAATTTAATCGATCACCAGCGGCGACTCCAGCATTCGGGCTTAGGCCGAGTCTTCGATTGCGATGTACATTGTAGAACGAGAGCTTGCTTGCTTTGTATATTTGTGCCACCACAGACTTCACAAAGAAGGTTGTCAACTCGGGCTCTATTTATTGCACCTTGTCACTGTTCACATATTTTCGTTCCATGACTGGTCTTTCGCGTTCATTTTTCAGACTTGGACAACTAGAATTAAACTTTTTCAAATTATATTAGAATTAAAAATTAGAACTACTCTGTTTTCCGAAATTATATTAGAATTAGAATTACCGAATTCGCAAAAACTATAAATTAAACTAAACTCAGAACTAGAAGAGCATTTCATCAAATCAAGTTCAGTGTAAGCTCAAGTTATGCAAATCGGAATTTCATTCACATAATTATGAAAATGGCAAATTTTCATACACTAAGATTGACGCGTTTCGAGTTGTATAATTCGCCTGGGCGGCTGAAAACTTGTTCCAATGGAGCCGATGTTGCTGTCAAACGTCGACAGTATACGTTCTAAGCTGCTGTCCATCATCATACCTACTATGACTGTATGCCAATTCAAGGGTGACGAACATGCGGCCCGCAAAGGATATTCGTGCGGCCCGCGAAGCATTCAAGCGAGACCAGCAGTCTTGAACTTTCTTTGACCCGCTTCTAATCTTGTTTTTGTTGATGAACAATTTTTTCGTTTTTAACAGGTTTCATAGCATGACTAAAAAGTTGTGCGGCCCGGTTACTCAGCGGTAACTGACAAAATGCCCCGCGATAGCAAATAGGTTCGTCAGCCCTGGGCTAGTTCAAGTGATCCGATGTGATTGTGACATAGCCAGTGCCGGATTTACCTACAGGCTATATAGGCTTAAGCCTAGGGTATCAAGATCCAAGTGGGCCTCCAACAAACCGGTACGCATAGAATCTATGGCTGGTATATGATCATTCAAATTAAACTTCGTCAAAAATGTATGTCTTCATTATTATTCACGAAATTTGGCTCTATTCCACTTTCGTGGTGATAACGCCAGTCTTCCAATGAGTTTCCATGAATCTCAATATGACGGTTGGTCAAGCCGCATGCCAACTATTGGGTCGATACATTCAAAGCATGTTGTCTGCGTCCTGCGTTTGCTGAATCGTACTGATTGTTACGTAGTGACTCTATCAAAAGAACTTGTGGCTGTTCATATTTGAAATGCACCTGATCAGTGCCATAATCGACGGCTGGCAGGGATGCGAACCTCCCCCCTGTCACGCTAAATGTACAAACTGGGCCTCTACATAGCTTGTATTTTGGTATTGACTATTCTTTTGGTTTAAGTAGATTGTTGTTTTTTGCGTTTTTGGAGTGTTTTCCGGTGATTTTGTTTGTTTTATAGCCATTCAATGCCGGATTTGCTATTGTTTCTCAACGATTTTCTGAATGTTAGCCAGTAGACTCCCTTCAGCTAAGTTTCGCCTTGGCTCAAACCTCTAGTTATGTCAACGCACCTGATCAAAGCAAGGTTGTACTGCAAATAAAAGCAGTGTGTAGGGCTAGCAGCAGTATCCAACAATAAAAGCACAGTTGTTTCTTAGGTGACTGAGCAATACAGTAGTTTTGTAGGCGTTTGTATCGCGTAAAGCTCGATTGGTATTTTTAGATGTGATTTTTTACATTTGAATTTTCTTCACAAAAGTCATTCAGAAATCAGATTGCTATTGAGTACTTGCGCAAGTTTGTACTGCTCCAAAGCTAAGAAAATCAGAGAAGATCTTGATAACCTTGAATAGCAAGCAAAAGCCGCTTTGCCAACTGGCAACAGCAGAACTCTTCCCCAACGAGACAGGGAAACAGCAAAAACATGACGAAACCGCGTTTGGGTCTGATGCCTTAGATTAGTGGTTCGTAGTTTACCCAACCACGCACCACGCAAAGCCTTATTTCTTAGCTTGATGGTCGCTAACCGCTAAGGGCGAAAGGTCCTTTTCAAGATACAACAGAATTAAAAATGAGTTAAAGTGTGACAATGTTCCAGGAGAGGTTGTCAACACTAAGCGTTCGGTACATTAAAAGTGACAAACTTACGCAAACAAATTCTAATGAATTCTTACATAATTTTGTTATGAAGAAGGCAGGACAAAAGCTTTTTAACTGTTTATTGTGTCATGTTCAGCCTTACTTAATTCGATGATTGTAGCTTTTTATTTCTTTATACGTATTTCCAGTGGCGTGCGCAGAAAATTTCCGAGGGGGGGGCAAAGTTTCGTCACAATCGTGTGATGTCACAAATCAACTTTCGGGGAAGTACCAAAGGCACCACCATTCCAGGGGGTCCGGGGACATGCTCTCGGGAAAATTTTGCAAAATTACACCTAAAAATACGCATTTTTGTGCATTCTGGAAGCAAGTTTTAGTGTAATGCTAGTACGAGACTTATCATCCGGTGAGACAGAAAACTGAACTTTTATTGTCTGAGGCTCATGACATAAACCTATTTGCGTGGTTGGATGTTATAAGTTTTAGACATGTATCGCTTATCAAAGACGTTTGTTGAAGTTTGTGGGCACATGTCTCACGCCAGCCGAAGCTTTTTCTGGTGTTCATTGTTACCTGTGTTAAGTTACTCAACAGCCACGTGTGAAGCAATTTTGTCAGTGAAAGAATGAAATCGTAAAATGAAAATTAAGCAGAAAAAATGTACAGTAGTCATAAAAAAATTGTGTAGTGCGTGTATCAGTGACAAGAAAACAAAGTCAGTTCATTTTAAATTGAGGCCCTTGCTCCCCGTATTCACGCCACTCCCGAATACTGTTTATACATTTTTTTATTTTCAGGGTCTGAGGGGGGGGCATGACACAGTGCCTGAGGGGGGCATGGCACTACCAAGGCACCATCTTCGGATTTTCGCAAATTGATTAACGCTTTCCATTTTTTTCTTCACAACAATGAGTGAGGGGGCCTCACAAGTGGATTAGCCTAGAGCCTCGCATAAGTTAAATCCGGCCCTGGACATAGCACTTTCATCTTTTCATTGCGCTTTCCTTGCGCGATAAACATTCTTGCATCACTCGTTTAATAACGGCTTTGAACAAAGCAACATTGTCAGTAAAACTGGAAATTAGAAGCAAAATTTGAGCGCAGAAGCTTTTCACAAATTAGGTTAGAATTATTGGCATTTCGCCCTAATTCGTCAATTAAGGCATTTAGAATTGTTGTCCAAGTCTCGTTGCAGGTGACCTGAATCAAAAATATAGGTCGTAGTAGACGTTCTGTCGACTTCGTTCGCTCGCACTTTACCCGACTTCATTCGTCAGAGCCCGAGCTGCTATCTGCAATTAAGTATTTTGTGTTTTTTTAATGTATGTCACATCAGATTGAATCTTTTTTGAAGAAATAGATTTGCATAGACCACTGCATTCGAATTCCAACCTATGGGCAGTTCTCATTCGAGAATAATTTCAAAGAAACGATAAACTCGGGTTAATATGAATAAGCCTAGTACGCAGAGAACTAACTGGCGATATCATTGGTCTGTGACGTGCATTACGTAGGAATGGACGAGTTCTCATATATGTGACGCAACACACGTCATAGGGCAACGACAGTGACAGAAAGGCCTCCTGGAGAAAAATGGAAATTACAGTGACGCAAGCCTCGAACGGTTGCATTCAGTCAGTATATTTGCGACTTGTAGATCAGTTTGCTTTGCAAAGCTTGCATGCGAAATGTGATAAACTCCGGTGACGCTGTTGACCTGGAGTCATCCCTGTCGATCGCATGAAATGTTGAAATAAATGTTTGCCTTCCAAGTCTCAGCCAGGGGCGTAACAAGAGGGGCAATTCCCGGGCGCTGAATCACTATGGGGGCGCCGAATCACTGCAGGGGGCACAGATAAGCCCCAGCAATGTCACTAATATTTTCTTCAATACAGTACATTTGCTTCGGAAAACCTCAGATTCAAACATGGGGGCGCCAAACTTGCTTCTTGCCCAGGCCGCCATCTAACCTTGTTACGCCCCTGGTCTCAGCTATATTAAAATTTCGTTGTATCAGTTGCCAGTGATGGAATCTCGAGATTTGGTTTCGGCCACGAGACCTATTTTTGCGTGTTCGGTCTCGAAGGTTACAGGTCTCGGTCTCAAACCTATTGTCTCGAGACTGATTACTCCAACGACATGGTTTAGTAAAGCTTCTATAATTCAACCTCTTTTCCGTTTGTCATATCTGCAGAAAGAAAAAAAACACGTAGGAAAAGTGCCGGAAATTCGAAAAATTACAGGTCGGAAATTGTGATAACATTTTTGGACAGTTTCTACGAACAATTTCGGCAAATCCGGCCAATTTTCAAGACTCGAGTCTTGGACTTGAAGTTTTAACCAGGTCTCAGTATGGCATGTTACGCTCTTGCCTACATAATTGTCAATTACATAGGCAGGGCTGGCGGGCCGATAGAGTTCCAGATCTGTCATATAATCGGAGCAGGTTAGCAACTACTTTGCTATGACGTAGTGTTGGAATCACTTCGTTGTCCGCAACTCACTGCACCTTGCAATATAAACCAAGACAAGAAAGAACCAGTTGACACGAATTTTCATTAACGTAAACAAGTTGTTGGCAGAGACCAAAGCTGCAGCTGTCGAAGCAACTTCGTTGGGTACAGCCGACTCCAATACTGTTGTGAATCAGAAAAAAACAGCTGAAACCAGCTTCCCCATCGGAGACAACGCTCTAGCAAAAGCCAAGCGTGAAGCTATGAAGAATTTCCACGTAGACTTAGACTCTGACGCGCCTACTGATAACCACTGGCAGAAGGTCAATTGGCAGACATCCTGTTGTCTGCAGAACCTGATGTCAAGAGCGTTAGCGATGTTGTTATCGTAACATTGTGCAGCATATTATGCCTCATATGGTTTTTCCCTCGGCAATAATCAATGTTTCTCAACGCATCACAACTGCAGCGAATGAACTCGACGCTGGGCTCGAGCTTTGCACGCCACCACTTCCGTTTTCATGCTGACGCTAGTCGGTTTATGCTTGTTACCGGATAGCACCGTTGCCTTTGCATGTCATATTTGTCTTCGTGACCTGTCGTTGTCACCTTACAGTCCTTTTATGTTAGGGTTACTATTTATAAGTAAGCAAAATTCGTGACGCATTGTTGCTGATTAGGGGAAGGTAGGGCACAATGGCACACTTTTCACTTTTTTGCCACTGCTATTTTAATTTAAGTCCAATTAAACTCAAACTTGGTTGCACAATAAAGCAACCCTCTCTGTGCAATATCATACTAAAACACGCGCTAAAGTCAAACATTATTTCATAACGTCCAGGGGTGGGAAATTAATTTGGCTAGGTGGGAACTTTGAGAAGGCCGCATTTACCGGGGGGCCGTACTTCGTATGAAAATAGAAGCAAGTCTCGGTCAAGTTAGCCTCAGCACTAATATTTACTGTGATAAGTTGGAGGAAATTTCAGATTTGAAGATTTTCCTGAATGCTTCTGCGGGCCATTGATAACGCTGTGGCGGGCCACGTTTGGCCAGGGACCACTATTTGCCTAGCCCTGAACTAGTCGATGCTGAAGAGACAAAAAACGCTCCGATAATTTTTTTGTCAATTTGAAGTATGGACTGGTTAGCCTCTATAAAGAAACAAGCCCTATTTTTTAAAATTTGAACCTACTGGCAAGTCATTCTTCTTGCCATTTTATTTATGCCTGCAATTTAAGGAATGTCCTCATTTGCATTAATATTGATAAAAAGAAATGTTTCAAACATGAAAAAGAGTACACAATACTTAGAAACATTGTTTGCCATTACATTGTTTTCTAAGCGGAGCTTTATTTTAAGAGAGCTTTCTAAAGCAACGATTTTCTAATATGTGTGAGCAAGACACTGCATTGACCTTTGCAGCAGAGTGAGTATAAAAAAACTTGCGAATTTTATCAGAAACAAAACGGCAAAAATCAATTATTTGAATAAGATCATGCTGGGCTTTTTCAACATGGCTGTTGTTTATGAAACTCTAACTTTAACAAATAATTAATTTTCTGGGAACAAGTCAAGAAATTTTCAAAACATGAAAAATACTAAAAAATGCAAACCTCTGATAATCCCAATGAAATATTAGTTGCAAAGGTGTTCGATGTCAACGAAACAACAAAAAAGAATATTGAAAAACATTAAAATTTTAGTTATTTTGTTTGACAAAACTGTTTGTTGAGAGCGGCTGCAAGGCCATCGGAACCAGGCAACTGGCAATGCAATCAATAAACTTTTATTTAGACAAATCATAAAGTTCGTTCAATTTCGTTTCTTGATAAACGTAAGCATCAGTTTCTTGTTCACGCGCTTCATAAAGTGGATTCCTTTTCTCTTCTTTCACAGAAGATTTACCCATGACATTATAATTCGTTTGGTTGCTGTTCTCAGTTGAACTTCCTATGTGCGCGGTTGTATTCACAGATCTTCCATCCATTACATACTCACTACTGCTTTGAGAGTAGTTGCAGTAAATAACATTTGATACTTGTTTCTTCTCAGCTTCAGCATCAGTTAAAGAACAATCATTAGCTTCCGTCTTAAACTTATCTTTACATGGCCGTTCGCGGTATAAAACGATTAAGAATATACCCAGAATCATCACCATTGCCGCCACTAGTAATGGAATCCATACCAAGGTGGAAGAATCACCAATCTCATTGATGGTTCTAGAAGTTTGCGAGGGCCTAGAGGAAGATTCAGTAAACCCATCGATGGTAGACGTTTGCGCGGGCCTAGTGGAAGAATCAGTAATCCCATCGATGGTAGAAGTTTGCGAGGGCCAAGAGTAGCTCAGACTCGAATAAAAGGTAATGTGAGATGTCGAGACGGTGCTGCTTGTTTGTTCTGCAGTTGTGAGGAGAGAAGGAAAATCAGACAAATCGCAGCATTGCTGCTCTCCTGAAAATTAAGAAAAGCAAAAGTAAGAATTTGTTGCTAAAACTATAAGACCAAAACTTTACCAAAATGATTTTAGAAAACATGTCATTTAAAAGATAACGTAAAACTACAAAATTTTAATTTACGCTTCTGCACAAAGGCGAAGCAGTCGAATCAATCAGCAAACGTTTTCAATAGAAAATTGATTTCACGTAAATCTGTGCATCCTCAGTCTTGAAATCTGCAGCCAACGCTTACGAGTGAAATGCTAAAGAAATAAAGCAAGAGAAAACAAACAAACATAAGACTACAATGAGTAAATTAATAGGTCAAACAACACACAAGCTGCAGCTAGTAAAAATTGGAAAGTAGGTTGTTATCAAAAGATTACGTTAAATGAAACTTAAATCATTTTCTGATGCCAATTAAACAAAAACAAAACCACAGCTTCCATATCACAGCTAAGGCCCCATGGCTGTGACGCAACGCAAGCCTAGTACAGTAGTAAAATGCATATGCGGCAATAAAGTCGTTACTGATAGGTTGTGGAGACGTGCGGTTGACAGATGTACTCTGGGAACGGCCTTTAAAATGGCAAAGGTTGCAAAGGAAGGCACAAAACTCGGTAAAAACACTGCGTATGTGGTAAGAAATGCGATTAAATTAATGACCAAAGCAGAATAGCAAAAAATTATATCAATGAACATCGCAAGTTGAATAAAAGAGGGACAAGCATTATTTCATACGATGGAAGATCATTCTTTGCGTGTCAGTTTGTGCGTTTAGTTTGTTAAAGCAGTGGTCGGCAAACACCGGGCCGTGGTCCAATGCCGGTCGGTGAGGAATTTGTTACCGGTCTGTGCAAAACGAAGGCCAAATGGCTCCAAAAACTGGAATTTTTTTCACAAACTCGCCGTGTTTGCTTCTCTGTGGAAAATCCTACAGTTGGCCCAGGGATAGGATTTACGATTCAAAGAATGTTTGTGCCGCTGGGCTGGTACAAAAATCTAAACTTCTTTTTCATTATTGTGCGCATTTTCCGGCCAAAAAAACAAAACAACAAGAATTTCATCAAGTTTTTTTCAAAAAAGCATGAAATCTTTTCCATAATTTCGTTTTAAATTTGAAAGTACTTTTGTGACGTTCGAATAATCACGTGTTTTAGACTGTGAGATAAACCAAGCGTTGTTTCGTTGAGAGCCGGTCCGCAGAACAATGCGAGGCTGAAACCGGCCATAGTGCGAAAAAGGTTACCGACCCCTGTGTTAAGGTATTTATCTTCACAAGTATGCAGAGAGTCAAACGTGGGTGAGCATTCAGACCTGTTGTTCCCTTGATATTACCACATATCAGTTTATGAATAAGATATTAATCCAGATCTTTGATTCCTAAATATATAAGCTTGCCATTACTCAAATTAAAGTCAAAATTTCGTTTTAAGACAAGTTACGAGTAGTACCGTGATTTCGGATATTAACTGAGCAAAAATTGCTCCCATTCGCATAGTTTTGGTTGCTTATTTTAACCACAGCTATCAAACCCATTTACAACAGCCATCTTGTTTCACAAGCATTGATTAGACCAGCGCTCTTCAACCGGTGTGCACGGTGCATCCTAGGGTGCACCAAAATATGCGTGGGGTGCACCACTAAGAAAGGGTTCACAAAGGTGCATCACAAACTTGTCACACTAAATAGATATTTTTTGCAAAAACTTTCTGTTAGCAAAAATCAACCATTAACCAACCAATGACTTTCGAGTTTAACCGAGACTTTGCACAATTTAAAGTGTGGTGCATAACACCATATCAAGCTAATTGATACCATATCAAGCATCACACCATATCAAGCTAATTGATACCATATCAAGCATCACACCATATCAAGCTAATTGTAATTAGATGATTATTTGTGATTCATAAGCAACAGGCAATGAGCCATTATCAACTGAATTATGTGGCTGAGTTACTGAATTAGGGGACTTGCTTATTTAGACCCGGGTACTTACAGGCATGGGCGCAATTAGGTGGGGGACACGGGGGAAGTGTCAGTAAATAGGGTGCATGAGTTTAAGTGTTTAAGTGCATAAGGTGCATGAGTTCGTCAAAATATCTTTAAGAGTGCACCGTAACAAAAAAGGTTGAAGAGCACTGGATTAGACCACGCGTCGCAGAGTCGCGATCAGTGTGGTTTACGGGCCGTGTGTTTGAGGCCCCTGATTTAGAACTTAGTAGCGCTTACGTTATTTTTATTCCCCACCATTTACAGTTTTATAATAAACTACTCAAACACTGCGAAAAAGCGATGTTTGCAGTTTAGTGCAAATTGAAACAAATACGGAAAATAAGTAACTTGTCTCCATAAAGGCGATTAAGTCCAATCAATCAGCGAAATAAATTGACTTCACGTAACTCTACGTATCCTCAGTGCTGAAATCCAGGCTTGTCCATGGGAATGGGATTCCCATGGAAATCCCATGGGAAACGTCCCGTGGGATGGGACAGGCATAAATTGCTATGGGATGGGAATTGGACAGATAAATATGTCCCATGGACAACCTTAGGCTTGTCCATGGGAATGCCATTCCTATGGGAATCCCATGGGAAACGTCCCATGGGATGGGACAGGCATAAATTGCTATGGGATGGGAATGGGACAGATAAATATGTCCCATGGACAACACTGCTGAAATCTTATTCGAATAATTCTATTTCAACAAGATTTCGGAACTGATAAACAGATATGTGCAAGTCTGAATCATCGCAAAGCCATGAAGGCAGAGACCAGTCGGTTGTTTTCTCGTAAGCTTGCAGTAAACCTAATAGAAAGGCATATTTAACGCAAATGTAATAGAAGGCATATTTAACGCAAATAAAATGCTTTACAAAACCATCAGACTTGGCTTTCGCTACGAACAATGTACAAGTTTTTACTTTATTCTATTGTCTAACCAGCAAACAACACAAAGTATTACCTCTCCTTTTGCAGCAGTGAGTTACATTTAAGTACTTATAAATGCCAGAACATGGATCACCGAAGACTTTGTTGGAAGCTTCAACTGTACATTTGGAGCGTCCTTCACATTCACTACGCACCTTTTCGAATGACTTTTCTCCTATGCACTGCGTGCTTTGGTCGTTCGGACCAGGACAACTAAGATCAAGAAAAAGCGTAGCAACGACGCACTTAGTGCTATTGAAAATAATTAGCCTAAACAATGAAAACGTAGTTCATTTTTCAAACAAATTACGGTTAGAACTGCTGCATTCAATAATTTTTTGTTTTGAACTTACGTGCACTTAATAAAAAGCAAGAAAAAAATTAGACAAAAGAATATTTCATGACGTATACAGTCCGTTTATTTAAAAAAAGTACGACACGTTCAGAAAGGATTATAATTTAAACAAAGTGTTTCGAGCATGTTTAAAGCTTGAGCGAAGATTCCCGTTTTGTTTAGAAAGAAATATACTGGAACAACAAAACTGTGCGCGTTGGTGTGGCGCTTATCAAAAATGCTTAAAACGTTGGTCAGTGGTAAAAGAAATGCCGGGTTTTGAAAAATAAGTGCAGCTGCTATGTTTTCAACAAGCTCATCGAATGCAAACAGTCAAGTTTCAAGAAATATGTTCTTCCTCTGTCACCTTGTTAAAATAAAGTGGTTGTATTTGATGTGTACTGGGAAAAACATTTATTTGCAAGTTTTTGTTTTATTTCAAACAGAGACGATAATCTTCTGCATTTGATATTGTTCCAAGCCAGGTGCGATTATTGCACTTTGCAGAAAAGGAAAATATTGAAGCTCGTAGGAGGACGAAATTGTAAATAAAATAAACTTTAGCTGAACGCGTATGCAAATTTAATTTTACTAGATAAATTGAAAAAGTTTTTAAACTCGTTTGTTGCAATTCAGATCAAAAATGTTTAGTCTATAATACAAAAGTTCATCTCATGCTTGCTTTTTGTGGAAATTTCGTCGGTTATTTATAAATTGTGAGGCAGATATTCAGTAGAAACAGCACAAGGGTTCTCCTACACAACTGTGCTGGTAGCAACTGCATTTTGTGCTACCCTTGTTTCTGTAAAAGATGTTGCGTAAAAAAAGCGACCGGTTACTCACCGGTATAACACGGACGGTTACTAACATGGTATGCACAAAACGTTCAACACCTTCGCGCATCAGTTGTCATAAGCATCAAGCACTGCGTTCAAGCTTTAGGCAGAGGAACCTGATCGAAATGTTCGCAGCTGTTCCCCTCCAGCTGTGCGCATGTTGAGGCCCGATTTGCATGCCACGCAACTGGGGAGAAGAATGAGGGCAGGGCCAAGTTCTACTCTGGGAGACATGAAAAGCACACTTAAACAGTTTAACAGCAACTTGGTCACAAACGGGCGATTGGAAACTGGAACACCAATTCAGTCAACGGGATAGAGCACGAATTGGTTGACTGGCCGTTCCCTACGTTTGATACATTTATACGGCCAAAACCCAAGTGCACAGTGTGCGTTGAATTCGTAGAGGAAAGCAGGGTTTCCTTGTGAAATGTCCAAGCTAACGAACCCATGATGTTTTAGGAGATTTCACGGCACACGTTTTCGGGAAATCTTGTGAGCACGCCAAAGGTGTCTGCACTTACTTTGCCGAAACTGAAAAATATATGATCAAGTACCTAGAGATTTGGAATTTACGTTGGTGTACGGAATGTGATTGGCCAGCACGGTGATAACAGTTTGAATTATAATGAAAAGCTTGTCCTGCATTTGTACTGTAGCAACCCACTTTACACAAGGAGATATTTGAAAATGTACACCCGGTGCAAATGCTGCACTGACTAACCAGTGCAATGGGTTGAGCACGCGTCAGCAAAGCTGGTATAAGCAGGGTTTGATTCCAAGTCGGTTCATGTCGCAGACTTAAAAAACAGTGCTTGCGGCCTGTCCATCCTTGTGCTCGATGTTAATGAGTGGGTGCAAGGGAAAGGTTCACGCACCGTGCTGCCACTGACTTGTCACCAATGCAGCATTCACTACGCAAGTAAAGTAGCCGTGTGGCCGCCGTCCTAGATGGAGCGGAGGTGGGTGTCGCTGACCACTCATGACACTCCGAAAGGAGCACCAGAGTGAGTATAATGAAACTGAACATGACACGTGATGCAAATATTCCAACGCTGAGGTTTGCACAAGCATAGAAGATGCAGAGATTCCCTGGGACAATGGTCACTTATTAATTGAGCTTTAATTCCGTGGTGGAAAGTTGAGGGAAAAGATACTATCCGAACAAAGAAATTGACCTATTAGGCCCGGTTTCAGACAATAGCCGAACCTTCTTTGCATTCGCAATATGTTGTCCGTATAGCCCAAGTCTTTAAAAATCCCAAATACAATCTTGGAGAATTTCAGACATAAAGTGTATTCCAATTATGTCAAACCAGCAAAGTCCTCTGGCGAACGATCCGGCGTCTCCGCGGCAAAAGATCTCAAACCACTAGATCCATAACAGAACAAAACGATGTACAGTGTACTAAGTAATGAGGACGACATCGTAGCAGATGGAGAGATTATTCAATTATCTTTTGAACCTAGTCATTCACATACCATCAACACACAGAAGGCGCATCCTGGGGCAAGAACATACCATCACTTCAGCTGAAGTAGCCCTAAATGTCAATACATTGAAATCTGGTAAGGCTGCACATCATGATGAAATCCAACATGAAATACTCAACGTCTTGAGAGAAGGAGTTCTCTGCGTGTAAAGTGTTGCGTGCAAAGTGGTCTAGCGATATGAAAGTGCACCGAATTATTTACGATCTGGGTTAATCATCTCTACACGCAAAACGAGAGACAGTAGAGAATGCCACCTACCAAGGTTTTTCTCCCCTTAGCTTTTCTGAAATAGTATATGCAAAGTGCCCTGAAAAAGATGTCGCGAAAGTACAGCAATTGAACCTAAGATGGAGGATGCTTAGTAGGGTTTCGCCTTAGTTGTAGCAACAGAGACCAAAATTGTACTCCCCAAAAATCTTCGAGTCTACGCTTGTTTTACCGAACCCGAAAAAGCATGTGATCAAGTACCTCGAGATTTGAGCAGTTATGCAAGAGTACAGCAGTGTTAGCCACTTGCTTCTTGTTATCACGCCATTGCATTCCTGCTCAGAATTTTGTGTCCGTGTCAATAGGAATAAGTAAAAATATTTCGCCGTGGGTGTTGGACTCCGAAAAGGATGTGTGCTGTCACCACTCCATATCAGGGGTTCCCAACCTTTTTCACTCCTGCACCTCCAAACCAATTTTATTCTGGCCTCGCATACCCAGTGCCGGATTAACGTAGCGCAGGGCCCGAAACATATTGACGGGGCAGGGCCCTAAGCTAAAAATACCCTTAAAGAAACGAACAACTGTTAAACCATAAATTCTGTGGGCATTCATGCGACTACCATTACGCATACTATTCGTAAGTACGAAAAAGTACCAAATTTCGCAAGTACGAAAAACCTTGTCCTAAATAGCAAAAGGTGGACATATGAACTACATATCTTTGCTACCGAAAACGTACATATGTATCTTTTTTCCAAGAAGGAATACATAACTTTACAGCTCACAAGCAGCCTACAGAACAGAGACAGTAATTAATACTTCCAGTCTCGTCAACAAATTTGATCATTGCTACTGTATATTTAAATGAGTGTCGAAGTCGATTGTCAAAAGCAGCAAACCACTGCTTAAGATTGCATATTGTAGATTTTGCCATAGCATAGTTGTTTTATGATACTGGTAGTGTCTATTTCACATAAACATTCATGCTCTATACTCGTTAGAATCAGACTGTTCAGCTTGTTTTATGGTACTCCTTTGCAGTGTCGGATTAAGGTAGCGCGGGGCCCTAAGTTAAAAAATACTTGAACAAAGTTAACAACTCTTAAGTCACAAATGATATGGGCATCCATTGTGGTGACCACCAGTACGCATTCGGAATTTCGTATATACGAAAAACATGTTCCTAAATAACAGCTGGTGGATAATATTGGCTACATATCGTTGTTACCAAAAATGGGTATACGTATTTTTTACCTAGAAGAGCGTGGTCCAACTATTTTCGACCTACGGGCCATCTTACAAAAACGTGATAACTTCCAACAAAATGTTGTATTAAAAAGAGATTCACAAAGTTTGAAACTAAAAAAGGGAAGATAAGTGAGTGCGTCATTGAAATTATTACCCAATAGCAATTTATTACAAGTCTTTATCAATGGGATGCCTGTCATCGGTGCATCTCTGACGCTATCGTTTCTTATCAATACCAGTATGAGTGATAACAAGTGGAGACTATATCGTCCAGTGTTTCGCCTGCTATTCGATTTCTGTTTTTGGATTTGGCTGGTTTCATCGTAGAAAATGTACGCTTAAACACGTAGGCCTACGTGTTTCAAAACATCGAGCGCAATTTTAGTGCGAAATCTTTTCAGTTCGAGAAATATATCTTCGCTGACTAATTTCCAGAAGCTCTCTACACTCTAGCTTAACGCCGTTAATAATATTGTACATTTTTATCATAAAATGTTATACTTGTTCTGATTAAAATTACCTGCTGTGACATTCACATAATATGAAATCAATCCTGAGAGAGCTCGCAGTATTTACAGTATTTACAATAATTAAATGTTCATTCCCAGTGCACCTCTGCAGCTAACCTTTGAGATATGGATCTTTTAACCCAGGTGTCGGCAACCTATGGCCCGCGGACCGGATCCGGCTCGCCAACCAAAATCATCCGGCCAGCAGCCCCCCTAAAAATTGAAGTAATTGGATGGCCCGCCTAGTGGTATTATGTTTTATGAATCTGTCTTCCTTGCAACATCTTGTATTGCATACTTATGGGAGACCGCGGGAGTACCATCTGTACTGTATCTTCTATTTTGTGCTTTCGTTGTGAACTGTGAAAATGAGGAGTTAATATGATTAAAATATTCTCAAAGTTTAACAACATCACAAACAGCGAAGGGAACGGAATTGTTGGTGGAAAATTAGTACGGCCCGCCAGACCTTGCAGAGTTTGTTTGTGGCCCGCGACCAAGGACAGGTTGTCCACTCCTGTTTTAGTCACTCTTATAATTGCTGCGTGTACCAGTTCATCTTATTCTTTGGGCTTGTATTGTGACGAGGTGTCACAATATGAATGAATTTATTGGAGTATTGTTAAACGTTTTATTCCTAAAAAGTGTTGCAATTATGCAAACCAATCTGTGCATCGCGGATTTAGAGATGTTGTTTACAACGCTGCGAACGTGTGTGAACCACACTTCGTGACAGGAAAATCGTGTGACGTCTTTCCGGAAGCGATACCCGCA
>Ga0210059_1004140_pt1 | contig 23369 bp, 10 predicted proteins | sample Ectturendosymbi2_FD_188042 | JGI IMG/M metagenome (GOLD analysis project Ga0210059, IMG submission 188042) | Ecteinascidia turbinata endosymbiont from Florida, USA - Sample 2 (SPAdes) (version 2) | ecosystem: Host-associated > Tunicates > Ascidians > Unclassified | place: Key West, Florida...
CAAAACTTTTTCGCCAAGTTACTCTCCAAGTCAAATAACCTATGTGGAAGCGGAAGCGGTAGGATTTTCGCGCTTCCGCTTCCGCTTCCACAGAAAAAGGACCGCTTCCACCGCTTCCAGCTTCCGCTTCCACATTCCTGGTGTGAACCTATTAATGCGATTATGAGATCGTTTTTCACGATAGCCAGCAGAGCTACCTAAAATGATAGTAGTGACCTGACAAATGCCTTTCATTCACGTTTTGTTGTTGAATTGTCGCTTCAGCAATAAATAAGTTTTTCATGCACATGTAAATGCACAAGCTTCACTTGGAAACGTGATCGTCGTTTTGCTATTTATTCAGCTCCTGGTTTGGAAATTGAGTGGTTACTTCCTATTGTAAGAAGAACCATTCTACTTCTAAGCAGTTCGGAATACGTTTTAGACATTGTTTTTCCGATGTGCGAATATTCAAAACAGCGTCAAACACTAGCGCGCAGCATGCCTTAGGGCAGCGATCCTCAACCCCAGGGTCGCGAAATTACAAAATGTATACTGATGGTGACACCACTCGCTTCCTGAACGAGTGATTAGTCGATTCTTCCCATAGAGACACTCAGGCCCGTCACCAGGATTTAGCAGCAGGAGGGACCAAAAACCAGGAGGGGCCAAAAACCAGAGGGGGGGCACATTTCTAAAATAAAGTATTGAATGTATGCAGCAACCGGTGGGCCAAACGTGAAATGGGGGGCACCGATTTCAAATGGGGAGGCCGGGCACCACTGGCCCCCCCGCTGGCGACGGCCCTGGAGACACTGTTGCGAGAGTACTCCCGGACCGCAGTAAAATTGTCCAGCATTGACCGGGCGGTTACAAAAGGGTTGGGGACCACTGCCTTAGTGTATATCTTTCAAATACTTATTGTAGATATAAAAGATTGTTTGGGACACCCATAGCATTCTCAGTTATGTATAGCTTGTGAAAAATAGGACCTATCTTTTTGGACCTGCTTCAAACTTTTTGTGAATTAATGATAAAAGACGATTTTAAACTGTGGTGATTCCCTGAAAGATTGCACACTTTGACCAACAAAAATAGCCATTTTCTTGGCCTACAAAAGGTAACCACTTTTGTGTGATACCCAGCGATTGTCGCAGAGAAGCTGGGATATTTAAACAAGTGAAGACTTTTTGGCATCCCCTTATTTGACTGCCCCCCCAAACACCTGGTCTGGATCCGCCACTGCAGTACTGCACAAAACGCTGTAAAACATACCATCGCCAACTGGAACTAATAAGTAGGCACTCTGTGCTCGCTCAATGAAATTGCTTCGTTGACATAAAAGTACAGTAGTTGATTCTTTGGCGTGTGGTCTTGCGGACACTCACTAACAAGTTAGTACTCCAAGGTCAACCTTAACCTAAAAATTAAGGTATTCCATCCGCTTGTCTTGTTTTGTTTTGGTTTCGGATGCGCATGCGGTATCCACGTAATTTGAACATCGGTCCTGAAGACAGCCCCGAAGGAAGTTGTGAATTTGTTAAGTGGTGTCAAGTCTCTCAACAACGCTGAAAGCAGCTAGATTTTAGCTTAGGATAATAAATCATGGTGTTGTAAGGCAGGAGTGCCAGAGTTGGTATATGCGCCACGTATATATCCTCGTGTACTTTCATGTGTTTGTGTGTTCTTTGTTACTGTGATGCATGTTTGAAGTCTAGCGCGTTGCGTGTGGGAGTGAAGACCTTACACAATACACAACGACTACTGGTAGTTTAATACCAGTTCTAGTACTGAAACGTATTCCGAACTTCCAAGATGCAAATTTGAACATTTTGGTACATGCTACTTTTATGTGAATCGCCAGTATTAGGTACAATTCTTGATAACTGACTTAAAACAGAATAAACGCAATAATAAAAAGAAAAGTCGACAGATATCGTGTTACTTAAAATGTCAACAAACTTCGCCAAAACGTTAGTTTGGAAACATGAATATGACGTCAAATTGCGGCGTCAGAAACAGCGCACACCAAATACAAATGACCACCACACAGGGGCGTAGCGAAGTTAGATAGCGCCCGGGGCAAGAAGCAAGTTTAGCGCCCCCATGTTCGAAACTGAGATTTTCGGAAGCAAATGTACTGTACTGAAGAAGGTACTTGAGACATTGTTGGGACTTTTCGGCGCTCTCCGCAGTCATTCGACACCCCCCGCAGTGATTCGGCGCCCCCATATAGTGACTCGGCGCCCGGGGAGTTGCTCCCTCTTGCCCTCCGTCGTTACGCCCCTGCCACCATATGCCACTGAATAAAACCCCTCCCATGAAAATTTTATGCGTACGCCACTGCTAATGAACACTGTTGCGGCGAGTTTTAATACAGCTTTGAGACAAATGACCGAAATGTCTCAGTGACAAAAATGTCTCATCAAAAAAATTACCGAAATGTCTCAGCGAAAAAAAAACAATTCTGCCTACGAATCGCGTTCACCTAATTCTGGTGATCAGTTTCATTTCATACCGAGAATTGCCCAAACCAGAAAGTTCTGATTGGTCGTCGCAACATTTTGCCACGACATTCGGTTTCCGTTTATTGCGTCACGATCGTCATTAACTTGTTTAATTCAGTAAAAGTAAAGTTTTGTGATTCTGACACTAGTGATAAAGCGCAATACAAAGTATCTCTTTAGTTAGCAAGTCTCTTTAGTGTGTGTTAGCAAAATTACTGTAGCTCTGATTCGCAGTTAAACTTGGAGACGTCGGCCAAGTGAATAGACACAATTCGTAGAAGGATGTACGTTTCAAACTTCTGATTGAGGTCATTTATATTGAGAAGTTAACGTAATTCTCCACAAGGTGTGTACCAACTCGCTATCAGGTCCAAAATGTAAAGCCACGCTTTTCTTGAAAAACATTTATGCAAAGATCTAGTCAGAAAGTAGGCCTATAGCACAGCAAATGACCCCGAAAAGAAACTGTGATTGCCTACAAAAAATAAGCTTGTCATGTAATCTCGAACAGTGGCATGATCGCAACTTCAACTACTACTTTGCTGCAGTAGCGTCATCCTCGAAGCAACGGTGTACTGGTACTGCGATGAAGCAGGGCCTACGGGAGGGGAGCACAAAAGGTACATTATACCCGGGCCCGGGAGGATGAAAGTACGCACGCTAAGCTATTCTGTAATCAAGCCCAAAATTCGTGGTCGCTTTCTCCAACTGCGGCGCTGGTAATCGAATATGTGTGATCTAGAACAGGGTTGGGCAAACTACGGCCCGCGGCCCGCATTGCAGCCACACGTACATAGATAGTACATATTTCGAGTCTATATTTTAAAGCAATTTTATCGATTAGATTAGAAATATCGAGATTTTATTCCACACGTTTCATTGTAAACCGCATTTTTACTCAACCGGAAGTGACTATTGTTACCTTCATTTTGCGTTAGTTACCTGGTTAAATGTTTTTATTAAAGATTTTGAAGCGTAAAAATGCGGCCCCCGGTTGAAAGAAAGTTTTCGATGCGGCCCTCCGTAGAAAATGTTTGTACAGGGCTCTGGTCTAGACGTTATTCTCAGATGGGGATGCAGGCCTATATTTCAAGTGATTTTTCTATTCTTCGGCGTACATGAAGAGCATGTAGGTTCGCGAGAAACCTTAGCGCAGGGGTGCTCACACTTCTGTAGCATGCGAGTTATTTATAAAACTTCAGGTCGTTAAATATCACGCGATCTACCCACAGTATACCTTTGAGATCGACACGCGATCGAAGTACTGAGCCAGCCCAAATGTTTTAGGGAGAAAGTTTGGGGAAGCTAAATTGTTTGATTTTAGGCGAGCAACAGTATTTTGTTTGGGATACCGCCGCTCAAAGCACAAAATTTCTAGATATTCTAAAAATTTGGGGGGCCAAGGGGCCATGCCCCCCTGGGTACGCCTATGCACACACGTTCGATACAAATGCGCAAGCAAGGTGATGCAATGCGACGAGGCAAGTAATCAAAGAATCAGTCAATCAGCACTCAATGAAGGCAGTTGCGAGCAACAAAACCGTCACAGGCGTGCGCAGAAATTTTTCCAAGGGGGGAAGCGTTGACATTTTGCTTATCATTTTCACGTTGCTGACGATGCAATGCAAATGGATGTAGACAAAACGCTTTGCCCCTTCCACACTCAGTGGTGGATTTAAGGGTAGGCGAGCGAGGCACTTGCCTCTGGTTCCTCCTTTTTAGGGGCCCCCTCGAGGTGTTCCGCGCGTAAATTTTTATCACTCTTGGTGAAAAACGTATAATCCACTTACGCATGGGCGTCGGCAGAAATTTTTCCAGGGGGGGGCAAAGTTGACATTTTGCTTATCTTTTTAAGTTTGTTGGCGATGCAACGCAAATGGACGTACACAAACAAATGTCCAATGTTACGGCAACAGTTGCATACAGTGTTTTCCCTGTAAGAAAATTTTACACTGAGAAAATGTTTTTTTGGTGAGAATGGATATTTCAAGACTGAGTTAGCAGAGTTCTGAATGAATGACAAACTTTGTGAATTATTAGAATAAGCACAAAATCTGATCAAACTACGAACAAATTACATTATTTAATTCAAATAGCTTCCCCTTGTTTTCGTGTTTTTCCAATGTTTTGGAAGGTTGTAAGTGCTCGAGGATGAGATTTCACTGTGCAAATGGTCTCTTCGTACTGCGCAGTTTCGCACTTTAGAGGCAGGGGCGGGTCCAGCTAGTAACTTCAGGGTGGGATATGTCAGTGGTAGTCAGTTTCATAACGGCTTCGCTGCTGTAAGAAGAGATGATGCATACTCCACTACACTGCTGTGACAAAACAATGAACGACAGAATGGCCATGTATCGCGAACAATAAGACAATTCGAACATGACGAAAGTCGGAAAGTCTTATTCGGAATTGGTTTTGATGTGTTATTTTCTGAATTGTACAAAACCATGGTGAATAAAGCTCCTTTCTTAGATTTTAGGGTGGGCGATCGCCCCCCCTGAAACCACCCCTGTTTAGAGGGAGCATTGGTTCCAAAAATGCGCATATTTGGCAGCAATGCTACTCTTTCACACATGCTTCTTTTTCACACGTGCTTCTTTCAGGCACGTAACGAGCTTGGGACACCAAATGAAGCGATGAGTTTTCTGAGATGGGCCAAGAATATTTAAACTATGTCCAATAGTTTTCAATTTTGTCCAACACGTTTTTCCAGGGGAGACGAAAAATTTTCCAAGGGGGCGTCTCTCCCCCTGCGCCCCTAGTAACGGTCCTGTCTTCTTGACGTATAGTACAAACCAGGGTCGGGAAAACTTGTTCAATGAAAGAGTCAGTTGCAGAAAACCAAAAACACTGGCGAGCCGCAAAACCACTTTGTAGTGTCAATACAAATACTGTAAAGAATGCAAGTTTTACATTAGAATGATGTGTAGTGATTGTCATTATTAAGTTTTTGTTTGATTTTCTAGTCCCCGAAAATCTGGACAGTACGTTGTTAGATGTGCGAATTAATTCTCCCAAGTGTTCATTTTTCAGGGTTACACAATGGTTTGATTTTACGAACTTCATTACAGAGAAACAAAATTCTTAGCAATATGTCGTGCTGTATACAGAAATGAGTTGTACACTGGTCTTTAATGTTATGGGCATTTACTTTATGGAACCTGTTGCCAGAAATTGCATGCAGAGTAGCATTGACTTGAGTTTTTTCAGAGCCAGATTTTTTTGCATTTCGGCTAGTTTAATTACTGCAGCAGTCAAGTGTGTGACAAACGGTTGGTGAACTGGGCAGCCATCGCAGACTACATTAACATTGAATGGATTTGCAGGAACGTAAAACATGATTTCAACTCTTGGAAATGCTCAAATCTGGGTTGGAAATCCTCCAGTAGTCCTAAAATTTATTTTAGCGTTCTTCCACTTTGTAGTCTGCAATTGCCTCTTCACGAAAAGCATTCGTTCTCATTCTGACATTGGAAGAATGATAGAACGCTTTTGACAATACGTGTTTGAAAAATTTTAATTTCCTCTGGGAACTTAAGTAGTCGAACTTGAGCTTCTATTTGAATAAGAGCTGATGATGCCTACTTTGTAGGCGAAATATCTATTCTGTAAGATCTTAGTGTCTGATTCTGTGCTGAGAAAGGATTTCTTTCAACTTGAGCTTTAGGTTCACTGTCGTTGTTATCAAATCGCGCAAACTCCCTGGTGACTAACTTCACGAACTTGTGTAAACGCTATGATAAATGAAACAAACGTTAAATATGAGGTAACAACTCTGTCAATTTGAGATATTGCTATTTATTTAGAAGAGCCACACAAAATATGTCGACGAGTCGCAGTTCGCCCACCATTGGTATAAACCTAATTGTCTTACCGCTATCACCAGTCACTGTTTCGCAACATTACCTGCCAAGAAGTCTGCGTTCAATAGCTTCATGCGGCAAAACGCCTATCACCGTAACTTGAAGTGCATCTTCGAATATTTGTTGCCTTGTTTATTGTTACGCAACAAAGGCCAATAGTAGAACAATTCATTCGCAAGTTTCGCAACCTGCCTCTGCAGGCAGAGAAGCGAATTTAGTGAACTGCAAGCTCATCGCTGCATGACACCAGAACAGTGAACCTGACTGTTTTGTAGTGGAAGTGTCATATCGGCAAACAAACGGTTATTCCAAGAATTAACCCAACTGATCAGAATCAAAAGGCTGATTTCACGTTTTCTAGAAATTTTTGCTTCTTAGTTCCGATTTCCAGGGGGGGTGGAAATGCCCATTTTGCCCCCCCTGCGGACGCCCATGCACTTACGTAATGTACTTCGAAGAAGATCATATGCAAGTACTCTGCTTTCAAAGGGGCCCTAACAGCATCCGTAATGTGTAAGTGATCTGCTTTCAAAGGACCCCCAACGGCATTTGCAATGCGTAAGTACTCTGCTTTCAAAAGGGCCCCCAACAGCAACTGCAATGTGTAAGTGCTCTGCTCTCAAAGGGCCCCCCAGTAGCAACTGTAATGTGTAAGTACTCTGTTTTCAAAGGGGCCCCCAACAGCAACTGTAATGTGCAGGTTGGGCGGCGATAGTTCAGTGGCAGTGTCCGCTTCGCAAATGGAAGTTTGGGTGTTCGATCTGCGAACGAATCGCCGTAGCGCTACTTGAGCAAGAGCGTTCACCTCAACTGCCCCGCCAAGAAGCAATATTTCAGGTTTCGTCCTGCCGCCAACTGCCGTCACCAAAATCAAATAATGTGCAGGTAGTCTTCTTTCAAAAGGCCCGGAAGCAACTGTATCAGGAACGTATCCTTGGGTGGCCCGCATATCCCCTTCCTAGGCGTTATCAAAAGGTCTTATCACGGTTGTCTGAGTGTGATGACGTCTTCAGAAACCCCCGTAACCCTGTCCACGCCCAGTGTTTCAAAGGTTTTTTTTAAGGCCGAAATTATTTCTCAAAATTTTCCAACGGTCTCTCGAACTATAGTAGAACCTCTGTATAACCACCACCAAAATACACAAAAACCGCGTTTACAACCATGTCGGGATTCGGATGAGAAAGCTGCGATCTTTCAAAATATCTTAACGGTCACCAAGGTCAGACCTTACAAAAAACTGTCTACGAACACCACAAAGAAAACCACAAAACACGCTTTGTTGGCAGCAAAGCTTCTTGTCACACCATCAAAAATACGTGGTTTACCGCTATTGGCAGTCACTGTCTCGCTGCAATACCTGCCAAGTGGCTTCTTTTCGTTGAGACATTGGTCATTTGTCCGAAATACTTTAAAAGCGTCTGTAAGTTTTTCGTTTTCGGATATTATTTAAGAGTGAAAAAGGCATTATGGACGAATTAACTTAATTTCATTCGGTCATTTCAAAAGAAATTCGGTTAATTGACCAAAAAAAACAACCTGTTACAGAGGTCTGCTTTCAACAGTAACATGCGGCAAAACGCCTACTTCCGTAACATGAAGCGACATCCAGACATGGGGTAATCGTAATCGTCAATCGTAATCGAGTACAGTTTTTTGAGTAATCGTAATCGATTGAATTGACCAAAAATGAAATGTAATCGTAATCGATTACATTGCCAATTAAATCGTAATCGACGATTACGTTCGCGATTAAACTTGAATATCTTCACCCTACATCAGTGATGTAGTCCCGAGACTTGGTCTCGGTCTCGAGACGCGTCTCGAGACCCGTTTTTTGAGGTGTCGGTCTCGAAGATCTCAGGTCTCGTCTCGGTCTCGAAGGATTCCGGTCTTGGTCTCGAGACTTTGCACAGGTTATTTGTTATGAAGTTTTGCAAGGAGTTCCTTTAAAAAATGGTTTAAAAAAAATGATTGTTCAAAATTTAGCCGTTCAAAGAGGTCAGTGACTGAGCTTTCTTTGTTGTTATGTTGTTTGCGAGATGGAGAAAACAATTTGCCCTCTACCCCGTTTAAAATTTATACTGAATTCAATAAAAAATGTGCATGCACCAATGAAACCGCAGCGCGTAATCTCTGCAGCGAGAGGCTGGGAGTACTTTGCTAAGGACTATCTTTGAACTGTTTTTCCAAGAGTTTTGTTATGAAACCCATAGGCTTATTCAAAAGAGGTGGGAAAGTGCCAAAAAGTTTCTTTTTTGAGAAGCCAAATGAAACCATATCTTTTTTTCGAAGTGCTTTTCAAAGCACTCTGTTAAAACACGCTGGTGAAGTTTTTTTGTTCTGGGTAATGCAGACTTTTTTTAAGTTCAAAAATGCCTCGGAACTGTCTTGAGGAAAAGTTTTGCTCATAAGAGTTTTACACAGTACAGAGAGCAAATAACGCGTCATGGGTGATCAGTCACTTTGACGCAGCCTACTTCTGTAGGCTTTACGGCCTTTCTGCGTTTTCTAAGCGACATGCGGTGTTGCGAAAATTCTGTGTGTCAGCAAAAACGAAAATTTGGAACCGTTGTGAATATCAGTTTAACGTAAAAATATGCAAAATATCAAAAACTTGACAATAAAAAATAGCAAATCTAGGAATTATACATAGAGCCATAAAATCAGCGGGAAGGCGCTACGGCTACACCATTTCACTGCTGGTCAACTACACCGGTAATCCCGAACTTCGCTCATTATACTGCAGCATGCTGCATCCCAACAATGCCTGTCGAAAGCATCTAATATTTTATTTTTATCAGAGAAAGAAAAAATCTTCAATACAAACGCAATGGTTACCTGCAAAAGATCTGCCGCAGTTGTAAAAAAACTGACAAACTACGAACACCTTGCCCTAAATAAGACAAAAAAGCAGACCCAAGTTGCTTCAGGGCTTCATTAGCCCTGTGCACTTTGTTGTTGCCATGGAATACACATCGAATCCACGGTGCCAACTGATTCACAAGTAATGACAAAAAATAAAACTTTCCCGCTGAACCACAGCCTAGCATGTGCCAGCTATGCTATTTATTTAGCCATACATACATGCAAATGTAAAGAAAGCAAAAAAATAGGAAAAGCAATGACGAGAAAGGTGGCTAACAAGTAGAGAAAGCAAAATCCATAATCGAGAATTAAAAAAAGACCCCTTTCAGTTTCTGAGTATTTGATTATGATGTTCAAGATGCTTTATTATTCCTTATTGTTATAATAAGCACGATGCATGATTTTCTCTCATTTTATATTGTTGTAAGCAAATGTGAGGAGTGGAAAGAGGAAGCACTGTTATGGTCGGCCCCGGTCGACATTAACATCGCTACGCCACTGCAGTAGAGCATGCGGTGGGATATTACCGCGCTGGTTCAAAGTGTAAACCTAATTTTTGCCAAAAAAGTCTATTGCTTTAATAGGCCTAAATATTTTTTTCTTTGCGTCAACAGCAGAATCACGAGCAACATTTTTATAACTTGTTTTCGACAGAGTGAGCAAGTTTGGATGGATGAAAAATTAGTTACAATTTTGCGTTTTGAAACTCAAAGTAGTGCTTTCGTTTTTTTAAATCTCTAAATTCATCACCTCTTAATTCGAAATCTTTGGAGACTTCTTACTCATTTACTTGTCGTGTGAGGAGAAAAGTAATTAGGAAAGGTGTAGGTAACGTTACAAAAAATGGCAAAGCTTTGTTAGCCACAATACACGAAATATGCGGCGAAGAAATTTGAGTGTCAGTGCAGATGCCCAGTGTTAAAATAAAAAGAATGTAGTGAAACAGGTAAGTGGTAGATCGTAAAAACTTTAAAAGCTTGTTATTTCATTGGCAAATGATACAAATGACCAAACACCTCGTGGCAACAAAATGTATGGTTGAAAGCAACCTTTCCTGAAGAGTTACCACTGTACTGTGCTGTTTTGGCCAGTGCTGCTCAGCAGCAGGGGCCTGTATACACTCGCCTACATCGACTGTGCTTGTTTTAAAATAAAAAGTAATGATTCCCCCCTTCTCCACTTTCTCAAATAACATAGGCCTACTTCAATACTAGGTAGGAGACCTGAACATGGGACCTTCACCAGGGCATCACCTCCTGTCCTAACACAGAGGGGTTGGTATTGTTTTGTAACGAACAAAACAATTAAAACTTTTCTGAGTCAAAACAAATTTATTAAAGCAGGGCAGCGGCAAACACCTCGAATATTCAATTGGCTCACCAACATTTTTCGAGTGAAAATGCGTAGAACCTGTAAACCAGTGGTTTTCAACCTTTTTCATGCGGCCTTTTTCATGCCCATTTTGCAAACCAATTTAACCTAACGACCCCCTTTCGAAAATTTCCAGTCAGACATATGAAATGCAGTTGTGTTTGCACAATAGAAAATCACAATGACTATAAAATAACGTACGATATCAAAGTGTTGAACCAAGACTCATTTGTTAAATTCATGCACATGGCAGCATCAGTTACCCTCTTTACACTGCACTGTTATCGGATTCGCGTTGGATTGGGAATCCCATAAATCACTCAAGCACGACCATGAGTGTCTCACCGAGCTGCTTGAACGCGCATGTTTTCAACCATACCCGATTCAGCGCATTCAACTAGCAGAGGTAGGTTGGGAATCCGATAATAAGGGATTCGAGCGGAAAAGAGGTTTGGTGGTTTGTATTAAGTCTTGTGCATTCTTTTCTGTACTTGTTTGATGCTAAAACCACTACCGTGGAACAGATTAGCCTACTCAAGCTAACATGTAGCAAAAGCGACGGATAAATTTATTTAATAGTTTTGCCTGTAGGCTGACTACACCTAGTTAGGGAAACAATCAGCAAAATTGAATCGGTTGAGCAAACTGGAAGATTATTCGGTAGGTTACAAGACATCAGATATTGGGCTGAAGGACTATTACCCCAATACTGATTAATAGGAGAGTGATTCAACCTCTGTGCAAAATATGTAGCTTAATATTGGAAGTGGATGACTTCAGTATAGGCTGCACTTTGAACTTTGTATCCCAGTTATGTCGCTATGAGTTCCTCAGTTCATAATGGAACACATGGAGTAGCATAAAAGGTTATTGAATAGGTTGCAGTTGCAATCTGGTGAATTGCTGTAGCCTACCTACTGTTCATAGATTCCTACTTACAAAGTGCTGTGAATCCTCAAATTTGACACTCTGTTGCATTGCACTGCAGAGAACAGAGTGGTTAATGATCGTTACTGAAATCAACAAAGTGGCTTTGCAATGTAAAAACTAACTCCCATTTCCTGCCCTGCAGAAGCTGTTCAAATTCTATTAAAGTCACTTGAAAACGGCAATTACAATGCGACGCGGTTTTCATGACCTCATCGCCTAGCAGTTCTCCACGATATTCTCTACTGGCTGTTATTTTTCGGACAACACTAAATAAAATCACATCTCGGCGATTCCAACAACAGCTACAAAAAGCACGTTTGTGTGGTGGAATCAGCTTTCACCTTTCAATTTTCACCTATTTCCCAGCTTTCGCAATACCATAGGCCAAGCGCACGAAGCAAATCTTTGAGTCCGTGCAGTGTAAAAACGCCCCGATATCGAGTTCGCAAGTGCGTTCACGAAGGTAAGCCAAGGGTGACGAATCGCTCACGCGTCAATCCGATAACAGGGCAGTGTAAAGTGAGCAAGTTAGAGAGACCCGTGCCGTCACTCCACAGCACAACTAATTGAATACTAGAATAAAAACTCCCTTAGCTGCCGCAATCAGATATCTAATTTACAAACACATCACATTCTTGCGTCACAAAGTTATTCGTGCGTTGCCAAACGCAACAGTATTCTGTTCTGTATTGTGGTGGTCATAATCACACTTAAAACAATTTTGAATGAAAAAGTAGGCTATCATTTTTGCCAGGTGATCCTATTATTTTGGCTACGACAAAAAGTAGTTCCATAAGAAATATAAAATAGAGAAGTAAATATGAATATTTTTGTTAGAAGCTCTCACGACCCTAGAAAAAAGGCAAACGACCCCCAGGTTGAAAACCACTGTTCTAAACGCTGCCAACCTTTTCAATGTATATGCATTTCTTCATGGAATTTGTAAATAAGGCCACAGGTTTGAGGTTGTAAATTCCTAAGAGGAAAGTGAAAAAGAACGTTTGCAGTATTTGGCCGTTTGCACAAATTTCGGATGATTTTTATTTCTTGATACAGTATTTGGCAATGTGCCAAATATTTTGTTGCTGCATTATTCAAGGAGTTAGCTGTAATTACCATAATAGAAATGTGAAGTCTCGAGTCTCGAACTTCCAAGCCTCGGTCTCGGCTTTTATGACAAAGTCTCGTCTCGAAATTTGAGCCAGGTCTCGGTCTCGGAGGTTACGGTCTCGACTACATCACTGCCCTACATCACTGTACGCTGAATTGCAGTTGTGTTGGCTGGGTTTCCTCCTTTATCATCGTGTCTTATGGTTATGTTTCAGGGGAGGCTATTTCCCCATCTGTTAGCGTTAAATCCAGATAGTCCAGCGGCAAGCACAGTGTTTGTAGCGAATTCTCGCTTTGTTGCAGCTTCCCTTCCTGTTCGCCGCCATATGTAACGTAGCGAGTCTAGTGAGACACAGCAATAAAAAGAAAAGCTTTACTTAAAAACGGGTTGACACTTCGGCAACAGAATAGCGCGACATTACGAGGAGAGGTGTTGGTTTTATTTATATATATTCAGAGTGAACCTATGAATGTAAGTGCCGTATTGGCTATGTATATAATTAGTACAGTAATTTATATGCAGTGAATTGATTTTTTTTCAGAGGAATAAAGTAGTTTAATCCAAGTCGAAAGTACTTTTTCACAACACAGATAACCAGCCTATCATCCGTGATCCACCAGATACTGCTAAAAAACCTAAACGAAACCACTGAGGTTTGACCATTGACGTTTGGTCCAATAGACCGATGCGTAGCTATATTGGCGTCACTGTTCATTTCATTTTAAATTAAAAGCTGCACAGTGCTATGCTGGCTTTCAGACGATCGTAACCCGCAGTTGGAAGAAATAGTCAACAATTTTGAAATTATTAACAAACGAATTTTCAGCGTTGCTGAACGAATGTTAAAGCCTAATAGGTGTTGTTTGACTGTTAAAGATTTGAAGCCTTAATGTTTACCAACTGTTACGAAGATTTTAAACATTGATCATTTTTGTTTAATTTATATTTAAAGTGTTTGTTGCAGTTGAGTAAATAAAGAGAGGGATGAAGGGCGATATGACTCCCCTGGCCAGATAAATGTAAAAACCAGACCTCCACTTAGCTCATATTTCGGTTTTCGTCTTCTTTTGGTTTTCAGTAGGTTGTCATCTTTTTGCGTTTTTCGGAGATTTTCCGTTGATTTGGGGTTTTAGTATAGCCATCCACACCCGGATTCACCATTATTTCTCAAGTTTTTTTTTTTTTTCTGAGTGGTGACTTGTAGGTCACCTACAGAGGGCAGTTGGCCTCTTTCAGCTAAGTGTCCCCTCTAGCTCAAACCTCTAGTTACGTCACTGGTTGGTTGACTGCAAGAACATCTCATTAAACAATTGTTGTAAATTTTTTGAGGTGCTTGATCCTTACAGACTAGTAATTTCGTTTATTGCATTGATTCATATCGTATGTTGTCTGAAAATATACTTACATCAAACCATGCAAATGGGGTTTGTTTTCGTTCTGAAGATATTTCAAGGCAAATGTAATCGAGATTGTAATCGTGATCGTAATCGAGCACAATGTAATCGTAATCAATTACATTGTGGTTTTGTTTATTCGTAATCGTAATCGAGCAGGTGGCAAGTAATCGTAATCGATTACATTTGTGCTGTAATCGACCCATGTCTGGCGACTTCCTGAAGGTTTGTTGCCATGTTATTGTTATGAAATAAAGACCCTTCAGCAGAACAATCCGCTCGCAAGTTTCGCAACCTGCGTCTGTAGGCAAATGGGCGGACATGAGTGAACTGCAAGCTCATGACTGCATGACACCAGAATAGTGAGCGTGGTACTTGTGTAGTGTGAGTGTCATATCGGCAAATATTTTTAACTTTAATGATTTGAAACAGACACGAAGTACGTAGAGTACAAATAAATAAACTGTCATTGCAAAGATTAAATCAATTAAATGGAATTAAGCTGCCGACTTCAGGTTTTCTAGAAAAACTTGGTTCTTAGTCTCAATATCCAGAGGGCAAATGCCCGTTTCCCCCCCCTGCCGACGCCCATGCTTCCAGCGTAGGTAGAACACTGTTGTACTGAGGAGCCGTTCGGACAGAAACAGTATTGGTGATTGTGTGGCGACAGGGATGCCGGAACAGCAGTAGGGCAGGGGGCAGTAAATTGAGGGCAATGGGAACTTATAAAAAACAAAAAATCGCTACCTATAATACTTGTTTCTGTTCAGCAGCAAAGTTGACCTCAAAAACAATAACAGAAACTATAGAAACCACTCTGAATTTTCTGGGTGCGCGCATAGCTGCAATAAATTTGTTTCAAGTTGATCTTGATAAGCCATGAATATACCTATGATACTGTTATGAAAAGGCAACTCCGCGCCCGTTGCTCCTTTTTTGAAATGGCAGGGGAACAATGCCCCCGTTCTCCACCGTTTCTGTGTGGCGAACAACCAATGACCCACTAAGTTTTCTATATGGGCTATGTAATCAACACTATTAATTACCATTTATTTGGTCGGTGCCTTGCTTACAACTTTCGTCATCGTTTAATTCGTCAATTCGCTTAATTCGTTACTTTTTCGTCGATCCCGGCAGAATTCCTATCTTTTGTGTGCATTTCTGTTCGTCTAATTCGCCATCGTCTAATTCGTCAATTTGCTCAATTCGTCACCTCTTTCTATCCCTTAAAGCGTTTTGCTCGGCTAATACGTCATTTGCAGTTTCGCTTTTGCTGTCTAAGCAGCTAGTACGTGTGGGAATTCAAGCAAGGATCTTTGTCTGAGAATTGTTGCAAATCGCAATTTGTTTATCGAATTTATAGACGAGGTGCGAAGCGCGACCTGACTCCCCATTGGGAGAACGCGGGAAGTCTTTGCAATTTGTTAAAGATTTAAAAGGTGCTAAATTAAATGGAGGAGTCCAGATAGAGTAGAGGAATTAATTGTTGTATTCAACCATAACGTCATAAACTTGTATTTTACTGCAAATAAGAGCACTATGTATACGAGTTACTATGATAAAGTATACGAGCTTCTATGATAGAGTTTTCACCTGTTGTGTAATTCGTCACTTCGTCTAAATCGTCACTTTTTTCTGATACCCTTGAGGTGACGAATTAGGCAAATTCTACTGTAAATATTTTTGAAGCAAATATTAACTTTGTATCCTTCCAAATTTTGCTAAGAATTGACACAATATGCTTGTTTTCTGCTTTTAAGGTACTGTTTGAGACGATGGAGGTGTCAAGAGGCTAACTATACGAACATCCAGAAGTAATTTACTTTTTGTCAGTATTGCTCAGAATTGGGAAAAACAGCTATACTGATAGTACAACTGTATTGCTGAGCCCATTCAGGCTTTTATGTGTTTTATATTCAGCCATTCACATCTGTCCAGCAAATGTGGAACTCTGTGCGAAGCAAATACTGAAAACATTTAAACATTCTGCAAGCAATTGTTGACAGCCAGCCATCGACTTTTGCAAACTCGTATTCAGTGTCGCTTCCAAAAAGGAAAACTGAGACGTTACGCAGGTAGAAACATGAAGTCAGTAGGCCTATTTACATGGTCGTGCTAGCAAGTGCGGTCGAAGGGAGTTTTGACGTCAAATGATCTCAGTGTAATTGAACCAAAACGAGAACGTTGCAGCTGTGGGTTTACATGCGCTTCAGAACGACTGGGTTGGGTATTCTGTGCTGCTGACTTTAGGCAAGCGGCGCCAGCTTCACGAGTAAACTAATTCTTTTGGTCGTTGTAGAGCTGTAGGTTTTCCAGTTACAAATGACAAACGGAGATTCAGTCTTCTGCGACAGCACTTAAGAGGCACAGCAGTCATTACTTTTCACAACCCAGCTTGCTAGGTTGATGAAAGGCAAAAACATTAGGCCAGGATTACAAATTATGTCCTTGCACAGGTTGCTGCAACGTTTCAGCATGCGTCAGACAACACAAAGGGATTACCACAATTCTACAGATACCTACTGTAACACCCAATTTTCTGCAGTTGAAATACGATTAGATTGCATTCCAGCAAACATGGTGTCCTACAGTACTTTTTGGAAGCAAAACATCATCAGCAATTAGCCTATATTGTGTTGAGTTCGCGTTGCATCCTCAACATGAAACGTCTTGTGACTCCGAAATACAAACAAAGAAAGACTTCAAAAGCAAGTTCAGAAAACGACCTAGAAGTCTGTCCATGATTTCATTAAATAGCAGCGATTGGGAAGAATACTGGAATACAAACACCATGACAGAAAACGGACTGAAGACCAAAAGGATAAAGCTAGAACGGAGTGATAACTAAAAACTTCCTGTTTGTTAAGACACTATAATATATACTCATTAATTGTGTGTTTGTACCCTGTATGTATTCGCACGTTAATACTAGGAGAGAAAACCTGAATATATCACCATTAATTATTAAAAGAATTTAGATAACTATATTACCGATTCAAACGGATAGAAACCAAAACGGAAAATATTCCGGATCACTGCACACACAATCGGCGACTCCGGAATGACCGTCTCGCATGGAAAACGAGAGTGACGAGGAGAAGAACAACCAACGAAAATCCAACAGCGAGATTGACGTCATGCGATATGCGTGCTAACCAACGAGACGCGTGATTTCCGAGAAACGGGACTTGTGACGCCGTGGCACGTGACAAACCAGCCAAATGAAAATACGCGAGAAAATTGGCATATACAGGTGTCTTTGCCGGGAGCAGTCAGTTGAGCAAGTGGGCATTCCAGCTCAACACCTAAACCAGTAGTGGGCATTCCAACTGGCTTAGGCAGAACATCCAACAGTGGGCATACCAAGCTGGCTTAGTCCGAGTGGGCATACCAATGGACTACCTTATACAAAAGAGATTTTCGGTTTTGTGGCTATGATGCCGCTGACAATTTGGGCTTCTCTCTCCTCCATGAAAGAATAAAACTTACGCTAGCCCCTGTTACTTGTAATAAATCTGTATGTGTATATCAATACACCATGCCATAGTAAACTCTTGTTGTTTGTATTGAAAGATAAATGTCGCAGTGCTTAACGTTGTATTAATAAAACCATGAGTGAATACACTTTCGTCTGATAACAAAACTGAGCGTGAAGTCGAACGAAAACGGGCGGGTCTAAGTTTCTTAATTTGTTGACTTGGGCGTGCCTTGGGCACTCCGGCCAAATTCACCAGTGCTCTCGCGGAGTTGCCCTAAACGTGTGCTGTTCTTCTTTAGAAGGGAACTGCCACAATAGGCTACCAGGCCGTTATATTTGTATGTAAATTGCAACAGCATTTTACTGTGAACAATACTGACATACAAAAAGTGCAGTGAAACAGCAGTCTAGCGTACTACAAACTGTAGAACCAGGCCATGTTACGTAGCCTACAGGATTTCACTACACTCCACAGTCACACAGCGGTTTGATGTCGTTTTTCTGCAATATGGATTGCAAAACTAAGTTAAAACCAACGCGTTGCACCATTTCAAAACTGCAGACGTGATTTAAATTCAACCATGCATCATCCAACCAACGCAGGCATTATAACGACTGCCAAACCTAAGACGACTGCTTCGCGAACACACTTTTACCAGGGAGCTCACTTACGAACCAAGCAACTACGAGCGTGCTGTACTCAACTTCCCGAGAGCTCATTCGATCACTCAAACAGTTGGTGATTCAGCAGTGATCGTGTCACGTGACCATGAGAGTGAGTTGATGAGCTCACTTAAAGCGCCATGTAAAAAACCCTAGTGGTAGAAGCCAGTGTTGCCACTGGAGTCAGTCGGGTTAACATCAGATCGTTGCCTTTTTCAACATCAGATTTTTACATTGCAGTTGAAAATAAGCTTAATGCTTCTATTACCAATACCTAACAAGGTGCGATATAACCCACGCGGAATTTGACACAGAGAGAGAAGTATCATCTTTAAATGGAAATGCCAGTTATTTCTGCATAACGTATATGTTATTCCTATTCCCAACACTACGAAGAGAGCTTCAGTTTAGAACAATTACCAAACACACATGAGGGTGAGAAAATGATGAAAGAAACTTAAAAATCATGAATCTAACTTATCTTCATCCTAAAAAGTATAGAAAATATGTGAAAAAACAACAGCTCAGTCAACATCAGATTTGTTGCCAAAACATCAGACATCAGAAATTTTTCTCAAAACATCAGAATTGGCAACCATAGGTGGCGAAACCGGGAGGGCCGCATGGGCCTAGGCCCCCCACTTTTTGCCTAAATATCGTAAGTTTAAGTAACACAATTAGTATTGGGTCCAGTGATGAAGTTAATTGTTTGGCAGAATACACCGTGCACAGTCTGTCACCCTGCTATGGATTGCTTACCGCATTGGTGTTGTTGAAAAGTGTTGCCAGATGGTGTAATACAACATAATTTTTCACAAAAATGGTGTAATTTTACATGCTTGTGTGCATGGGCGTCGGAAGGAATTTTTCCAGGGAGGACCACTAGTGGATTTTTCCAAAAGTTTTTCTACGGGGGGCCTAAAGTGGCGAAATTTGTTTTTTACCACTCGAAATTAAAACAGCATTTTTTGCTGAAATTTTCAATCTCCTGCCCTTCTTCCGACACCCATGCTTGTGTGTAGGAAAAGTTCGTGCCACACCATTACAATTTTGGGTAATTTCAAGCGTTTTAACACCATTCCAAATAGTGAAATTTTACTGAATCTTATACGCAAAATGAAATATTTAACAGATCAATTTGAATCGTGTTTTTGTTTTTGCATTGGCAACTCTAAATAGCTATATTTTATTTCTGCATTGGCAACGAAAATGGCATCCTTACGGACAATTTGCTAGTTGCTACGTACGTTTTGTCTTGTCTTTGCGTTCCGGTATCTAATGCAGTTGTAGAATGAGTTATGATACTTCTGTGTTCAAGATGAGGAAAATTTGTGAATTTGGATGTGTTTAAGACAGGTATCAATGCTGTGTTATTTTTGCCTGTTTTTCAAGCTGTGGTCTTGGTGTTTTTTTACAGCCCAGTGGCTGCTTCGGCATACGGGCTCCTCGGGCTTCGCCCGAGTTTTCGATTACGATTTATATTGGAGACCGCGCAAGCTTGCTTGCTTTGCATGTTTGTTCCACCACCCACGGTCCCACTTCATAGGTGGCGGAACCGGGGGAGCCTCATGGGCCTATACCGGCCATATTGTCAACAGTGGCAGATCTAGGCTGCATTCGTGCGCATGTTTAATGGCACTGGATTCTCGAATAACATTTTTGAAGATAACGCTTTTGTGACAATACAATTATTGTTCATGTTACTTTCTTTACAATTTTATGAAGCTCCCACAATGGTTGGTTTGAAAATGTTTCAAGAGTGTATAAACGCTTTGTGAGCATATTCTATAGACCTATGCTAAGCATTAGCAAACTAACAACCTACTTTAAATGAAAAGCGATAATTGCAGTGTTTAATGTGAACGAAGGCGTTTTCTTAAACTCCAAAAACATGCACTTAGAAAAATTCCAATTTTACATGTTGTGTATCAGTTTCTGAAGTGAACATCTTTCCGTACAATTTAATCGTATTTGCTTTTCTACGGATTGCCTGCACAAACATCATAACACAACTAATGATTTCTTGCGTGCTACATTCACTTCAGTTTGCAACAAACATTTTCTAGCTCACCTGAAACTCTTCAGAAGTTCTCACTGCATTCTGGACCACTAAGACTGGCTAAGAGATGACCTCTCGGTTGATTCTGGCCCTTGCTTGAGCCAGTTATAGCCCGCTGACGAAAATTTGTGTCTGTTCAATGCAGCCCGCGTGATTGTGAAAGGTTCGCTAGCCTTTACAATAGCATTGTGGTCTTGTCCATTTCTATGATTTTCCTGCATTATGCCTCCAATAGCCTACGGTAGTAGTTCAGATAACAACCCCACATACGCCAGTTACACGGTTAATTACCAAAAGAAATGCTCATACAGATTACGTTCAGGACGACGGAAAATGCCAAGTATGACTAAACAAAGGAAGAGGGAAAACGAAGAGACAATGAGTGCTTTTAAGGCAGAAGTAACAACTTGCCCTTTTATGAACTTCGTTGAAGGAACTGTCCTAACAAGATTCACCGCTAGAGTCAGTAGAATCTGAGACGTTCTACGTTAGTTCTTTTTACAGTTACTGAAAATTATTTATTTTCAAAATACCGGCTTCAGGCACTGGTTTTTAAAATACCTGCTTCTTACTGGCCTCTGCTAAATTAGCAATAAAATACCGACCAGGCCGGTGAAATATCGGCCATCTGGCAACCCTAATCGAACTGTTTTATTCAGTCAGAATAAATCGTATGAGCCCGAGTGACCCTGTTGACCTGGGCCGCCCCTGTAACAGCCTATTTGAATATCAGGTGGTTTACCGATACGTTTCCACAGTGTTGTAATTTTATCTAAAACAGGGTAATTTAGACCTTCATATGGTGTGTAGGTAATGACGTCATGTTTCATTGCCTACGACGTCACAGTTGCCATTTCAAACCACAAAAACTTTCTATAGTTTTGTCTTGCGCTTGTGCCCCCCCACTTTCAAAAAGGTTCCGCCAGACCGCCACCCATGGTGGCAACACTGGTAGAAGCTACTGAATGCGGACCTTAAACTGAGTGGTCTACTCATGCGTTACAACTTAAGGAACTGTGTCGTAACAGAAACCGATTGCGTAACAATGCTGTGGTTTTTATGGAAGAAAAACAATGTCTTTTGCAGTCACTGAATTCCGAAGAGGAACAGAATAGTTCAGTGTTCGGAGTCCAATAAAGAGGACAACCGGCTAGGTGTTAATTGAAAGTCTGGACATCTGAAGGACAGATGCCCTATGTTAAAAAAAACTTTAAATAACATGGACCAAGACAATCGCCGAAAAGAAGCTGAATGTGCTGTTGTTGAACGGCACAACGAAGAGAAACGTGATGGGCTAGAGAAGAGTGAAGCGAATGTACCTGATGGAAAAGATGTGGTGAAAAAACCTTGTGTTGTTAGTAAAAAGGAGATGATTGCTGAGGGAGAGAAATCAGCTGATGCTTCAGATGAGGTTGAAAAAGGCAAACCAGCGAAATCTAAAGTGGAGGAAAAATTTACACCGCTGGCAGAACTAGCTGAAGAATTACCAGCTACGGAGGACCAGAGCATAACGACTAAGTGTCCGGAGTGCATGCACCAAATGGAAATACCAATGGGAGAGAGCAAAGCCTGCGGAGAGTGCAAGGAGCACTATTTTTTGTGCTTTTGTCTAGAAACGCTGCCAATAGGGGCCCATGGCCACATTCAGTGCAAGAACTGCGGAACGGAAAGAAGATTCTGTTCGACGTGCAACGCCGGTTGGCTTGTTAACACCAACAGCATCACCATCGACCATCGATGCAAGAAGATGCATTATATATGCGAGTGCGACAACTTTATAGAGATCACTCCTGGGCAGAACGTCGAATGTAATCTTTGTGGTCTACAGCATTCGCCAGCAGTGAACGTCGCATTTTAAAGAAATGTGCTACACGGAATTCATACAAAACGGCAATGCGTTTTGAAGAGAATCTGACATTATAACACTGCTGTGTGGTATAAACTGCTATAACTCTTTGCCAATTGCTCTGGATTTTAATAAACATGGTAGAGAAATATTTTATTTCGTCGTCTCTCCTTAGTAGTCGCTGTAGGCTGCATGTGCTCTGTCTTGTTGTCGCAGTTTTCTTGCAGCATTCGAAATTTTCCACAATACCAAGTCTTTTGTTCTAACGAAGTACAAAAAATAGGATTTCATGCAGTTTATGACAAGTGAAAAATTGTGAATGTTCCGGCCAATGTCAGCTTTCTTCAGTCAAAACAATACTGTACTTTGTAAAACAGCAATAAGTATGCATATCCAAAAAGGGTTGAAAAACTATACAAAATCCATACACTAGCACAATAGTTCCCAAACTGGGCGTAAATTATCTTCTGGGGGTAATCTGCGATTCTTCGGGGGGTAACGCGGAACCAAAACCACAATGTTGTTCTCAGGGCCGGCGCTAGGTGGTTGGGCCCCCACCCCGAGCCTGGACGTTGGGGCCCCCAATATACAATATATTGCATTTAACACATATTTATATAAACAAAAACAAACTTGTTTTAACGTATATTCATAAAAGCATGTTTCTACAGCATCAACAATATATATACAGGAGACAGACTATAGCATTTGTTATATTTCAAGCTAGGAAAATGACTTTTTCCAAGTTTTCACAAATGCAAATGCTTTTGTCAACTCAGTCATATCTGATGTTGTAGCAGTTTCAACTTTCAATAGATATCATTGCCGGATTTGTTTGCTTTTCATCAGTTATAGTTGATCTGTGAAATGTTTTGATTAGCCTCAACTTGCTGAAGCTGCGTTCAGCAGTATTGCGTACAGCAGTGATCGGCGAACTTTGGTTAGAATGGCTCCAGGCCCCCATTCCATGGGCGTCCGCAGAAATTTTTCCATGGGGCAACGTCGATATTTTGCTTATCATTTTCAGGTTGCTGACGATGCAATGCAAACGGACATTCACATAGCGCTTTACCCTTTCTACACAAAAAGAAATTGCTACATTTTACGGCAATAGTCACAAATGCACTTCGTTGGCAGGAATAGCCAGGTACAGGGGCGGAGCCAGACATTTTCATTTGGGGGGGCCACTGGAGGGGCCAGTTTTGCAACAAGAGGAGCTCTCAATGGTCTGTGTAGGACTTTCAGAAAGAGACCTACTCCGCCTTTAAAAGGATAACTTCACTTGATTGTACAGCGTTCAACGTCA
>Ga0210059_1004141_pt1 | contig 23364 bp, 11 predicted proteins | sample Ectturendosymbi2_FD_188042 | JGI IMG/M metagenome (GOLD analysis project Ga0210059, IMG submission 188042) | Ecteinascidia turbinata endosymbiont from Florida, USA - Sample 2 (SPAdes) (version 2) | ecosystem: Host-associated > Tunicates > Ascidians > Unclassified | place: Key West, Florida...
ATAAACTTTGATCTCAGGTTCAAGCGGAAGAAATGCTTTTTATTCGAAATGGTAACGACCTATCGCTTCGTGACAAAGTGCGCAGCCGTGAGGTTTACTTTTTATTTTACAAATGTGCCACAGACTTATGTTCCATATGACAAGGGTAATCGAATAACATAAGAGCACAAAAATGCTTAGTCATAGTGCATTACAGAGTAGGTGTTAGTACAGAATCAACACTGATAGGAGCAAAACACTTTAACAGCCCCCTGATTATCGAGTCACTTCTCTGATCATAGAGACCTATGGCAGTTGTCCCCAAGTCCCGCGCAACATACCGGTGCCGGGTCGCGGATCAATTAGTACAGGGCCGCGAAATCACAATATGTGCGCTGGTGGGGACGCCACTCACTTTCTGGGCATGTGATTGGTCGATTCTTCCCATGGAAACACTATTACGTGTATGGAATGAGAACGTTGGAGCAATCTTTTAAAATGGCTGACAAACATGCAGCAACCCTGTCTGGTGGTTCAAGCTGGTTAACCTCATTTCAGCTGTTGGAAAATAACAACCACCACAGAGTATTCCCGGACCGCGCTAAAATTGTCAAGCCTTGACCGGTCTGCAGTTACAAAACGGTTGGGGACCACTGACCTATGGTTCGTCCACATGACCAGAGTGACACTTGGCTGCAGCCACGAAAAAGCGACACAGAGGTCGACCAAAGACCAGGTGGCCTTATTACATTTCCGATATTGATTGATTTCGGCTTGGTGTGGAGTTTTCAAAACCAAGTGAGGCTGCTGAAAAATTAGGTGTTTCGACATCTCCTGGGACTGCCACCCCCGTGAGTCCGTGACTCCTCAGAGAGAAAAGGCGGGGACTTGAAAATAAATAAAAAAATTCAAAAATGTTTGCAACAGTTTTCACTTTGATGAACCCGCTGTCTCTGTTTACGTCATAACCGCGGCCCATTTGGTCGTTGGCTTGGGTAGATTTTGCATGTTTTTGAAAAAGGGCAAAAGTGAGACTAAAGTTGGTATCGCAAGAAAGAAGGGAAGATGAATTATATAAAAAAAAACTACTTGCATCTCTACTTCAAGGTCACTTTGAATGTCCGGAGTTATCAGACTGAGCTATTATTTTCGCCCTAACGTCTAAAATTTATTTGCAGAGTTGGCCGCCCGTATTTGCTGCCTTCATATTGCAAAGCAACTTTATCCAAGGCTTGCACCTGGAACGTGGTTATGAAAAAATCAGGAGCTCCATGCAAGGGCTCATTTGGATTTATTGGAAAGTGATTTAGTTCAAAGCAGCGCTACTTCCTTTGATACGGCACGCCGGCAAAACGCTTTCCGATCACGCCGTTTGCCGTCACCTGTTGGACAGTAATGTAATTTCCGAAAAGCTGAAATTCGTAATGAGAAAAAGTCGGTCGTAAATTTGAGATCGGCTTCAAAACTGTTTATGTATGAACCTGATCCTTTACTGCACGTCAGCAGGGATCCGTGTACCGGTGCGTACACATACGCGTGCACATGTGCCGGTCTATTTACGGCAGCAACAGATTGAGTAGCGCTGGTTTTGAGTTGAATTATTGCAAGTGTAAAATGCTGGTGATTTTGCGTGAGATTTTTATGCTTTTCCTTAAAGTTTCAGCGTTTTTTGTTGAGATTACTGAAACACAGAAGTCAGCAGTGTAGGGGGGGCTGGGTGCAAGTGCACCCCCAGAAGTTGAGTTGTCAAAAATTTGGGCAAAATAAAATCTCTAAAATTTTAACCAAAATCCCTGAATATCTGGGAAAAAATGGCGCCCAGCTTTGTTTGACTTCGAAAATGACGCCTAACGTTTGCAGAAAAAACAAATGAAAACCTTTTTAAGGAAGTCACCAAAACAAGGTCTTCATGATCTTTGTGGGAGAAAATTTGTAGGTAAAAGTCGCACAAAAACTTTTCGGGCAAATTTGGTAAAATTTGGGCCAATATCTTCGCACCCTCCAAAATGTGCTTGCTGTGCATGCTTGCTCCCTATGACAGACGTGAATGAAATATATGGATAAGTGACGTGGAGTTGATGTGCATTGCTTTGTTACAGTATAAGTGATGGCTACAATCTTTTTTTGTGTACGCAGACTTTGATTTAAGAATTAAAGAAGTTTCAAGTTTGTTATGGTTTCATATAACTCAGCTATTAAACAAATACCATACTGAGAGCCATTGCACAATAAGTAAAACATTTGACACTAAAAATCAGAATAAATAAAAAACAATGGCAAAGTAACGGATTAATGTAAACACGAGTGTGACTGTGTCACATACGACTGGTGAAGGACCATGGCGGTCATCTATTCAACGAACCCCGTTTATCACTTTTTGCGTAGTGTTATAACAACAATAGTTGGAAATCAAATACAAAAACAAACAAACATAGAACATGTTGAAGTAAATTTACACATGAAGAGAACGCCTACGTACACAAAGGAGTGGATCAAATTTACTTGAAGAATCTGGTGTGGTCAAAAAATGTTTAAACAAAATATGAAAAAGTAAAAAAATCGAAAGGTTTAAGCAAGACAAAACAAAACAAAAAGCTATGGATTATAATTTCATGTCAAAAAATGGGATGTGCACAGAAAAGAACGAGAAACAAAAGGTAAAGATACATAAAAACAGACAATATTACATGAATCAAATTACAGAAACGCAGCGTTTGGTTCTTAGGTGAAATGTTGCTAAAATATATAATTATGTATCCTTTTCGTGCTGGAGGTGTTTTTAAGGTTTCCATTTGAAAGTAAAAGTGTTAGAAGGCTTAATACAGTCTGGTAGTGAAGACCACACTTTTGGGCCAACAAATGTAAGGGAACATTTTACTGAAGAAGAGTTGACTCCAGGTAAAAATATGTTGTTAGAAGTGGATAGTCTTGTGGGGTAAGAATGAATTGAGCTGATTGGAATAAAACAGTTATCAAAATGGTATGGAAGCAGTTTGTTGTAATAAGAGTTCATACATTCGCCTACTGATAAAGTATGAAATTTGGGAAGACATAATATGCTTAGGTACTGGAAAGATTCTTCCAAAGATGTCTGCTTAGTTGGTCTTATTAGTTTTATAACTTTATTTTGGAGATTAATGAGAGGCTGCATTGTTGTGTTTGAACCACGATCCCAATTGAGGATTGAATAAGTAAGGTAGGGTTGAATTAATGAGTTATGGATGTCGTGGTTCGCTTTTAATAACACAAAAGATGCATAGAGAGAGGGAATGGGCATATCGCGCCCAATCGTTACTTAAAAACGTTGTTGCGACACAAGACCAGACGTCAGAATGATTTTGTATATCATCCGGAAGTTGTCTGGCCAGATGACTAAAACATTCCTAGACAGCTGCTATGACCAAAAAGCTTGGTCAGCAACAACGTGGCTCACGTCTATCCTTTTTTAGGTGAAAAAAGTCTGCTTGCTTTTTGTTATTCAGTCGGTCATTAGGCCTTGGTTGTGATTAGCGTCCGGTTTAGCGAATCGCGCTCACGACTTCATTACTAAACACAACACGAAATGCGGGTGTAGGATATCACCGGCAAAACCCTGGGTTACTGCGATGATTTGATGCTGTCTTTTCCTCTTTTTACTCTTAAAAACGTCATGCCACTGACAGGATTTTTACAAGAAAATAAACGGAAACGAGAGACGTTTTTCAGGATTTAGCCCAATTGAAATTAAACCCTTTTTCTGAAAATTTTTCTAAGCCTTGTTCATCAACAGGCCATGGTGCAGATATATAGAAAACATGGTTATATCCCCAGAAATGTGAAGAGGTGACACTCTGGCAACTTTCCCAAGCCTTGTGCTTCTTTGCTGGCGGCGAATTAGGCAAATCTCAATCATGATGCACTGCTTTTTATGACCTGCACATGGTTTTGCTTGGCCTTAGTTCCAACAAAATGTTTTTCCACAAAATGATTTCAGCATTCACTCTGCAAAACACGTTTAGGAAAGTTGTTTAATATCTTCAAGTAAACAATATTTTGAAAAATATATTGAAAAGTACAGTATTTGCAATGGCAATGCATACATTAGCTAGAAAACAAATTGTACAATTCAATCCCAATTGAAATAACAGTACAGGCGTGTTCAAACACCATCCTTCAAAAAGCTGAGCAGTCGTCTTGTCGAATAAACGTTGCCTGGTTTTCACGGCAGTACTTTCATCTTTCTTGACCTTGACTGACAAAACAACTTAAAGTTTATACAGCTCTTCATTTAAATGTTCATGGCCTGTGTGTCATTATACCCTTTGCATTTATGTCTTGGTCGGAAGACAGTGCGTAAACAACGCTATTTGACAAACATTAAGGGCGTGAACTTTCTACGTCAAATTTCTTTAGCAAGACCCGGTGCCATTCACAGAAGGTGCGTCAACAATTATGCACTTCATGACTTCTGTTGCTTCAACCACTTTATATGAAAATGTGAACTTAAAACTTTTTTTTCAATGAAAAATACGTGAAACAAATGAGTTAAATGGATTGTAAGTTCACGTTGCTAACGATTATCTAAACCAGGTTATTTTGAACTAACACGCTCGGTCAAATTCAAAAGGAGCAGATAGCAGCACCTTTTTTGCGCAGCTACTACATAATGGAGAAATATCGCTGTCTGTATAAAACAGTTTGAGAATTCGAATTTTTGACTGAAATTCAACCAAGCCCTTTGTAGTGTTCCGACTTGTTCGCAGAAACTTTTTACGTATCGGCTGCGATCACGCAAAGTTCTTAATTCGTAAAAGCTCTAGCAGGTTTAGCTTATACTTTTGCTGAAGCTGAAAAGGAACTATCGAATGCTTCTCATATGCGGTTCGTAAACCACTTTGCCTTCTACATCAGACTGCCGTCTAATCATGGGAGTCGGAAGTTGAAATCTGATACTTTCCTATTACTGTTGTAGTAAAAAACGTTTTTCTCTTGGTTTCTCGCTGGTAAAATAAAATTTCGCCACTGTTCCCCCCGGAAGAAATATTTTTGGAAACTTGCTGGAAAAACTTCACGATTGCCCCCTCCTTAAAAAATCTTTTCAACATTCATGCGTCTAATGCGTTTATTTCCACGAAAAGTGCGCACCTTTTTTTGAAATGCTGTCGAAACAGTGCAATATCCTGCAAGAACATGTTGCATCTGAAAAACTGAGAGAAATACTTCACCTAGGTTCAGAAAATATAAAAAAGCCTAGAACTGGTTAACCCTGTCTCAAGTGATAAGTGTCTGATTGTGAAGCCAGCAGACAACCCTGTCGCAAGCCTTCAAAGTGGTAGGTCAAGTACCAATGCATTGCACTATGACGACTAGTCGGTGACTACAGATTTGTTCCGCATTGCGTCATCCCAGCGGAAACCGGGTTTCGTCTGTCAGTCGCAGGTCGACATTTCACGTTTTCGTGTTCAACACACGGACAGTTGACTTTCAAAAAGTCTCTCTTGTCTTTACCTTTTTGTAACACATTTTCGCCGACCCTTTGATGCAATCTCACACACAGTGCAAGGTGTGAGCTCCTTGATGAAAAGAGCTCCTTGGTTATCACCAGTTGATACTCGTTGTCCAGTCCCCTGGTCTAGGGTGTTTTATGGGGCCGAGCTTCTCCAAACCTAAGCTTCAGACCCCCAATCTATGCAACAGCGCATATGGTTGTAATCTAATACTGTATATACAGTTTTTTTTAAGGAAAATGTTAGGAACCCGGTTTGGATCTGTAGGGACCCGATTTCTCTGATTCTAGGGACCCGATTTTTTATGATTTTAGGGACTCGATGATAATTTTCTCTGACTCTAGGGACCCGATTTGAAATTCTAGGGACCCGAATCGGGTGCCTAAAACGCCTTAAAAAACTCTGGTATTTATATATATCTATATGCGAACACCTGTTCAGATCAGAGGCATATGTAGTTCTAGTTTTTTCTTTCATTTAACTCGTCACGTTGGTGTTATTGTTGTTCGACTAAGGCAGGGGTAGTCAAACGTTTTGACCCGAAGGCCGAATTCACGACTGCCTGGCCACTGAAGGCCGAATACAGTGCGCTTTACGTCATCTATGCAAAAATAGCTTGTTAAAATGTATTGTATAGTAATAGCAATAAAATCACACCATTTCGTTTACACTTGTTAATCAAAGTTTCAAAAGTTAATCAAAGTTTAATACATCAATGAGATATATACAACTGTCCACAGTCAGGTGCTTAAAAAAAATGTGCAAGGTATCTTACGGGCCGGATACAACTGGTCGAGGGTTGGATGTGGCCCGCGGACCGTAGTTTGGCCACCCTTGGACTAAGGTTTGTAGAATGATAAGCATTTTGTGCACATCAGGTACTGCTGTGTAGAGCAGCTTTCAATGTATGCAATTTCATTTAGATTATTAAATGTTATGAGGTCACATAGGTGTAGGATCCTGCAATTTTTTGCGGGTCCAAAGGGATATTTTTTCCGAATCTCTCCACATTTTCCCGAATAACGTTTAAGTGAAAATGTTTCTCGCTACAAATTTTCTATAGCCGTTGGTACTTCATATTTTCCTCTACCATGTTGCCACAGACTTGAAAATAGAAAATGTGTTACTTGAAACTTGGTTCTTAATAACTCAGCTGATAAACGTACGCTAGGCTGTGCAAGAATATTGCCAGCAGCTAGTTTCCTCAGTATTCCTGAGCATCTGCCTCACAGTTCTGACGTTTTCCATTCATATTCCAGCTTTTGCTGTTACCAAGGAATCTCTGACATGGCTGAGGTAGACCTAAAGCTGCTAATTCCTTTTCAGAAGAAATTTACGTGATGCATGTGGCATGTATCATATTGTTCATATTTTGACTATGCCATAGTCTCATAACATTCTCTGTTCAACTGCACATTTATGCAACATGCAACAAACTGTATGGCAAAATGTGTTCATCCAAACACTGTAGTTGAAGTTAAAAACAAAAACTTTTCTGCAATTCCCTGGCATGGAATCTACTAACATGAAGTAGGTGCTCTGCAGTATATTTGATTCCCTCAGTGAACAATTAACAAAGCACATAAATGAAATGCCTTTTTTGCCCAAGGTTTCAAGTGAGTCAGTTACTAATCCACTCCCATCGCCCGGATGTTTTTGGTTGGCTTAGCACCCCAAACAAAACTCCCCCCCAAATTTAAATATGAAACACTATAAACCAGTTGAATTTTTGTCAATTTTTATAATGTCAAGTCCCCTGTACAAAGGTAAAGTCTCCAATGGAAGACTTTCTGGCGACAGTTCTGTACTAATCAACTCTCAAACAAACTAAAATACGAAGTTACTAGAAACAGTTGGTTTGTGTTTTCTATGACACAATAAACATTTTTATTCACTTAATAACAAGTACAATTTCATTAATATTGTTAAAAAATTTGGAAGTTTCTTTGCTTAATTTTTTGAGGGCTTTGTCCAAATTTTTGGCAAATCAAAACTTTTGGGGGTGAACTTGCACCCCCTGCACCTCCAGCTCCTACACCACTGTGAGCTATATACTGTAATACACTCGGGACAACAAATCCTGGCAAGATGTAGGCGTAGTTCAAATAAAGCTTTAGCTGCAGACTGCGATTTCCCCAAAAGCACACATATTTGCGATCAGTTGCTTTTACAAAATTAGAATCAATGTGTCTCCAAGGCAGCTAGAGTGTGGTAAAAAATTAAGTTTCCACTAGCTTTTGAGATCTCACGCGTAGGCTAAATGTAAAAAACAGTAGCAAAAGTTATTTTTGAAACGATTTAGTAGGGATTTTCAGACTCCGTCTTCACTGAGCGTTTGCAGGTGCTTCAAAGAATTGTCAAAGCACTTTCACAAATTCTCGTTGCCCCGAACGTATGTAAGGTTTGTAAAGATTGCCGGATGCTGCTTTATAGGTTATTGTACTTTGCCTAAACCCAACCAATATAGTGTACCTTCAGTCCGTTCTCGCCGGGAAGACACGAGGAAAATTGAGAGGACCACTCCAATAGCGGACACCAAATGTGCTTGTGGGGGACGAAAACTCATTTTTAAACGCAGCGACGTCTTTTCTTACTCAATTTCATTGCTTTTTCATGGAGCAGTCCATGGTTGCCATTTATACCGGTTGTGCTCGTTTTTCTCGCTGATATGGCATCCCAGCTTAACCCCAACCTTCTTTCTCAGACTACACCAATTCTTCAGACGCACCAACATAGGCTATTTCGTGCCATTGTAGACAAAAAGAAGCTAAAGGTCGCGGCATCTGTAAAACTTTCATAGTGTGTGGATATGACGCAAAAACCAAATCCAAATTGCGAGCAATAGTACACAATATTAATCGTCTCATTTAATGGACAACCTACGTTTCAACAGTAAGCCACTTCTATAAATGTAAAATTTTTGCAAATATGGGGAGATTCTTTAGAGTCTAGTGCATGGACGTCGGAAGGATTTTTTTCCAGGTGAGGGCGACTAGGGTTTTTTCTAAAATGTTTCCAAGGGCGGGGGCCAAAAATAGTGAACTTTGCTTTTTCTCACTCAAAACTAAGAAAACAACCTTTTTTTGCTGAAGATTTCAAAATCCAGGGGAAACCTTGCCCCCCTGCCCCCCCCCTTCCGACGCCCATGGTCCAGTGAAGTGTTATGGTGCTTCAGTTCAGTTTCAAGCGCACAAAACCTCTGTCGACAGAAAAATTGCGCCCTCTGTCCGCGCCGCATCAGACGTTTCCAGTGGTGTGGGAGGCGGTGTGCAGGGGGTGCAAGCACACACCCACAAAAACTTTGATTTGTCCAAAAATTTTTTTGCGAACGTTTTCACAAATTTTTGCCCAGATTTACACGGATTTTGCCCGAATTTTCAGAAATTTTGCCCGAATTTTCACCAAATCAAAACGTTTGAAGGTGCACTTGCACTCCCTGCACCCCCGCCTCCTACACCACTGTGGTTAGCTGCCGATTGGTACTGACAATGTAAAAAAAACCTGCGTTGAATTGGTGATCCGTGGGTGGCCAAACGCAAACAGTATTTCTTGTTTTGGCAAGGGACGACTATTTGAGGTCTTTCTGACTGCTGGCGATTTCTACACTTTTGACATAAGCACTTTGCTGGTGCATTCCATTTCTGTTGTTTAAAATTTTTAAGTTTTTGCTAGAATGCTCGCTGGACAAGATCGTTCAGTTCAAGTTGGATTTATTCTGAATGGCTTCCAGGCACGCGCAGCAAAATCGGTTATTAGCTGATGCAACGTTGCTACTTGCCTTTATCGCGTGAGCGGAAGTAATCAACCGGAGCATATGTTGCTTTTTGCTTTCTCATTAGACCCGGAAAGTAAGTTTTGCACTATTTGTGACATTATATTAGAGACAGCGGTGCTACACCCAAGTTTTTTCAAGACGTCTTCAAGCAAAAACGAAGTAAAGCATGAAGGTAAGCTGAGGTTTGACTTATTCTTTGTGAAGTATTAATGTGACCCAGTTATTCTTTCGTAAGGCACGGCTTGAGAGCGAAGAATGGGAGTTATTTTTATGACACGTCGAAGAAACTTGCTTTGCACAAAGGTTTTGACTAATTGTTCCTTGCCTGTGATTAGCTATCGATTTAACGCAGTGGTTTCCAACTCGGTGTTCGCAACCCATGTAACAAACCTGGGTTTTGCGTCCATTTCGAAACCCCTGTGGGTCGCGAGCCTTTTGTTGGAGGAATGAAAAGTAGGGATGGGTAAGCTCTTGAATTATGCCTGCTGAGGATCAGTCTTAACACGTTCATTGCGAATGATTGGACAACGAAAGCCGTGGACAGCAGGGCCACTTCATTATATTTGTTTGCTATAATGAGCAGGGTTGTCCATGGGACATATTTATCTGTCCCATCCCATAGCAATTTGTGCCTGTCCTGTCCCATGGGATTCCCATTACATTATCATAATATTAGTATGGAATACAATTCAATTAAAATTATTAAATTTATGAAAGTTTAGGTTTAGTATCTACTCAATAGGACTGCATGTACAAAGAGACATGCAAAAAGACAAAATTTATTGACTTTAGAATTCAGAAGTATAGTCTAAGCATGACAATTCAGCAACATTCTGACACTCTCATTCTATTTCTGAGTCTCATGGGAAATACAAATGTGTGCTGTCCCATCCCATGGGACGTTTCCCATGGGATTCCCATAGGAATGACATTCCCATGGACAAGCCTGATAATGAGTCGCTGTTCAAAAAAGCTTGGAAACCACTGTTCTAACGTCTTGACCAGTGGCCAAAAAGCTTTATTCGTTTGATTAACCGAAATCATATTTAAAATAGAAAATGCAGAAGTGAAAAGCATGAAATAGAAAGAACATGAAAACAGCCATTTGTTTTTGAAAAAAGGATCGTTGCTGCGCATTTGAACGCTGAACACGCGGCTTTGAACCAGCACCTGTCGTTGCGTCAATTTTATTGAATTTACTCTGATGAGTAAATAGTGTTTTGTTGCTGCCAGAGTAGAACGTAAGCAAACTGGTTTGGGGTCAATCTTTAAATTTCATCTGTTGTTTAATTTCACCTCCACGATTTAGGTTTAAACTGGCAATGCGCATTCAACCAACTCGTCGAGGTAGGGTTCAAGTTTTCACGTTTTATGGAGGGCACGGGGCTGCTCGCTTTACTTTCTCTGATATGGGAAAATCTGACTGTTAGATCATGCCGAGTTCCCACAATTATCAGTGACTGCGTCGAAGAGAACAAACTTTACCAAACACGATTTAGCTGCAACCCTAAGCTTTAGGAGACATTTCAAGACAAATTCAATTGATACGACGTTTCAAAGCGTCTGGAAAGGATACCTCAAAATTCATAAGCATGAACAAAATTCTAGACTACTGAGCATGGCACCATATTTTGCGCAAATATACAATGTTGACCAAATTACAGTAGCTTCTCAATCTAAGCTGTTGATTTTACGCGATTGGACTGCACACGTAACAAAACAGACAGCAACAAAATGCACGAATCGTCATTAAATCAAAATCTTTCAAATTAGCATCAATTTCCTTGGTATCCGAGCTTGAACGATTTATTTTCAACCGTCAAGTTCTGCAAACTATTTCTCAGCAGGAATCGTTTTTCTTCGCCACTTTCCTGGTGACGTGTCTTTGCGTTTGTGTGGTCGATTGCCTTTGCCGATGGTCACGCGGCTGTTACGACCGGGCGGCCAAACCGTCATACAAGGATCAAAGCAAAAGGAATACTCCTTGCTCAAAACGTCCCTGCAGGTGGGTTTAAGTGGTGCCAAGAAGATGCAACTACTTTCGACGACCGAGCGCATAAAGCTCAGTGCGACGTTTCCAATCGGTTGTTCCTCGTTTTCTCCTTGATTTTAAATTTTACAGCTTACCCGCTCACTGCTTTGTCAGTTCCAGCGGCGTACCGAGGGGGGCAAGGGCCTGGGGCCTGCGGGGCCTGGCACCGAATCTCTGGGAGCGCCGTAAAGTCCTATTAATATCGCACTCGCAAGTACTTTCGTCAATATAGCGCATTTGCTCCCCGGGGCCTAAACTCGTTCCTTGCCCCGGGCGCCAGCTAGCCTCTTGTACACCCCTGGTCAGTTCTCAGTAAGTATAAGTTACATTTTCCGGTTATTTGCCGTATCTCTTCAATTGCGGTGCAGTGGATAAATGACGTTTGTCAACAAGAGCCCTTCCAGCCTTTGCTCAAGCACCAGCTGATAAGCTCAGCGACTTGAACCGTTTACTGATCGGTGTGATAACGCGAGCAAAGCTTTTCCAAAATATGTTTTCGATCACATCGTTTTCGATCACATCGTACTTTTAAGAGGATAACCAAAGCGCCTATGAGAGAAAACATGGTTTCGGTCACCGACGATCGCGTATTAACCCAAACATTGTGTCTAAACCTTGTTGGATTAAACAATAACACATTTTGTTAGCAAGCTTAAATGGGGTGAAAGGGGTTTTTACCCCATGCGCGGCATTGCGGTTGCGCATACAACGAAAGTTGTGGCAGCAATCTCAACTGCTATTCACGAACAGCGAATGAGTTTCTGAAAACTCGCAAAGCATCGTCGGTGCAATGAATTCAAGTTAAACTTTCAAACTTTGGAAGAGAGTCTTTCACATTTTGCCGGCATTTCGATTTTTTTGCTGTAAGAAAACCTGTTGTGAGCAAAACATCTCGAATGTCATTGAAAACGTTTGTAAAACAACAAGGTGGGAGACGTATTCGTTTGCATTGAATGCTTCTTTTCTGGATGAATTTTCCACTTTCCGGTGAATTGAGAAGCCTTTTGCGCCAAACAGTAATTTTAAAATCCATAGTACAACAAGTGGAAAAATCAACCATTTTAAGACACTGTTGGTGAACCTTAATCATATAGTCGCGTGAACAAGTACTTGTGAAATAGGTAGCAACGTGCACCAGGGGCCCTGAAGAAAAAGTGAAATACACGCAACCTCAGCAAAGCGCATGCTTCTATAGCTGAATTTTCAATTTAAAATTGCGTTTTAAATCTTTTTGTTCTATAATATTTTAAGGCACCTGTGCAGGTCGCAGGCCTCTAGGTTTTACGGCATGTAACCGAAAGTTTGTTTGTGCTGAGGTATGTTCGAAATTGGCAGGTCAAGGGATTTAGATGCTTTTCATGTGTTGTCGGTTGCTTCGTGGTTTTGTCCTTGACCAAAGTGCTTTTTGAAAAGACTTTCGCGATAGAATCGGTAGGAATTTGTTGCAACGTCTCTCCTTGTGTTAAAACACAAAGCAAAGTACGCGCTTCAAAAAAAGTTATGTAATTTTGCTTAAATTCGAGCCCAAAAGTTAATGAATAGCACAGTAAAATATAGAAAGTCACGTCATACCGCATTTTACGCCACACAGGTTTGTTCTTTTTTGACTCTTGCTACTTACTGCAGTACTTTGCAATGATTTGCACGAATAAAATAAGGTTTTTCTCGCATTCAGGCCATATAGCTATAATTACAATCCAACAAGCTTGCTGTTATCTCTTCATAGGATTAACATCCGGATATGGATTCCACAGTACTGCAAAGGAGTATTGAACAAATGTACATGCTCATACAGCATCGTTATGAAATCGACCGGTGCTCCCTGCAAATATCCAAACATGTTTGGCAAAAGGTGATGGGCAAAGAGTGTCTTTTTTGTGAGTGTGCCGTCCAAGCAAACAGATTGCTCCTCACTCCAGAAAAGCTTTAGATGAGTGATGTCGGACAGCTGCTGTTGTAACTTTTCGGTGTTTGTAAATAGGTTTCAAATGTTCATTGCGTTCATTGCTGTGTTATTTCTCGCGTTTTCTCCTGTGCATTTTTCTCACCATACGCCGATATCAAAATAACGCGCAAAAACAAATAACACAAACCAAAAATAAAAGCACAGGAGTCAGAAACGTTTTTCTGAGTTTTTCCTTCCACCAATGCTAAGGTCCTAGTAAGCTCACAAAAGATGAAACCTTATGAAGATAAAAACTACGTTGTCCTTGTCAAAGTCATTGGTCGGTTTCCCGTAATTCCATTCATTTGAAGCCCTCGTGTCTTTCCGAAAGATCGCATATGCATACATGGAAGCAAACTTCCGAAAATATGAAAAACAACCTGTACAAGCATTTTTCATGGTCAGGTTTTTGCAAAGTAAGTCCATGAAAGTTTTTCGGGTGTTTTCCACAAAGGAAGGATTAGATGCTGCATCACCACATCCCCGGTCTAAGGCGCCACTGAATCAATTTCGCGAAAAAGTGTATTTTTTCTATTTAAGCTATAAATGCCAACTGAAGCTTTGTTTGTTTGTTTTTTTTTATCACTGAACAACCAACGCGTTTGCGCTCAGCGTCCGAAGATCGCCTGTTTTTTGTTCTCCATGCAGTCATTCCTGAAACGAGGTTCAAACAGAAACCAACTGGCGCAACCATTGTTGCTCATCAGACGAGGGGTATGCAGGAGGGGGGCGAGGCACCGTCACCTCCCAATTTTTTTGATGCTGGAAAACCGTTCTCTCTTTTTTTGTGGACTTTGCGCCAAACAAACGTCGCTTATGATTTCATATTTTGAAAACTGCTCAAAGACAAAGTTCAACAGATAATAACAAAATACAGTAGTGCTTCACAGAAAAAACAAAGTAATGCTGAATGAAAACGTAAGGCTCACCAAAAACACAAAGAAATACTCAACAGGAAAAAGAAAAGGTTTAAAGACAAGAGAAAGGTTCAACAGAAAAAAAGAAAGGGTTCGACAGAAAAAAAGAAAGGGTTGGACAGAAAAAAAGGAAGGGTTCGACAGAAAAAGATTTCAACCATCGCGATTGCATCAGTGGACGTTATCTGTTATCAGAATAATCCCCGATTCTTTGTTTGCCCTCATGTCCTTCTTATAGTGTTTTCTGAGGACGACGTCGCTTAGTGCGGCGTGTACTGTCTAACTCCACCCCTCTTGCTCTCCACTTGACCCTCCTTTTCGAGTTGTTAATGAGATTATTCCGTGTACGGCTTTGCCGAGAAAAAAACATGAAGTCAATTTGTTAGTGCATGAGAAGAGCATGTTTTCAACCAATTTCCGTTCGAGCTAAATCACGTTTATGGCCACAGGCGTGCCATCAATTGTTTGAAAAGATCGTTTACTGCAAGTTTCGATGAATCTATGTAAATGTAGAAAGCAAGAGAATGGAACAGTTCAGTGCAAAGAAGTAAGTGACCAAAACTACCTCGATACTGCTTCCACTTAAAACTCGAGTGTCGTAGTATATACATTCGTTGTGTATAGCGTACAAAGCAGACATGGGCAAACGACGTCCCGTCATGCTCTTCACCCCGATCGGCTGAACGTGTCCAGATTATATCAATAAAGGCAAACCATTATTTTACATATCATGTTACATTAACACAAACAATCCATCTTCTTCCGATCCGGCTACTGTCAATTTTTGCAATCAAGTGTTTCCTGCTGCCTGCGAGTCGAAACGTTTGCCCAGCCCTGATCTGGAGCATTTTCAAGAAATGGCTTCACGACATAAATATTCTTCCGCACAGGAAATCTGACAGTATGTGTGCGATTGGTTGTATAGCATCAAAGCATTTATCAAACAACAGCCATAAATGCTTGGATTAATGCAATGTTGCTTGTGATGTAGTGTTTTCTAAAGGTAACCACATGTGACTCAACTGGTCCATAGATTCCAACACGCAGGTTGAACATCAAATTTAAACATGCTTTAAACGTTTCTTTCAACTTCGACCTGTTTAGTTTTTCAAAAACCTTGGTGAAAAAATGTGTTAGCCTAGAGCAGGGTGACCAACCAGTTAGAGACCAAGAGCCACATTTCTTACTGTATTACCGTGACGAGCCACATCATACACATGGGCACACATGAACATCACCCCATCTCTTCCTCACTCACACATGTACGTTTGCTTAGCGAGATTTATTGTAAATATCACACACCAACATGATAAAATGACAGAACTTTACGAGGCATTTATTGTTATGCATGTTATTTAATGGACCTTCTGGTAATTGCGAGCCGCATGAAGACGGGCAAAGAGCGGCATGCCGCTCGCGAGCCAAGGGTTGGCCACACCTGGCCCAGTGCTTTGCTTGAAAATATTGTCTCAAATGAAACAGATTATGAAAACATGCTTTTTCTTTTTGAAAATCAGGAAAGCATACAGCCTACACCTGCTCAATCTTTTGACAAACTTGTTTTTAAGCGCAGCACAGAAGTAAGAATGACGCAAAAACCCACTCCTAAGTACTTAACCTGAACTACATATTTTTTAGCGTTGTCTGTCATTGTTTTTCGGCAAATGATAAAACGGCAGTGACAGCTGCGGAATTTCCGTGAAATGCCTGCTGTTCGGCTGCCTCCAATTAACATTCCATTGAAATGTAATTCATGCGAGTTAAAGACAAGATGCTTTGCCTAATGGTGGCAAAAACACCAAGTTCGGCTGTGCAAACAGGATTTGACAGCCACAGCGTTCCGCCAGTAATTAAGCAAAGCTGCAAACTTGGGAAGTTCGTTCACGTGCTACATTTGTCGAAGCTTGTGATTTTAGTGATTTTGCGGTGAATGCGGACAGTGCAGATTTAGACTACATTTAGGCGCACTTAAAACTACTGAAATATCAAAATTCTTGCGTCTGCCATAAATTACTTCGCATCATTTAAACATTAATTGGTACCCAGGCAGAATTCTAAATGCTGACAAGCAACCGTCGTTTAGTTCACACATGGGCTTTAGCGAAGCGTAGTTATATGATAAGCACCTGGCGACAGCAGACGCGGAAATTGTAATGATCAGTGCTCCAAAAATTTCAGCGTTGTTTTTTTAAATCGTTAACTGACCGGCGGTGTTCTTGCGGAACGCAGCTGTCAAAACAAAATATTTCGCCGCGCAACTGACCGATTTCTGCACTTCTGTTCGGATCAAAGATGTACGTCGGACCGGGTTCGGGCTAAAGTTGGTCAAAATGTTTCGGGTTGATTTCGGACCTGCACACAAAAATTTTTATAACGTTTCAGAGAAAAGATTTTTATCGTTACTCTGGATATTATAAAAATACATCGAACGCATTTAGTAGAAAAAGTTGAGAACAACTGCGATGTGTTTCTGCAAAGCCAAATTGATCCAATGGGGTTATAACAACGATGGTGATACCAGCTGCTTTTGCTGGGAGGAACAAACTAAGGCCCATCTTATTTCCTGTCCCCTGCTACCAACACAATACACAAAAACGTAGCTTGCTGTTCTGTTTCCCAAAGCAAGATGCGTGGAACACTGGTACGGACGCATTTAACTGTTTTTAAGCTTCAAGTGACACGAGAAGAAGTAGAAAAAACTGAATTATCAGACATATTTAATTAAATTGGAACAGATATTGTTAAATCGGAGCTGTTCGGATTTAATCTGTACGGATTTAGCTAAGTTTGTCTGATTTTTCTAAATCTATTTCGATTTAATTAAATCTGTCTGATATTTCAATTTTTTCTGCTAAATGTGTCTGACATAATTTTTTTACGAGGGGTGCCCCTTATAACAGCTTTATAAGACACACAGGTAGTTAACCCCGGAAAGTTTATTGAACGTTGATATCAAAGAAATGCCGGAAAGCTTGTAACAATATGTTGGGAACATCATCTTACGTTTTGCTGCATTTTAGAAATTATACTGAAACCTATGAGCGCCAACGTTTGCAAAAAAGGCCCAGACGAGCTTTGTCAAGATAACCGTCAATATATTGGAGACCTGCAAAAGCGGAAAGAGCCGCTCAGCAAAAGATCAAAATTGAAAACATGTGAAAAAACACGACGCTCGGCGTAACAGCAACAGAGTTTCCCACTTTTCCCTACTCGACTAGGTAGACTCTACTATTGCTGCTACGAATTCAAAGTTATGTGTGGCGAATCACCACGCCACACTTGCCTCAAATGTACCCCTAGGGGTACATGCACCCCAGGTTGGGAATCCCTGATTTAGGCTATATTCATGAAGAGGGTCGTATAGAAAAAACGTTTTCAAAATGGAGTCACAGAACAAAAAAGTTTGAGAAGCCCTGCTCTAGAGCCACATTCACCACATTTAATAAGCTCTGAAGCAAGTTATATGTTTCTCAAAATAAAGTTAAGTTATGTGAAATATGCCAAAAGGGACCACTCAACAACTTGAATGTGTAGACAAGAATAATTGAAAATCAAATGACTTCAAAGAATTTACAATGCAAAATGTACTTCTTGCTGAAGCAAATTCGCAGACAAAATAAAAAAGTTGACTTGGTTTCAGCGAGTAAAGTTCCTGTTTACCATGTGCAAAATGTAGGGAGAGTTTGCCTCAGGCATCAAATTCTAATGTCCACCCTTGCATATATCTAAAGAACAAATTCCACACAAAGGGCCGCGGGGCCCGTAGCATTTGCTACGTTTGCAACTATTGTCAATCCGGCACTGCATCTGCTATAACTCTGTTAGAGAGAGAGGAAAAACCTTAAGTACGAAGGTAATGTTTACCTAGAAAAGAGCTCCCTCAATTCGACGAAAACTAAAAAACTACAAGCACCTTGGTTTAGGCAAGAGAAAAAAGCAAATCGATGTGATTACCATCGAAAACACAACAAATCCATGGTAGGATCTGTTTCACAACTAATGATAAAAGATAAAAACTCGTCATCGCACCGAAGTTATTGGAACAAACCAGATAATAATAAAAATGACAAAAATTAAATGGCCTTATCGCGGTACTATCCAGTGTTCCATGACCATGGGCGACGGAAGGGGGGCAGGGGGGCCTTGGCCCTGGTGGATTTTGAAAATTTCAACAAAAAAAGATTGTCTTCTTAGTTTCGATTGGGAAAAATTAAATTTCACCTCTTTCGGTTCCCCCCTAGAAAAATTTTGGGAAAATCCTCTAGCGGCTCCTCCCTGGAAAAAATGCTTCCGACGTCCATGCCCATGACGTAATAAATAAACCACCTACACATGAAGCTTATCTGAGACTGTTACATTTGTAGAACGACCCAGTTTTCACTCTCTGGATGCCTGTGAAAATAAATGGTTTCACAAGCATAACGTACAAATTAACATTCAAAGCATGATCTTTCTTTCTTGTGAAATAATTCTCGCCCTCGTTTGAGTTGTTCTTTGACTTGTTTTGATCTTTTTCGCCGCCCAGTGGGATAGCAATGTTGTTAACTCCCTTCGCAGCGTTTAGCGTATTGTTTAATTAAAGGCGCTTCCTGAGTATGGCTGCCAGCTTTGCACACGTAATCTTTCCGCGTCCTTCTAACGCTGTGTTTGAGTCATAACGGCATGTTTCCGCCATTGTTGAGGTTATCAGATTTTCATCATAAAAAAATAGGAGAGATTTTCGAGCATAAAACTGGGATAGACTTAACAGTTTTATCAACACTATAAAAGCCTTCAAAAAACTGTACATGTTTTATTTTGAGACGTTTCGGATTATTCTTAATTCATCTTCAGTCAAAAAATTAAAGCAACACTTGGCAATGTCAGCAATTCAAAACCAGAAGGCTCTATGACGCAAGAACCGACAGTGCTGTGACGCAAAAGACGTCAAACGCAAACCAAGACAGCCACGTCAAAATCGCTAAAAGCGAACGCAGGGCCAAAAGTCATGCAGAGGCCAAACGTTATGTAAAAGTTATGCACACTGTTTATAAACCAGTTCGGTTGTACCTCCACTTCATTCTGACGATGTCCCTTGAAGAGTGTCAGACGAAAAGCTTTGGGTTGAATCTCCTACTTCAGGCCATGTTCAAGTTCTGTACCACCAAACGCTTGTTCAAATACAAAACAGCCTTTTTCTATGTTTTACTTGCGTTTAACGTTGTTGTCGTTTATGAAAATTGCACCAATGTTTTTGGATGTACAATATATACTTTTTCCACGTAACCTGAGAGTGGCTCACCACTCGTGCGCGGATTTTTCGGTTGTTTTATTTTTTATCGACCCCCGGCGCAACGAGCCCAGCTTCCTCCTCAATCCTGCTATCATCAGGTTTACGAACGTGTCTGCCTCCCTCCTGCACATGTCCGAATTCACAAGAATCTGCGTCAAGGACGAAATTTATTCCAATGCGTATAAGTGACAACTACAACGCATAGTCATGCTGGTATGCACAGGTACGTGGAACGTGTGGTCTTGCGGTGGAACCGATGTTATTCGAAAGGAGATCAAAACGCTTTGGTTCAACAGTGGACGAAGCGGGAGAACAAGATTCGCAACAAACCAAACAACTTTGCGCGTCCGAGAAGCTGACGGTGACGTTCAAAACATGGGATGTACTGAGGGAATTACCCTCGATACTGTTCCAAGAAAAATTGCCGGCGTCCGAACGCTGCAAGTGCCAATGGCAAAGCTTCTGGTTTGCATCAACAAGGCTTCGTTCTGCGGCAAGACAAACCTCAAAGCAGAGGCGTTTCTTAAGCCCTGCAGATCTCATGGACTCCGCCTAGTCATTCCGAGCAATACTTGCACAGTTTTGTGTCCACCAATCGGCCGGACTCAGATCACTCCCACACGAGGCATAAATCGCTGCAGTCCAGCTCGATTCAAACCAATACGATGAAGCACTAATCATAGATGCAGATCGCCCGCTAGCGGTGAAGCTGTTAACGAGGTCTCCGCATGTCAAGTGGGTCACTGGCAGATGTGACCACGGATCCGGAGTCGACTCCAGCAGGACTTTGCGTTTTTTTCAGACCCGAATCCAGAGTTACTTTTGTTTTCGGCATTAGCTGGAGTCTACATGGTCTTTAAAAATTTCATTGCTTCAGTACAAACATTGCTGAATTTTGGTTGCATCAGTGGTGGTCAGATTTTGAACAGGATTCGGATTCTTAAATTTGAAAAAGTCCGGAAACGGATCCGGACCCTGAGATTCAAAAATTTTGGAACAGGAGTGAAATCGGAACATGCGACTCCGGCCACCTCTGGTCACTGGTACTGTTGCGATCGGAAATCCCGAGCGACAAAGCTTCGCACCGTGGCAGCAAACAACAACAGAGATCATGCGCCGCTCGCAATCTCTCTTACTATTGCTTGCTGGCGCTACGTATATGATGGTGTTATTCTTCACGCACATGCCGTTCGTGGCGAATCACACAATCAACGCAACGCCGCCGGAGAGGTTGCAACAGTACATGGCAGAAAGCTTCCTTCGGCCAATCAACCACCACTGGTTGGGAGAAGTGTTTACTCGACCAGCCACCGAAATACCAGCTAGAAAAAACGCGCGTTTGATTTTGAAGCAGCCGTCCGCAGAAAGAACAAACGGTCGAGAGCTTTGAAAACACGACAAATGCTAAAGTTTCCCGGATGTGGGAATGACGTATATCGGCAGCAAATGAGCTTGATTTTGAACAGCGATCCTAAAAATACTTAATCAGTTACGTCAACTCTTTTGCAAAACAACGATTGGTTAGCTTGAAAAAAATGTACAGTGGGAAGCACCGGTTACTGGAACTAAATCGAATCCAGTTGCATTGAAAGATCCAGCAGTAACTCAGGAAGAGTGCCCGAAAGCTTACAGCAGACCTTCGATCATGGCCGAGGACCGCAACCAGCTGGTAAATTTTCGGGGGTGGGGGCAAAGTGACTGCAACTTGTTCTTTTACTAAACAACTAAAACATTTTTGGCGTTTTCAAGATGTTTTTGAAAGATAGGGGGTGCAGTTGCCCGGTTTCGCCTGTAATTGCGGGCCTGCCTTCGATTCTGGCATTCATAGGTCTTCGATGAGTGCAAACAACAAAATCTGCCACACCCGAAACAACTATACTGTGGAAAAGCAACTGTTTATGCACAAGGCGTGCTACACTACATGGGGGATATGACTGGTGGCTTTGGCCTAATCAGCTGATCGATCTTACTGAGCGACTTTGCCGCACTGATTTTCTTAAACCCCGTATATCGAGTCACAGTTGGTATCAATCGGGCGTGTACCTTGTCACGCATATATACAGCAATGGCCTATGGTGGCACGCGGGCGTGTCCAAACATGTCACGGCAGAAATCTCATCTACACAAAAGAAAAACGTGCATCTTTTTTGCCCCTTTTTGAACACGATTGGTTCGATGCAACACCACTAATCTAACAATCTAACTATGCAGCTTGCAATCCATTTCATCACTGGCGATCATTCATATACAAAAGAGAGTCTTGTGCAATGAATTAAAACAAAGTAAAAAACTACATTGTCAGCCGGGTGCACAACTGTTTCACGCAAACGACCAGTTTTTACCCAGTTCGACAGGCGCCACACAAATAATAAAGAAGACTTTTAAAGGTCTCGTCCAAGCGAGTCAATCTCGTTCACAACGAATTCCATATCTTTGTAGTCCAGTTCGTCGTTGATAACGATCATTCGGAAGAAGTTGGGCCAGTCGCCCACTGGCTGATAACCGACCAGCATCGAACCGCTCTGCGTCATCCTTTCCTTGATCGCAGGTGGAATTGCTGCCATCTCGCGGCAGAAATCCATATCGTTGAGGTTCCACTCGCGGGCGCGCAAGCGTTGCGGCACATACCAGAAGCACACGTTGGTCCATTGGGGCTGCACATTCAATATGAACAGACTTCAGCGAAAAACATTGACGCGAACAACGAAGGTGTGGTAGTGGGCATCGGGCTAGCGAGAATGAATTTGGGTATTGAGGGGTTTGAAACATACAGTTGTTTGAAAGCTACAATTGACGTCCATGATGGCAGTTTTTATCATTTTGTTTTAGGCAAATTCCAGGGTCAAAAGAGGACGTTTGCTAAGCTAGCCTTCCATCCGTATTTTGTCGCTTTTCGGCAATGGAATCACTTGAGGGCGTTAATTATAACTAAAACTTCAGAATCGCCCTTCAATCACTACTGTCCATAAAAACACGCTTCAATGACAAGCAGTGTTCCCTCTAAGCTGCACAACTGCGCAGCACCACCAGACAATTTGCGAAGTGCTTTCTCATTCTCGCGCACTTTCAACATTACAAATTTAATGCGGTATATACGAGATAGCCCTTTAAACGCTGGGCACGCTTCACTGTTTGTGTGTCTTGCGGAGTTGCATTCGCTTAGTGCACAACAAAACAAACATTTGCTCAGTGCAGAATTTGCTTAGAGCAGTGGTTCTTCACCTGTGGGGAATTCCCCACTGGTGGGGAATGGCGAGTTGCCAAGTGGGGAATGACCGGTCGGACAGTAGAACCACTGCTTCAAAATTTAACACATCACATCCAAATGTTGACTTACTTTACAAATCACAACCATTTACAGATTGCTTTAATGGGAAATGGAAAGTTGGCCCACTAAAAAGTGGGGAATTGGAGAAAAAAGGTAAAGAACCCCTGGCTTAGAGGGAACACTGGTTACAAGTACGATTGTACGAATCCATAATATAGTTAACACTACTTTCGATCTTCGCGTTGGTGGAGCTGAAATATTTAAGACCATAAGTTTGACAAACTTAAACTCATTTGTGATTATGTAAATCGCCGTTTCGGGCACGGTGAAACTGCTTTTTACAAACGAAAAGGAAATGCTTCTTGAAAGCTCTGCGCGAACCAAAACACGAAGAAGGGGAAACTGAAGTCAGTCGTGAAAAAAGCCTTAGAATGCAGCTGCGTTCTTTGACGAAACACAGAACGGTATATTTGCAATGGACGACGTTACCTCTTGAACCAACTTGAATCCTTCGCGGTTCTTGATGAGTTCCGTCAGATATTGCGCGTGGTCGTACGCTTTCTCGATTCGCAACATGAGCCCGTTCCTCCCGTGCGCCTTCCACATCAGCCAAAGCTTCAAAGCGTCGACCTGAAGCGTGTGTTTTTTGCGTAGCGATAAATTAATGCGAAAAAGCAAAAAAAATAAAAA
>Ga0210059_1004142_pt1 | contig 23363 bp, 13 predicted proteins | sample Ectturendosymbi2_FD_188042 | JGI IMG/M metagenome (GOLD analysis project Ga0210059, IMG submission 188042) | Ecteinascidia turbinata endosymbiont from Florida, USA - Sample 2 (SPAdes) (version 2) | ecosystem: Host-associated > Tunicates > Ascidians > Unclassified | place: Key West, Florida...
CAGAGAAAGTATAAACCCAGCTAAAATGAAACTCTGCCTGGGTTGTCATAACCCTTTCGCATCTAGCAAGCTCTACAAATTGTTTGCAGTGTTTTTTGCATTTGGATGATGGTTGATTTGGTACTGTTGGGATCCAATCTGTAGAGGTGTTGCCTTCGAAGTTCTTTGTTCGCCAGAAGTGATATGTGGGAATACTGGGAAAGACGTGCTGTTCCTGCAAAGCAAAAGAAAACCAGCAGTAACGAAAAAACCAAATCACAAAAATACACAAACAAACAACAAAACAAGAAAACCAAATCATAAATACACAAACAAACAAAACAATCAAAACCTAGGTAAGCAGACATAACCTAGTTGTGTTAATAATGGGAGTATGTACAATAGGGTTAAAAGTATGGAATAAAGATGGCTATGGGAGGAAGGAATATGTTCAAAGGGAAATGTACAATTTGAAATTGAAGTGGGCTATAGGTAAGATGAAATGTTATACAGTTGACACAAAGACCTCCATGTTTCAGCACCATAATATCTGTCATCATAGGCAGAGATAAGTACATCTCTGTACTGTTTTTCAAATGTGGGCTGGGAGCTGTCATGAAGAGAGGGATCAATCTTGTGCCAAATCTTAGGGCCTAGATGCGTCAAAGACCTTTTTCCGTATTTGGTGTGGGCCATTTGCCAAAAATATGCACCCCTAGTTGCACTGCGCGGTGCATGACAGTGTACTTGATTTACAGGCGTGAAAAGGTGGTTGAAGTTGTCAGGAAGATTGCCAGAGTGAAATTTGTGCATGATTTTACCTAATTCAAGGCTATAAATGTCATCCAGCTTTAAGAAGGTTGAGCTTCTTATGCACTGGTGTTATCTTTGTCCTAAAAGAGCTGTATGCCATTGCTCTAATTATCTTGCTGTGTAATACATTTAATTGGTTTAAGGTTGTTATGCCGACACAACCCCAAGCACCAATAGCAAATTGTAGATGACTATAAACAAAACTGAAGTAAAGTGCTTTTAATGCACTATCACGTAGATACTGACGTATTCGATAAAAAAGTCCAACACTGCGAGAAAGTTTATTTTCAAGGTAGGCTATGTGCTAAGACCAAGTAAGCTTATCATCTGTGAAAACCCCAAAATAATTGACGCAGGTTGTTCGCGTAATGGTTTTGTCATTGATATTTACATTAAAATCAGTAAGTTGGTTATTTTTACGACTTACAATCATGTATGAGGTTTTCGAATAGTTTAAGGACAACTTGTTAAAGTGCAGGCATTCATTAACTTTTTCTAGCTCTGTATTAACTATGCTCTGCAGTTCTGTGCTATTGCCTCCAGAGATGGATAACACAGTGTCATCCGCAAAAAGTGTAGGAGTCAGTTTTGTTGTCGATGGTAAATTATTTATATAAAGTGCAAATAACAAGGAGCCAAGCGATGAGCCCTGAGGTACCCCTTGGGTTATATTTAGAGAAGCTAATGTACAGCCATCAATGACAGTGTACTGCTGTTGTCCTTGCAAGTAGCTAGCCAGCAATTTGAGAGGTAAACCTCTTATTCCAAAAAAATTATTCAATTTCCACAGTAGCACATCATGATCTATAGTGTCAAATGCTTTAGACAGGTCACAAAAGATAGTACAAGTAATGAAACCCTTTTCTAGATTCTCCAGGATATTCTCCTGCATATCATATATTTCCAATGTTGTAGATAGACCCATTCAAAAACCACATTGATGGATAGATAGCATACTATTCTGCTCAAGATAGGTGTACAAGCGGCTGTAGATAAGTTTTTCAAAAATTTTATTTATGGGTGGGAGGAGGGAGATGGGTCTGTAATTGGTGCATAAATCCTTTGGACCCCCTTTATAAATGGGCACCACTTGAGCGCATTCTAAGCTTTGGGGATAAGTTCCTTCACTTACGCAAAGATTAAATATCTGCACCAAGAATGGGGGATAAGGAATTCTTACACAGTTTAAGAATGTGAATTGGAATATCATTTTGCTTTTAGATACTAGTAAGTTGTTGATTACCATATTCACCTCCTCAACAAAAGTATCATGTAACACAAATGAATTTTTAGGGCCATTAACTTTTACTGGATATGTATGGTGAACTGGGAGAGGAATCTTGCTTGCTAATTGCTGTCCAATTGAGACAAAGTAGGTGTTGAATATATTGGACATGACTTCTGGATTGCTTGTGTAGTTTGATTTGATAGGGTCAAATAGTTTCTCTGGGGGGCGCGAACTTTTTTCTTTAGAGCTAATAAAGGAATTAATGAACTTCCACATTTTCCCAGAATCGTTTCAACAAGACAAAAATTGTGACTGATAATAGCTTTTTTTGTTGATTTCCAATAAATGAGTAACTTTATTCCTGTACTTTTTGTACTTTGCATTGGCCTTTTGACTACTGAAACCAGAGCGCACCGGAGCTCTATAAAGTATGTTCTTCGTTGTAATGGATTTGAGATGACATGGAGTTATCCACGGTTTATGGGACAGTTTTTGTTTGGCTTTGGACAGCTTTTTTATAGGAGCCTGTTCATTAAGACATTGTTCTCGAATCAAGATGCCTGAGTCTAAGGTTTCACATGGGTTGCTTAGGTTGATTGGGAGATTATCTAAGGCTTCTTGGACTTCTGTCACAAAGTTTTCAGCATTGAAATTAGAGTAATCATGCCTGTTGTAGCTTTTCAAATTCCATTTTTTAGATATTTTTTATTTGATTGAGACAAAGACAGGCAAGTGATCAGATAAATCATTTATAAGAATTCCTGGTGGTAACCTTGTGGCTGGCAAATTAGTGTATATGTGGTCTATCAGAGTACTACTGGTAGTTGTTATTCTAGTTGGTTTCGTAATTAACTCTAAACAGTTGCAACTGTTGTATGTTTTAACGTAGTTGCTGACCGAGAACACTGTGTCTTGCTGCAACAAGTTAATATTTATATCACCACAAATCAAGAATGGCAATTTTGAGTTGCTCAAGTAATGCAAAGTTTCACTAAGATTATGAGTGAAACTCTGAATATCATTGTTAGTATGTCTATATATCACACCAATTACACACTTTTTATTACATATACAGACCTCAATCCAGATACTCTCAGAGTTGCCAAATGTAGTTGGTATCTCATTCCTAAGTTGATATGATAGGCTGTTATTAATATAAATTCCAACTCCCTCAGCCAATGTATCAGAATAAGAGTGCGGAAAAAAACTTCTAAAGTAGTTGAAAAGTTTACACCTTGTTTTTCATTAATTTTGGTTTCACTTAGAGCAATTATCTGAGGTGGCACCTGTAAATCTGCCAGAATCGTGGAAAGTTTTTCAATACTTTTTCTAAAACGTCTAATATTAACATGAAGAAGGCAGATATTATTCTTATTTTGAGTGTTTAGCTTGTTAAATGAGTTAATGTCATGATAACCGCATCCCACTTCTATATCTTCATCCTTCATTTCTGCTAATCCTAAGTAGTCTGTTTTCACATCATTTGTGTTTATCACTGCATTAGTGGGCAGGGCGTTTGATATACAAGCATGGCAGTAGTATGGTGCTGAGCTTGAAGCCAGCTCAGCAAATTGGATGTTGCTTACATTGGAGCATTTAAGAGGAAGCCAGTTATTGCAGATATCACAATAAATAGCTTTTGAACTACAATTTAATGCTTTTTGACATTTAGGACAGACATCCATTTTTATTTAGGTTATTCTAAGTTGGTTAAAAACATGTATCTATTAGAAAAAACATCAAGACTTAACAATGCCATACTTTACCAAGTCATCTTCAGTTTTTATTGCCATTGCTTTAGCTCCTTCAGAATCGCGTAGATAGGTCACTCCATGATTGGTCCATATGAACTTGATATACTTCTTTTTCTTGAATTGCAGGCAGAGTTTGAAGCGTCGTCGGTTAATCTTGGCCAGGCTTTCGCTAATGAATATGCGTCCTTCAGGGTGGGCCTTGTTGTGAGGGCGCAGCCGATGTCTTTGGCTGAATACAGCGTCTCTGGTCTTCCTGAAGCAGAACCTCGCAATGATGGCAGGTTGCGGGTTTTTATTTGAGGCAGGAGACAGTCTGTGGGAGACACTGATCTCTTCCGCTTTCAAGTCCACCCCAACCATTTTTGAGACACGGATAATTAGATCATCAGTGTTCTCATTCTTATTCCAGCCCAGTCCTTGAAACTCAAGGCATTCGCGACGGCCATACTGTTCAAGATCGATGACTTCCTCGTGAGTCTGTCTCGTCACAGCCTCAAGTTTGCAGACATGCAGTTTGAGGTCCTGGTTTTCAGCCTGCAAAACCTTGACTTCTTCATCTTTGGAATGTAGCCTCTGCTTCATGTCCTCATATTGTTCAGACAAGACTTGTTGACTTCTTCTAAGCTCGTTGATTTCTTCAGTTAACTGAAGCAGCGAGGTGCTGTTATCAACAAGAGACTTAGATATCTTGTTAAGCTTATCCGAAATTTTCTTTACATCATTCTTTGTAGCAGGTGTTGCCATCTTTCTTCTTAACAGCATCAGAGCACACAGTTTCGATATTTATAACAAGCCACAAACCTTTGGTGAAGTGGATGATATTCTAAAAATTTGGGGGGCACGGCCCCTGGGGCCCCCTAGCTATGTTTATGTTTTGGAACCACTGTTTACAAGGTTCAAGTCTCTTGAAATTGCTGCGTTACGTGTTACGAGGCTCATACAGCTTTTTTCTCTTTTTATTCTCACTAGAGATGAAGTCTTTGTGGCGTAATCCTTTTGCTGGTGGCAAAGGCTTGACAGGTAGTTTTGCTCTTTCTGTATGTCTCACATTCCTCAATGCTACAAACGTTTTGTATTGTTACGAACTAGAGAGCATTGAGTCAAATATATTTGAATATATGTATCGCCCCGGGCATCTCAGATCTCTGCATGCCCCTGCGTTCAGTTCAAATACTGTATAATCGACGGTTTGAGAATGCTTTCTCAAAACATTCTACCAAAAATGCAAACTACTGAAGCTGAAACCAATTTGATTTGCCTTATTGGGAACACTTGAAGAATTCGGAAAACTACGTTTTGTGCGAACTGTTATAAATGTAACAATCTTGGTGAGTTTTTAACCAACAAATGCAAACAAAATTTTGAATTTTAATTTGAAAGGTATTCTACATCTCTTAAATACGGTATGAATAAATGATGATTGAATAGTGATTGCCCTGTTTGCGTTTTTTGCGAATGTGTGTGTTGTAAATTCAAGGACTGCATTTTGTGTGATTTAAGGGTATTAACTTTTTCAACACAACGTATTATTGACTTCACATAGTTGGTCTGTTTCAATCTTGTAGTTAAAATATTACGTGCAACCTAATCGTAATTCCTGAAATTTCGCCTGTGTATTGAGAGTGCATATGAACAGAAAAAATACTGTACATCCTAATAAACTAAATCATTTACTGTTTCTAACCCCGTTGCTAAAGCTTATGAGTGTTTTAGAGAAGTGAAAGCTCAGGGCAACAGCCACCCAAGAGAAATAGATTGCGGTTTCTCGGCGTATTCAGAGTTCATAGAAAATAATCCTCAGTATAACCTTAGCGAAACAGATATGTTCGTCCCATAAGAAGCACTTTCCTTCTGTATTCATAAATAAAAATCAACAAAAAAGCAAAGTACCTACACACTACAGTGACGTTTGTGGGCCCCTTCAAAAAGTAGAGTGCTTAGGTACAAGGGCTGGACAAAAAATACAGAATTTTCTTCAGAAGTAGAAATTTTCAAAAGTGAGGATAAATAGGTTTTACGGAAATTATGTTGCTTTGCAGGGGTTTACTTTTGCTTGAAACCTGAACACTTGCTTTAAAAATATGCTTGTGTTTGCTTTGTTAATTTTTACTGTGTTTATCCTCATTTGCTACTGGTATACACGACGACCTCAAAATGAACCACCCGGTCCTAGAGGATTTCCTCTTTTGGGCATCATGCCTTACTTGGATAAGCATCCAGAAAGAATATTTGCAAAATGGAGTGAACATTACGGACCTGTCATGACGGTACCGATGGGTCCTCAGAAATGGGTAATTCTAAATGACTACACATCAATTTACAAGGTAATAAGATAACGGCGAGATTTGTTTTAGTGAGTACCGAGAACTGTACAACTGCTGTGTGTAACTATTGTGAAAATTTTTGTCAGCTTTTTAAAAACATTTGCCAATCACGTTTGATCTTGTTGTATGTCACCAGTGAATTATGAAACACCTCTGCGAAAAATTTACCTACACTGCAAGTTCAAGGCAAACATGCAATAGATGTACAGGAACCAAAAAACACAGGATTTGTAAAGTTTTCTGGTTGGTGTATGTTGGTGATAAACTTAAGAATCTCAATTTACTTAAGATATAATTATCACGTAATCGAAGTACTGCAGGAAAAACACCGGCATGACAACTTTGGAAAAGTTTATGTAAGGAATTTTGAAAACAATCCTCTACATTTCGCTTGAATTCCCTCAAAAGTCTTTAACTGCTTACAATGTAGGGACTAGGGCTGTATTTTTTCCAAAGCTGCAGACTGTCAATTTGTTTAAATACGCTTTGATTAACAATTTTTCACATAACGTTTCGCGCAAAGTTATATGAAGTCAAGGAAAACTTTGCAACAGAAAAGAATACTTTGCGCAAGGTCCCAGAGTAGAATTAACTGCCGCAAACGTTTTTACAACCATTTTCCTTCTGAAAAATTTTGTGAGGATTTTTGTAAAGATTTCTGAGCATTTTTTGTGTATTTCCTACAAACCTCTTTATCTCTTTGCATTGTAGGTGCTGTTTTTTTTCAAAGCTGTACGCTGTCAATTCGGTTTACTTAGATTTAAACACGCTACCGTTTCTCCATTTTTTGTTTTGTGCAAGCAACTATACATGTACCTTGGAACAGCAAATAATAGCTTGAATTGAACAACTTTAATGATAGTCAGTGAAGCGGTCATAAGTGCCCAAAGTTTAACGCCTATGATACTGGTTATAAAACAGGCATTGAACTCACAAAAGAACTGCCCAAACTCCGGAAATATTCATAAAACAAATGGAGATTGAACAATACTAAGAAAACACTTTGATGCATTACTGACCTGTATGTTTTTATGACCTATAAACAAATTGCAAAGGATATTGTTTAGTGAAAACGGACGAAGAAGTAACTCTTTCTATTCAACTAAAGTATATGAACAAGTCAGTTGCATACTTTCACTTGTTAAATAATTAATTCTCTTTCCCAACTGAGCTCTCAAAATATTTGCACTACCTCATTTTTTACATCGACTGAAAGGAAATCTCTTTTTACGCTGATTAACAACAAGATCATTTTTAAAACATTTGGAAGTGAAGAATCTAATCCACATCGTCACGCATGATATAGCCCTGCAACACAACTCGCACTGCCCCTAAAAATCAATCCAAGCAGGCAAGACACCATCGTAATATTACGCGTTCTTTACTCATAAATCCAACTTTGAACAAGCAAGTTTAAGAGATGTTTTCGTTCACAATGTTCCGCTTTGTTTTGATTATGGCGTTTATAGCGAAATGATAATAAATTTACGAATGATGAAAACAGTGCATTAAATATTTTCAACAACATGTCGCTGCCATACTTATGCCCGCTTGCGAAACTTCCACGCCCCCACTTCCACGAACCCATCCAGGTCTAGAGACAACCGAGAGATATTCTGAAAACCACAAGTCGCTGATTAACAACAGGCGAAGTTAGTAGCATTACAATAGGAAGAAGCATGTAGTTACCGTATTTATTAAAATACGATTTTTTAATTTCACTCCTTGGGCGGCCCCTTTCTTGGATGTCCGAGTCCGCCCCCTATCTTGGATGCCCGAGGCCGTTGCCCCGTTTGCTCCCCCTGCACACCCTTGCATCGGTCCTGCGAAAATCAGCTTGCTATTTGATTTTACTCGAACAGCTAAGCGGCAGGAATTCTGATTCTACCGTCTGTGGATCAAGGAAATGGTTTACACGAAATTATGCAGGCTGAGTTGGGCCTGGAAAAAGGCAGTTGATGATTTGGATAGCCAAACTGGAACATTAGAACGACTTCTTCTGACAAAATAAAGGTTTAGTGCTGACATTTCGTCTCAAAACCAATAGGCTATTATGAAAGTCTTTCAGGAGCAGATGAAAAATGCAAGGAATTCATGGAGTAGTGTTTGAAAATGCAAACCGTTGGTTTTGGTACATACTTCCTGCATTTGCTTGTATCCAATTCTCAATAATTTAAGAACGTCGTTATCGCAAACGAACTTGGCTGGTCTATGCGATCAGTTCCTAGAAGGTGTTGTTGACATCTCATGTGGTAGGTATTGCTTACCTGAGAATTATTCAAAAAGAAACTTACTTTTCTAACACGTCTTTCCCATATAAAATCTTCCGATAAACAGGTTGTTATTAACCTAATTTCACAAACGCACCACGTCGAATCACGTAGCATTAGTTAAGAAAACTTTTATGCTTTTTATTTTTTACAAGGTAAGAAAAGATAAACTAGTACAAGTTTCGAAATGTAATAAAAAACAACTATTTTCGTTTAGAAAATCTCGGGAATCTGCTTTCAAGCACAAACAGCATTTCAGCTCTGATGATATGTGTGCCTTTTATGTCCGGAGAGGTCGACTTACGTGCTGAATATCACGAATTCCGTTTTTAATCGAAATATGATCTCTCTCTGTGTAAATATGATCTCTCTCTCTCTTTCTCTCTCTCTCTCTCTCTCTCTCTCTCTCTCTCTCTGACAATTTTATGTGATCGAGAGGTGTCATACAGCACGTCCACTGGTGTACGGAGGAGGGCACTGTGCCATTGCACCTCCCATCTGATTTTTAAAAAAAATGTACAACAGTATTCGGCAGTGGCGTAACTAAGAGGGGGCAAGGGCCTCAATTTAAAATGAACTGACTTTGTTTTCTGGTCACTGATATACGCACTACGCAAAATTTTTTATGACTACTGTACATTTTCTCTGCTTGAGTTTCATTTTACGATTTAATTCTTTCACTGACAAAATTGTTTCACACGTGGCTGTTAAGTAACTTAACACAGGTAACAATGAACACCAGAAAAAAGCTTCCGCTGGCGTGAGATTTGAGCCCATAAACTTCAATAAACGTCTTCGATAAGCGATACATGTCTAAAACTTATAACATCCAAGCATGCATACAGGTTTATTTCATAAGTCTCAGACAACAAAAGTTCAGTTTTCTGTCTCACCGGCTAATAAGTCTCGTAAAAGCATTATACTAAAACTTGCTTTCAGAATGCACAAAAATGCGTACTTTTAGGTGTAATTTTGCAAAATTTTCCCGGGGCAGATCCCCGACCCCTTCATACTTCCCCTAAAGTTGATTTGTGACGTCAAACGATTGTGACGAAACTTTGATCCCCCTTGGAAATTTTCTGCGTACGTCACTGCGCACGTCACTACAATTTGGTAATACAAATAATTTGAATCAATTTGTTTAATATTCTCGTAAAAAAATAACACAAATAATTTTTCAGTTTGATTAAAACCCGTCACCTTTGTGAAGATTTGTTATTTGTTCTCGTGTAATAACCTGTTTGATTTTATGCAGGCCTTGGTAAAAAATGGAAGCTCATTTTCTGGACGACCGGGGATGCCATTTATTGACATAATAACCAAAGGACTTGGTCTTTCTACAGTAGACTACGGAGATTTCTGGAAAACTCAAAGAAAATTTGGAATGATGACGCTTCGTGGGTAATCAAGAAATCATTGCTAATGCTGACTGCATACACATTTCAATGAATGAAAAATATCAGCAAAAATTTCAACATATGCTAAATCGTTTATTTTGAACCAATTTTTAGTAACATTAGGCAACACGTCTACAATTCAGTTTCAGATTTTGTCAGGAAAAGTGAGCAATGCTAAAATTTTCTTTAAATAAATCTCCACTGCTTAAGAATAAACTTATTAGTTGGCAATGCTCCTAGAAAGAGGATGAGAACAATGATGCTACTTGTGCGAATGACTTTGAAACCAACCCTCACGAATGCTTTAGCAAGAAAGACCAAAGTATGTCGCGATTCATGGATAGACTGGTGCAAATGTTTCCGTGTATAGAAAATTGAAAGAAGTGATCTTGGAGTTTGAAGAAATTTAGAGAACGTAGAAATTAGTCACTTTGGAGTTATACAGTGGTCCCTTTACTAAAAAGAAACAATGGTTTAAAGTTGGCAACTTTTCAACAAACTGGCTCCCTGAAAAGTCGATTCCAGAACGCAACCTTTCGTCCAATAATTGCCGTGTGATCATATCCTATAGATTCTTTTCACCCTCTCCACTGATTTGTTGTATGGCTGAACATGTGTTCTGCGGGAAACCCTTTAAGAATAGCAGAATCCGTTATATCGCCCAGGACTTTTCCAGCCATAACGCGGTCGCCTATAGAGCTTGAGAGCTGCTCTTATAAAACAGCAGTAAGTCTCCAGCTTCGATTAAAAAAACAGAGTAATTTTCGATTTACGCTTGTTGTGAGGTGATGCCACGAATGGGTTGAGGTCACGGGAATTTCAAATGACGCCTTTGGGGCCTGAGAAAAAAGACAAGGGAGCAAATTTCATATTGGCGTTAGATGCTCTTGTAGAAGTGGTTGCAAACAGTTAATTTAAAACTAGACGATTGGTTTCTGTTGTTGCCCAAATTGATTTAGCAGTTTTTGACCCGAAAACATCATGCGTATCTAATGACACATTCTACGCGAATTTTCTTTGATGATTAGCAAGAAGGTTTTTCCAACCATGTATGAAAGTTCTCAGTGAGTTTTTAAAAATATTTTTAGTTTGCTGTTGAGCTGCGTGCTTTACGTTTGAAAGAGTTTATATTTCAGCAGAATATTTTTAAGACCAAGATGTAAATCTTGTCTGCCACGAACATGAGAATATGTTTTCCTGTAGTCTTTCGTAGTCACAGGCCGTGCCTGAGGAATTCATGCGATGATGAAGATATAAAACAAATGAAATAACATTTGCATGGAACCAGTTGAACGTCACCAACCACTTATCAGTATTAAACCAATCCTGACTATTTCTTCTGCAGTATAAGTGCATTCTGTAGATCCACTCCGCTTAAAAAACATGGCAAGAAAAACCTGCATGTTATATTAAAACTATTTCAAAAAACAACAGCATAACACGGCAAGAAAAAACGGTATTTTTGTTATATAAACAAATTTTAACGCAAAAGTTCCAAAAATGTTGCGGAGTTCCAAAAATGTTGCATGAACAAAAGGTCAACGAATATATTTACGTCTGGTATCGTATCGCCAGCCCACAGAAAAAAAGTTGAAACTGCATCATTAAACAGGATGGGGAGATTTTATGTCTTGTTGCTCAATTCACTATAACAGACTGTGCTTACAATAACGGTTTTGACGTGATTGATTTCCTTCACTGAAGCCATAAAGAAAATGTTGGGCTTCATTGCGGTGCTTCCTCGGAGTGAAAAATTTTGGTTCAGTCAACGTCGTGAAGACCAGGAGTTTTATTGTCCTTCAGCCCCCGTGGAGCAACAGGACCTCATGGAATGATGGAAGCGCGTCGAGTTCGATGATGGTACAGAAGCTGAGGGAGTTAGCTGATCAAACGTCTGGGCAACTGGCTTTGAACAGTTCAGTAAGACACTGAAGTGCTCAGCCCTGCGGTGAAGAATATGGGTTCTCCTCGACGAGTATTTAGTCACTCCCTTAGCATGAACTGGTTACACGAAAAAGGAAGTGGTCCATACACAGACTTTGATGGTGTCATAGATTTGTTGAATGTTGTTGTTATCAGGGAATTGTTTGGATTATAGCTTTAGCCGCCACCACCATTTTGGGTTTGCCCGGGTCTATCTTTGTGAGTAAAACCAACGGTCTCAAGCAATTAGCTCAGATTCGCAGGTTTGTCCATGGGACATATTTATCTGTCCCATTCCCATCACATAGCAATTTATGCCTGTCCCATCCCATCCCATGGGACGTTTCCCATGGGATTCCCATAGGAATGACATTCCCATGGACAAGCCTAGGGTTATCCATGGGACATATTTATCTGTCCCATTCCCATCCCATAGCAATTTATGCCTGTCCCATCCCATCCCATGGGACGTTTCCCATGGGATTCCCATAGGAATGACATTCCCATGGACAAGCCTACAGATTCGTGGAAGATGAATACCTAACTTTTGCAGCCAGAGCTGCGTTGCGGATTCGGAAAATGTTTTGGATCTCTGCATTGTTTCTGTCAAACCAATCGTGCATCTGCGTTTTTTTGAAAAGAGACATGAAAATTGTGAGCTGGATTGAAGGCAGTAGTGTGATTAATATCCTGATACAGGTCACGCGCTCTTTCTCAGCATTTATAAGTACAACATTAAAGCGCGCTCACGGTTTCCTCTTGAGCACTTGTCAGATGCGAAGTTGAAGACTTGAACAAACGAGTGTGTCGACTGTCCGGCAGCCTGCTCCAAGCAGAACTCTGATGGTGACCACATTGCGTACATCTGGTCGCTTTGCAAAAATGTAATCAATTGGGTGCCAATGTTTTGATCTGGAATTTCATGTGGATTTGTATCGAATTTTTAGTAGGAAATGCGTGTTGGTGATGAAGAGACCGAACTCCGAGCAGAAATTGAGAAGGCTATATACGTTGGAGTTGACATCTGCGTTTCCACGTTTTCCCAGCACATTGCTCCAGATCGTTTGATTAGAATCTATTATTGCGTTCAAGTCATCTGATAAGATAATTTTGTCGGTGTGTGGTGCACGTCTGAGTATAGCTCGCAATGCTTCATAGACTTCATTTTTCACTTTGTTATCACATTTCATGGTGGGTACATGAAGTTTGAGCACTTTTGCATGGCGGCCTTTGACCAATCTAATACAGATTCTCATCAAATGTTCATTCACAGCCAGTGGTGTTTCCGGGAGCTTCGTTAAAATTAGATTGGGTATCGCAAACCCTATACCATGCACATGCTTTAATCGTCGGAAGACCATTCCAGAAGAAGAAATACCCGGCTGCAAGTTCAATTAGATAGCATTCCTCGTCTATCCTTGTTCCGCTTAGAGATGATGTGTCAGAGTCATACCGCGAGAGTTCAGCTGCTACAAGGACAGTACGGCGGTAGTAGCATGTGTAATTTATCGATGTCCAAGAGTGTACGTATGATCCCGGCCCAGACCGTGATATGCCAAATTTTTATTTTCGGATTCCATTGTTTTCAGCTGCAAGACAGAAGGATGCTCTAGCGCAAGGATCTCCACAATTTTTTGTTCGGATGATACATAAGCTATTACACAACAGTTTTGAGGGCCGGACATCTTCCGTGGTGTGATTGTTTCTAGATATGTTGAATTCTACCAAATCAACAAATTTTTCGTAAATATATATTGTCTAAATATTTACAAAATATCTTTGCGGTCAGATGAAATAGCTTCGTGGGCAGGATGGAGTGGTTCGTGGGCCGGATTTGGCCCGCAGGCCGTAGTTTGGAAACTCTACTCCAGTGGGTAATAAGGGGATTTTATAGTTGTTAAAATCTGTAAATCACCTCAACACGTTTTATCACTAGCGAAGTAGGATATACCTTCACTGAAAAAACTTCCCATCAACTTACGGATAATTTTAAATATAGTCTTATAACAAACAGGAGTTTTGAATTTACATAAAAACCAACACCTCCAGCATTACTGTACATGAAGAATTAACATGAACAGAGATGTCCATATACTACTGGTAATCATTTACTGTTGTTAATATCTGAACGATTTCTTGTGTTGACAGTTTGACAACAAGCAGGCCTACTTGTCGTGTTTCAAAGTAGTTTCACAACGTTAGCTTTTCACAATGCAGTCGTTCAGAAATCTATGTGCTGCCTTCATCACAAATCTTAAATACCGTAGTCAGAGCTAAAACGTTCTTCGTCATCATTCAAGCACGTGATGCTATATGATAATTACAATGAAGAGTAAAATCTTGTAAATTTATGCACTTTTAATTTATCCTTGTTAATAGCTGTTTGGGGTTGCTAAAAGAGATGTTGCAAGGTTTCTCAAATTATCGAGTTATATCAAAGAATTTAGATTTTCTGGTCAATTTCAAACAAGTAGACAAATAAAGTATTACTTGCTGCAAATCCAAAAATGAACATTATAAAAATGCAACGCACAATTCACCAATCGTTCATCTACTTACTTTACAAACAAATTTCATGTAAATAATAAATCAAGATAGAGCAAAATTAACGAACTGCAGTGTACTCTTAGCGTAATGGTCGCAGTGAACGCATAATGATTGGCAGTCGCATTTTTTGGGAACTTCTGGAATGCAATCTCCCAAATGCACCACATCCATTCTTCCCCTGTCAGATTCTCTGCGTGTTTGCAACAGAACGTGTTTGTCCGTCTAATATGAGCTGCTCATCCAAACAGCTAAGTTGAGTATTTAGTTTAAATCATTTTGTTTTTTCTTTCAGCTTGCTGGGTAAATACGTTTGCCAAAATTCATGGTGAATTATAGCCCGAATTTTTCTAAGAGAAAGTATGTTGTTAACAGGGGTGAATCCCTCCCTCTAAAACTTTATTCACAATGATTTTGTACATTTCGGAAAACAGCATTCGCGATATAAGGCCATTGTGCTGTCCATTGTTTTGCCATAGCAGTGTAGTGAAACATACTTCATCTTTCTTACAGTAGCGAAACCGTAATGAGACTTGACTACCAATTTTACTGAAATCATCCTCCCTAACCTCACTGACTGGATCCGCTCCATGGTTGTTGCTTGGAATCAGATCATGATTATAATTGGTTACAACTGCAGAGTAATTCCTTTATAAGTTATCGTCACAATAGTCATAAACATTGTTTTGCACAACTGCATCTTTGATCTGTTCCATAGATTTGGTGTTGGTACAAAAAGCATAGAGGACAAAATATTGGAAGAGGCAGATTATTTTAATGAAGAATTGCGGAAGCAGAATGGGAAGGCGTTTGACATGGCAGTGAGTTGTTTGTAAACAATATAACTTGATCCCTGTTTACATTGACCGGAAAATCTAAATTTATTGAATCTTTTTGATTTCAGATGAAACTTGGTAATACTGTTTCCAACGTCATTTGTTCCGTTGTATTCGGTCGTCGTTTTCCTTACGGCCATCCATGGTTCACCAAAATGCTTGAATACCTTAACAAATGGTAATGAGTTTTTAATTACAAGCGTTACGGATGAAATAAAGATGTTTAAATTACTAAAACTTGTTTTTGATGTACAGGTTTGGCAATCCCACTGAAAATTATAAGTTTGGATTGCTGATATTCATGCCACAGCTACGATTCATCCCACCATTTACAGACATTGTTAACGACTTGGAAAAAGATGTCAAATTCGTAATGGGTAATGCGTGTCTTGTGTTGCGAACTTTACTGTTCATAGTTACCATTTAATGAAAAATATATGGTGACGATTAACGGAGCGGGACGTCAAAACTTGTTAAGCCAGATCTTTCGCTGCATACTGAACCGTAGCTAATGCCACAATGTGCTCAAGTTGTTCTTACATGACCACAACATGGATGCCTAACAAGTTGCGTTTAAGTAACAATCGTGTGTATTGTTGCATCATTTTGCTCGAAGACGAGCATTCTAGACATGACGTGTCCTATTTTGCCTTGCAAGAAAAAAATTTACGCACTCATAAACCACTCGCGCAATGACAGAAGTGCTGTACTTGCCAAGTGTGCTTAAATTCTTTATTAATGCGATGATGGGTTACGAGCTGAGGGGCAGAAAACATTTGTCTACGCAGGAAGACCAGGGGCAGTGTTATCAGGGGCAAACGGAACTCAAGGGGCCTTTATGACGATTTCAATCCTGCAAACGCATGTTTCTGATCTTTCACCACTTTAACCAAGTAAACCAAATAACATAAGCAATTTAATTTGTAGTCGGTGTATTGCGGCGAGTACAGATGCATACTGGCATTAAACTCTGCCTGTTTGTTAGTCCTAGTGAAGCTTCACCCTCTATATCAGCACTCAGAAGCATGCGCTATCATTCTGTGCAATTATTTGCCAAATAATTTCTCCTACATATGAAACGGGTGTGAAAACTGATCTACATTGTTTTCGGGGCAAGGTCTCTGATCAATAAACCCAAGTAACCAAATACAAATCTATGAAAAATAATTTAAGTGACATCAACATTTCAATTCTTTAGTCTTCCTTGATTCGTTGCTGATCTGAAAATATTTTTGCTATTTTTAACTTCATAAATCATTAGCGACTAACATCTTTGATAGGGCGCGAAAAGTAAATCATCAATGCGATTTTCACATTGCGGAACATAAATTCCCTGTTTTGCTCTTAAACGGATACTAAATGCTGAGTTGAAAATGCCAGTAGTGTTTATTTTCTACAATTTTTTTAAACTGATCTAAGTTACCCCTTACTAACATATCCTGACCTAGGTCACATGAATATTTTTCTGAAGATCGAATGCTTTTTTCGAAAATCCTGCACAGAATGACGCTACATTAAATATTGTGAAGTATACGAAAAACGTGAGTTTTTGATCACCATAAGAAGCAAATTGGTTGTTCGGGTCATGCTTCAATCTATCTGTAACAGCCTAAACACTTGTGTTGAAAGTGTGTCTCTGGCTGACAAGTTGAGATCAGGCGAAGTTGAGTTATCTGCAACAACTTTCTGCTTTGTCTTTGTACATCTGCGACACTGCCGGCGATAAATATGAAAGATGTGTTTTTTGAAAATTTTAAACCGATATCTCTTCTTGTTATATACATAAACCCTTTGAGTTCCGCGATTGCCACATTTGTGACCAACCTGAGGCCTTCAAATTTTAAGGGTCCTTTTACAGGAAATCCACGAGGCAACTATTCTGCTTAGGCCAGTGTAAATCCACACCAGGGTAGGAAACAACACCTAGTGTCCGGAGATTTTTATGGTTGTCGATGAATTTTTTGCTTCAAAACCTTCAAAAAAGTAATTTAACGTTTGGAAAATTGCCAAAATTAATTGTGAGTCAGATTTTGCGTTCGTAATTACACTTTCAAACATGCTTAGTTTCTTAAACGCTTCTCAGTTGTGCAAAACTCGATTATTCTCTGATATCAATGTTACCGGAAAATTCCAAAAAATAAACAAATTTTCCTGAATGAAATAACACAGTTTTATGTGTGGGTAACGGCGTATATTAAGTTACGTTTTATTAGGTAACAAGTTGACGAAAATAATTATTTTTTGGCGGTTAATGAAATTGATTTTTTTAAAGAAACCGCCTGTTTATAAAGTGCAAAATATTGAGCAAAATATATTTGATGGCTTTTAGCACTATGTAACTAAAGATTGCGACATTCAAATGAAAGTCGTTAATTTTTCAAAGCAGTACATGAGTGTCTGTGCCGCACTGCCTTCTCATACAAACTCGACGTTCCTAATGAAAATATCCATGGAATTTCATGTTGGTAACTCAAAGATATCTTTTAAGTAAAGTTTTATTATACCAAAGACAATCTCTCAAAATCAAGCCAAAGCTGGTCAAAGGTATTGAAGTTTGACAAATAATGCACGAAGCAAAATGTGACTTTTTAACACCTTTTCTTATTAGATTCATTTATGAGCGAAGTCGAGAAGCACGAAGAAGAGTTTCGAGAAGAAGACATTCGCGATTTCATTGATGCTTTCCTGCTTGAAATGAAAAACAACAAGGAGACATTTTCGGTATTTTGAATTTCAGTATTTTCTACTGCGTGTTCCAAAGACTAGCTAAAAGATTTAAAGACGAGCAACGAAATATGATACTCTCCGAATATGTTCCATTTTATAGAAGTGCTAGTCCATTATTCTAAGAAGAAGAAACGCAACGGCATGTTATTTTCTATTGATATTCCGAACAAGACATTGCAAAGAATAAGCAGAAATACCTCAAACCCTGTTCAGGAAACGATTGACAAATATGTCAGTTTTCAACAAAATTTTAAAGACTTTAATTACACCCATTAACACGATTTCTTCAGTAGCTTTCGAGCGACCCTATCGAAACATGCGTGCGGTTTGCTCAGTGGCAGAGTGTCCGCCTCTGAATTAAATGGTTGAGTGTTCAATTCATGGCCACTTGGTGATTCGCCGTAGCACTCCTTGGGAAAGAGTGTTCACGCCCCGACAAAAAGTATCATCCAGGTTTCGGCCTGCCGCCAGTTGTTAAATAAATCTGTCGCATTGCATGCGATCCAAAAAATATGTTTTGCATTTTTGAGCAAGGGGGGAATGCCAAGATGGGAGTGATTGTCTAGCGAGTGACAACAAGAGCTGTGCTGTTGTACAATTACTGGCCTCCAGTGTTATTTTTGCATAAACAAGACTGGCACTGTTGGAACTTCTCCGTAGGCGTTGCGTTGTTTGTGTGATTCACCACGAACGGGATGTGCGTGAAGAATAACACCATTATATATGTGGCGCGAGCAAGCAATAGCAAGAGAGATTGCGACGCATAATCTCTGTTGTTGCTTACTGCCGCGGTGCAAAGCTTTGCGCACATGCCTCTCTGGATTTCCGATCGCAACAGCACTATGATGGACGAGCATCAGTGCCGGATTTACTTATAGGCAATATAGGCTAAGCCTAGAGCCTCAAGATCCAAGGGGGGCCTCCAACAAACTGTGGTGCGCATAGAGTCAATGGCCGGTATATGATCATTCAGATCAAACTTCGTCGAAAATTTGTGCCTTAATCAGGTTTTTTTTTAATGGAAAATGTTAGAAACCCGGTTTGAATCTGAAGGGACCCGATTTCTCTGATTCTAGGGACCCGATTTTCTCTGATTTTAGGGACCCGATTTGACATTCTAAGGACCCGAGTCGGGTCCCTGAAACGCCTTAAAAACCCTGTCTTAATTATTATTCCAAAATGTAGTTTTATTCAACTTCCGTGGTGATAACGCCAGAGTCTTCCAACGAGTTTCCATGAATCTCAATACGACGGTTGGTTAAGCCGCATGCCAAATATTGTGTCGTTATACTCAAAGCACGCTGGCTGCGTCCTGCGTTTGCTGAATCGTACTGATTCTACTTGTGACTCTATCAAAAGAACTTGTGGCTGTTCATGTTTGAAATGCACCTGATCTGCGGCATAACTTACAGGGGCAAGGGTGCGAACCGCCCCCCCTGCCAAGCTAAAGGTAAAAACCGGGCCCCTACCTAGGTTGTATTTTGATATTTACATTCTTTTGGGTTCAGTAGATTGTCGTTTTTTGCGTTTTTCGGAGTGTTTTCCGGTGATTTCGGGTTTTTGTATAGCCATTCAACACCGGATTTGCTATTGTTTCTCAACTATTTTCTGAGTGTTGGCCAGTGGGCTCCCTTCAGGTAATTTTACCAATGGCTCAAACCTCTAGTTACGTCACTGCACCTGATCAAAGCAAGGTTGTAGTGCAGATAAGAGCTATGTGTAGGGCTAGCAGCAGTATCCTACAATAAAAGCATAGTTGTTTGTTAGGAGACTGAGCAATACAGTAGTTTTGTCAGCATTTGTATCGCATGAAGCTCGATTGGTATTTTTAGACGTGATTTTTTTCCATTTGAATTTTCTTCAGTAAAGTCATTCAGAAATCGGATTGCTATTGAGTACTTGCGTAAGTTTGTACTGCTCCCATGCTAAGCAAATCAGAGAAGATCTTGATGAGCTTGAATAGAAAGCAAAAGCCTCTTTAGCAAATGGCAACTGCAGAACTACTCCCCAACAAGACAGGGAAACAGCAAAATATGACAAAAGCGCGTTTGGGTCCGATGCCTTAGATTAGCGCAGTTCTTAGTTTATGCTACCACACGAAGCCTTTTTTCTTAGCTTGATGGTCACTAACTGCTCAGGCGAAAGGTCCTTTTCAAGATTCAAAAGAATTAAAAATGAATTAAAGGGTCACAATGTTTCAGGAGAGGTTGTCCACACTAAGCATTCGGTACATTAAAAGTGACAAACTTAGGCAAAAGATTGTAATCAATCCTTAGATAATTTTGTTATGAAGAAGGCTGGACAAAACCTTTTCAACTGTTTACTGTGCTATGTTTAGCCTTACTTGATTCGATAATTGCAGTTTTGTATTTCTTTATACGTATTTCAATGACAGTATAAGCGAAATTTAAACCCGTCCAGTCGCCACGGTGGGCAATGGTGAGCTCAGCCCTTCCAAATTTAAATGTGAAACACTATAAATCAGTACAGATTTTATCAAATTTTCAGAATGTCAAGACCCTTCCGTAAATTTAAACCCCCTATTCAAGACTTTCTGGCCACGGTTCTGGTTTATAAACCTCACATCTTTTCACGCGACAATTCAGTTGCGTTCGATTCTTACCAGTCTGAAAAAGTAAGAAACACTCGAATCGTGAGCCTAACAGTTACAACCATTTGGGTGCATTGTACGTGACGTGTTTTGCTCGTGTGTGTGAGATTTTTACAGCCGTAGTAAGCGAGTTGCAACGTGGTCCTCACCTTGTGCTTTAAAGTCTTTATGCCGCCACAGATATTATATAGGTGTAGTGTGATTGTTTTTTCTTTGAACACAGATAAGAAAAAACAGATGTGATTCTTATAAAAAAAAACGTAAACCATGTGTTTTGTCAAATCTTTCGATTGTGGCGATTTCGGTTGGTTTGCCTGTGGCAGTTAATAATCCTGTTCCCGCCAGCCAAGTAGGATTTCAACAATTCCGTGTAATTTAATGCTTTTGTGATGAATGCAGCAACAAACGCAGTGATCGTAGACCCTCCAGTAATGAATTAGAATGTTTAATGACCGTACTTTCAGAGCGTCATTTTCGGGTTTTCGCAAATTGATTAACGCTTTCCATTTTTTTCCTCACAACAATGGGTGAGGGGGGCTCACAAGTGGATGAGGCTAGGGCCTCGCATCAGTTAAATCTGGCCCTGACGAGCATGCTTTCTAACTGCGTCCCATGAGGTAATTCGCTGAAAAGACAATCTGAGTCGACACGTCTTTTTCATAGTTAGCCTGCGTTGCATCTTGTGAAAACAATTTTTGCCGTTATGTCATGAGTCACCTTGAGTGCCTCCTACGGACAATATATTTGGTTTGGAAAAAACATTTGTTTCGAAATACAACAAGTTTGTTTTTTCATGTCAGAAGAGCTTGAGAATAATTACTGAGTTATTGAAAAATGCGCCTGTTCTCCTGAAACGTTAATGGCAATTTTGGCAGTTGCTTTGCTATCACTATAGTTATGTTTCAAGAATTACCTGAACGGAATGTCGACTAAACGGCTATTTTCCATCACATTATTTAAATAAGAACAATCTGTGTCCTAAATGCGGCTATTTTGTTGTTTGTTTTGTTATAGATTCCGTTAAGTTTTACCACCTGTAGATAAGTTGTGTTACCTCTTCATGGAGAGCACTAAGCTTAAAGCAAAGGAAGAAGACTTTGACCAAAACTGGCTCTAGGTTATTTTAACGACAAAAAGGCCGTATAAATTAAAGAGCAAGTTTTTTTACAACGTTTGTACTCTGCACTAAACCTGTCAGTGTTGTCAGATATTGTTTCAAAACTCAAGGCCCGAATCTTTTCAATCAATTTCCAATCATCCAACCAGGGGTAATCTCCACTGGTTTTACTTTCTCCTGTTTCTTGTTCATTTTTTGGAAGTCCTAATAGGGTTTGATTTTGATCTCTTTATACAGTAACAGAGAGTCTTTTAACATTTGTCATTTCAAGCATCTCAGAGCTTTTCCATCCTTTTCCAGTGGACGACAAGTTAGAACTAAAGTACACGAAGTAAGTTCCTGTATAACAGCAACAACTACACCTCATGGAGTGAGCTGTTTCATTGTGCTGGGGCTACACCGAGTTGTTTCATTGTGCTGGGGCACTTCGACTCGATAACCGCAAGGTTTTTCGGTGTCCTGGCTGCTAGGTTTCACTTTGTCTTTTATTATGAGATAAAGGCGACTCTTGTTCAATACAATGCCTATTCAAGTTGCTTCTATCTATGTGGCGAGTAGCTTCGTCTTGTATGTGTCGGGGCGTGGTAATTGCGTCGAGTGTGCTCGAGGTTTCGCATGTGTTTCATGTTGTTTTCTTTGCGTGAAGTGTCACGTGTGTTTCTTTGCGTCTTGCGGACCTTGCGGCTGAAATAAAACAATCATGGTTCGTTTTCAGGCCCCTTGAAAACTTTGCGTAAAACGAGGGCTTGTGGGGCCGTGCACAAGAGCTTTTGTAATTGCAATCATAAGTCTTGCTACTTCACGAACTGATTTTATATTTCGGTCCGGTGCACTTGCAACATAAAAATTTAACACATTCTGTCGACTTTTCATCCGCTAAGTAGTGTGCAGTTTGTTGAACACGCGCCACCAAAGCTGATAGACTGGGTTCGATGCAAGCGCGTAGTCAGACATTTTTATTGGAGGGGGCAACAACCCAGTCTCAACATTTAAATATTTAATGCCCTTTCTATTCAAAGCATCATCCATAAAACGTGGATTTGTCGGGTGTTTTTTACTGAGCATTTTTGTTCAGATTTAAATTGGCAAATTATAAAAGACTGCTTTCGCTGAACTGATAAGTTTTAAAAGCGTTGATAGTGAATTTTTCTAAGCATTTAGTTTGGTTGAATGATTTCAGATTATTGAATTGTAGCATAGAATGGCAATTAACACCAGACCAAAGTTGAAACACTTTGCGACCATGCACAGGTCGGACCCTGACTATTTGATAAGACAATTCTCACTCGCTGGCATGGTAATAGGAAATCATTGAAAACGTTAAGGCTCCACAAAATTGTTATAAAACGTTAAGGCTCCACAAAATTGTAAAAACGTTAAGGCTCCACAAAATTGTTATTGAAAAATAAAACTCCACAAAATCGTTATTGAACCATGACAATACATGCCATCACGAATAAATATCTAGAATGAATGCTTATGCTAATGTTGCTAAACAATGACTGTGGCGTATTAAAAAGACTTTGAAATTGAATCGTTCAGCTTATTTAAATTGGCTTGGGATGAGAAAATGCTATTTAGCATGTACGTCGCAATTTAGTATGTTTGTGGTGTTGGCATTTGGAATTCTTCCAAAACCTGTCTGCTTTGTGCTTAAACTTTTAAGTTTCGGATCAAGTTAACCTCAGGACTAAGGTTTACTGTGATAAGTTGGAGGAAATTTCAGATTTGAAGATTTGTCTTGATGCTTCTGCGGACCACTTAAAGCTCTGTAGCAAGCTACATGTGACCCGCGGGCCCCTAATTGCCCACCACTGACTCGAGATATGACTTTTTCAGT
>Ga0210059_1004143_pt1 | contig 23363 bp, 12 predicted proteins | sample Ectturendosymbi2_FD_188042 | JGI IMG/M metagenome (GOLD analysis project Ga0210059, IMG submission 188042) | Ecteinascidia turbinata endosymbiont from Florida, USA - Sample 2 (SPAdes) (version 2) | ecosystem: Host-associated > Tunicates > Ascidians > Unclassified | place: Key West, Florida...
AGAGACGGAGCGCCGTTCTCTGGACCATGGAGATGGTTGGAGAAGGGACTCCTGTCACTTTGGGACAACTCGATACACTGAAAAGTAGAAAAGTCACCGTGACTAAGCTTTTCGTACCAATGCGATACTCTGTGGTAGTTCCACAGAACCGAATTTCGGAAGTATGATAACGTGACGAGAGTGGCGCGAACCTCTCACGCTAAAAAATGATAAAAGGAAAAAGGGCGTTGGTTAACATGCGTTTTGCACTAACAGTCATGATTCAGAGACAGTTGAGTACACAGTGTTTATGTAGTCTTTGAATATATTAAAATGCTTTAATGTAATTGCAGTTAGTCAATGTTTAAAGTTTACATGAATGTATTGCTGATGTCAATTACAGCCTGAGAGTCGAAGAGCTGGAAAACTCTTTTACTCGGTGAGTTATATTTATCGTATTATTCAAACTTTACAATAAAAAACAATAAATAAATTATGTGTGTCTTTCGTATCGAAATACCGAGATTAGAAGTCTTTGATAGGGGGGTCAAGCAAACTTAGATTTGTGAATACCGTCCTTGCTACGTCTATGGTCGAACTCACGTAGGAACTTCGGATGTAGCTAAATACGGCGAAGTTTGGCCCAACAACTAAACTTTTCCGTAATATTAGTCATAAATGTGAACTTTTCAATTACTGCTACATGTGTTTTGTATTTGAGTTGGCTTATAAACTGAACATCTCCGTGGATGGATATAATTGTCGCAATTCATGTCACAAAATTACTGACCAAGAACTTCTCATTGAGTGCCTATGGCGTTAGATACTTCCTAGGTCAATACATGTGGCCTTTTAAATTATATCAATTTTTTGATGAAATAAATCAATAAATTTGCAGCAGCAAAGGCAAGAAAACCTTGTCTTTGAACTTGGATAATTACTAGTAAAGCATTACAAACTGACCTGTTTCAGCTAAATTGTGGTTAGTCGGGGTGATGAAGCAGCAAAAAATTATATCAGCTTTCTGAACTTTGTAGCAGAACTTTGAATTTGCTGTTGTGCTTTCTATTTACGTTTTTGAGCACCAGAATTCACATTTAATCCTATTTCGTATATTTATGTTCCACATATTTGTATTTCGTTGTCAAAACTGCAATCGGTACTGCATAATCAACATTACAAAGATCACTAAGTAAAGCAATGGGATACACACCAAAATTATTGATTGATAACGTTAGTGTCAAATTGCCATATAGAGCGTTTGCAATAGCCTACTCAGAAAAAGTTGAGAAATGATAGTGAATCCGGATGTGGATGGTTATCAGACGACTCCTGATAATGATTGCATACTGCTTTAACCAGCTGTTCCAAAACTTTTTCGAACGTGACTGAAACCTGAATTGGTGAACATCTTGCGACCCAAGTTTCAAACAGCGTATGTTAATATGACAAAAATGTTGATTGTATGGATGATTTTTGGCAGTAGGTTGCTAAGTTTGTTTTCAGTGTCAGCAGTTTACTTTTTTTCAAGTACCTACGCTACACTACAAACAGACAAGCGAACAAGTTGAAGAATTACAACTAAGGTTTAAGTTTTGATCGCCTCGGCGCGACCTATTTTCTGATCCTCTGCGCAGTGCCGTATCAGCCCAACTCTGCCCCCCAAAAATGCTGGCACGGATCCCCCAGTGGTGATTTATAGAAAACATTATGCTCCATCTTGTGGCCGAATGGCCTTCAAAACAAAATGTCCTAATTGCAGACACAGTTTTGGCAGAACCAGCCCGTAGCCAGGTTTTAAGGTTTGGGGGGGAAAAATACATTTTTAGGTGAGAAAGATTTTTATTTTTATCATGTGTTTAAAAAAAAATTTTCTGAGCACAACAAAATTTGGGGAGACACAAAAAAGATTTTGGGGTAACTGCCCCCGAATGCCCCACCGTGTCTGCGGGCCTGGGCAGAACCGTCGCCAGAAAGTCTTCCATTGGGAACGTTCATGTTTGTGCAAGGGGGCTAGACATTCTGAAAATTTATATTTAACTCACAACATGAATAGCATTTGTAGATTGTGCAAATTGCATTCTAAATATTATCCCGCAAATACCCATAATAGGCTCGCAGTAAAATGTTTTTACTAAAATTTTTTGAACGAGCTTAACAAAAGGAATTGGGTCGAAATGATTGTCATTTGTTTGACGGCGATTAATTAGAGACGACGTAATGAAATGCAAATGTAAAAAAATTGTAGGACAGCAGAATCAATCCTATCGTTCAGTTATCAAAACATTATCACCGAAGGAGCATACATGAAGCCGGTCAAAGCATGTGCGCCGAGATAAACGTTTTCTTTCATTAGGAAGAAATTCATTTTTTCATCATTTCCATTAGAAAAAATTGATAAACTTTACAATGAGCTTAAAGTGAAATATGCTTATAAAGCGTGCACAGTGGGCTTTTTACTGGCCGAAATACGCTGATGTCTGGACTGTTAATCTCCTGATGCATGGCACATGTTTAGATTAATAACATTTTTTATCTCAAATCGCCTATAAATGTTAATGAATGTAGACTAAGGGCTACGTGGACGCAACGGTTAACATCCATAATCCACTAACTGCACTGCTTTGTTTTGGGGCAACCCCCAAAATAGACTCATCCAACCACACAATTAACTCCATCTGGCTGTCTGAACAGCGGCTGCGCAAATGTGTAACTTTGGTCGTAAGCACCAAAGGTATCTTGCAGTACAAAATAAGAGCAAAGTACCTGGGCTAGACATAGTAGCCTACATTATTTTACAACAATCACTACACAAAATACGGTGATCAAGTGGAAGTCTGACTTCTGGACGTCTACAACAAGGCATGTAGGCAGGGCCGGATAAATGAACGCGAGGCCCATCAGGGCAAAGCAGGCCCGTAACCAGCTTGGGACTCCAGGTGGGGCGAAGAGTTTTCTGAGAGGGACCCAAAGTTTTTAAACTATATCCAATGTTTTTAAACTACCTTCCAGCACATTTTTCCAGGGGGGAGAAAAAAATTTAGGGGGGCTTCACCCCTCCTGGTTACGGGCCTGGGGCAAAGTCGTGGCCGCGAGGCCCTCGACACGCTTAGTGCAAGTGCGCAGTTCGCTCCTTTGCTTGCAGAGGCAGGTTGCGAAACTTTCTAGCGAATTGTTGTACTCTTGGCCTTTATTGCGTAACAATAACACGGCAATAAATTTCAAATCTTCACTTCACGTTACGGTAGTAGGCGTTTTGCCGCATGTGACCAAGGCACCCACTGAGGGTTTTTTCCACCCAGATCTGTTTTTTTAGTCGACCTGTGCGTTTAGGTTTAATGATGAAAAATCGCATGAAATCTGTGTTTTTGGGGCCGCGACCCACAGTTTGAAAAGCCCTGGCCTAGTCCGGTGTGGTCCAACTACAGGCCCGTGGGTTATATGCGGTCCGCCACAGCGCTATCAGTAGCCCGTGGAAACATTTAGGAAATATCTTCATATCTCCAGTTGGTTGAAAAGCGTCTGAGGTTACATTTGCCTCACTGAATTGCTTGCGCTGGATAAAGTGCATTAGTACAAGAAAAATGAATAATACCTTTACTGTGTACCTTTACTGTTTTGTTTTATTTGTATATTTTACAATCAAATTAGAAGGTAGGCCAGGGCCGGATTTACCAATAGGTTATATAGGCTTAAGCCTAGGGCCTCAAGATCCAAGGGGTCTCCAGTAAGCTGTGGTACGCATAGAGTCAATTGCCGATATGTGATCAGTTCGACAAATATCAGTCAAAATTGTTTGTCTTATTTGTTCACAAAATTTGGTTTTATTCACCTAATCAGATTCCGTGTTGCTAACGCCAGGGCTCTTCCAACGAGTTTCCATGACATCTCAATACGACCGTGGGTCAAGCTGAATGCCGACTATTATGTCGATAAGCTCAAAGCACGCTGGCTGCTTCCTGTGTTTGCTGAATCGCACCGATTGATATGTGGGAATCAGGCGAAAGACGTTGCGGCTGTTCATGTTTGAAATGCACCTTATCAAAGCTAGGTCTGGGCTGTATTGCAGATAAGAGCTATGCGTAGGGCTAGCAGCATCATTCTACAATGAAAACATAGTTGCTTCTTCTGAAGAATACTGTAGTTTTGTTAGCATTTCTATTACGAAAAGCACGTTTGATATTGTTAGATGTGATTTTTTCCATTTTCATTTTCTTTAACGAAGTCCTTCAGAAATCAGATTGCTATTCAGTGCTTGCGCAAGTTTGTACTGTTCCCATGCTAAGCAAATCAGAGAAGATCTCAATGGGCTTGAATAGCAAGCAAAAGTCAATGTGCCAACTGGCAACCACAGAACTCTACCCCAGGGGTGGGGAACCTATTTACTATCCCGGGCCGCATGAATTACGCATTATGGCTGGCGGGCCGCAAATAGCAATTGGTTTTATCCTAAAAGTCTACCTTTATCTAACTGTGAAGAAGAGTGACTTCTTTTGACTTACTATCGAAGTACTTGCTTATAATGGAACTTCCGTTTGCGGGTCATATGAAATGTTCTCGCGGGCCGCAGGTTCACCACCCCTGCTTTACCCCAAAGAGACAAAGAAAAGAGTAACAGCAAGAAATTAACAAAAGCGCATTAGGGTCTGATGCAGGCGCGGAACCAGGGGAGGGCATCTGGGGCATTTGTCCCCGCCCGAAATTTTCAAAATATTGCATGGCAATTTTGACATTTGTAGAAACTTTCAAAGAATAAAGATGAAATTTTATATTCTAATCATTTTTAAGAAATTTTATTGGAATTTTTCTTTGTCCTAGTGGTAAATTATCTCCTTACAAGATTTATCTTGAGACAGATTGTCTGATCGAAAATTTCGTAAATCATTGGTATTTAACCACAAATATGCTGGAAGTGTCAAAACTTGACAGGTAGTTTAAAACGTTCGTATTTTCTAAGTTATTCTTTATCTATTTGTTCGTGTGCTATTTTTTTTAGACAGGCCTCAATTTGCCCTCATGAAACTTCATGACGTTAGGGTACTGTTGAACCGTGCAAATTGCTGAAACTTTCAAATTGATAAGAGAAATCTTGACATAACAGTTAGTGCCCCATCAAGCCGCTTGTTCTTCTACGACCTTGTGATGATTTTCGTTGGGGCAAAGCGGATCACCATTATTAACGTAGTACATTTCTTAAAAAAAACGTTGTTTAGCTGCATTTTCGGTTCGAAACGTGATAGTTTTTAACTAAATTTAGCTTGAGGACTCTTTCACGTTTTAGTGTCTTTCTGGGTTGATCCCACTACCACGGCCTGGCAAAAAGGTTTAGTAAAGTGTCATATAAGTGCTGGTCAAGTTTTGAACGCACTTACCTACTAGGCCACTTTGGCTCCAAATGACTCTTTACAAGACCCTAACGTTTGCAACCAGTGCAAGCCCTGAAAGCTCATAGCCTTGAACGTGCTTCAAAAAACTTTCACACAATTCATGGATGCCAGAAAAAGTCGTTTTGTCCCAAACACACCTGATCCGTAATGCGGCAAAGGCACACGACACCTGATCCGTTTTGCCCGAAATGGCAGCATTCAAAGACCCCCTCACCCTTGACATAGGCTATCTTTCAAGTTTGGGATCTTCATTTGTAATAGAAATTCAAGTACATGCTAGAAGAATAGAGCTAGAATGAATTTGCTAAAACAAGACGAAACTTAGGCAGGTTTACTACGTAGTAGCCTATGCATGTGTCACACTAAAGTCATGACTACACTAGTTGAGTACGGAACCAGGTGTTTGTCTGAGGATACTAATTTTTATTCTGTCCTGATCTTCGGTCTGCATCTTGATTAAAACTGAAATGTTCTCATTATCGTAAATGTTGCGAAGAGAACTTTTATCTGCGTGTCAGGCTCATACAGAATCACATGGAAATATTTTCAACTGCAGCAAAACCGTTTGTATGACGTTTAAGGCTAAGAGTGCAAAAAGCACAGTCACCCCAATACTGACACGTGGGTGGTAAAATCTAAAATCTGTTAACCACTACAAATATCTGGGAGCTGTACTGTATTCTGAGTTCTCAGATGACAAAGACATTCAGTAACAACTGCGATAAAAATATTGTGCAGCAAACAAACTGCGAGCCTCATTTTCCCGAGGTTCAAATGCAGTTAAAAATGTACTTTTTCGTTCCTTTTGTACCCCCATGTATGCATCACAATTATGGTGGAATTTCAGAAAGTCATGCATGCAAAGATTGCGTGTGGCCTATAATTTTGGATGCAGAGCTCTATACAACCTGCCCTGGAGAGCGAGTGTTAGTAGCCATGACTCATCAGGTTCAATGTAGCATTCCTATTTGAGGCAAGATGCAGAAGGTCTAATAACGTAATGGTTGCATGCTTTGGCGCAGTTAGATAGTTTATATTCGTCCATATTGTTTGAACACTACATCCGCATTTTACTTTGTGATTGAGTGCTCGGACATTGCAGTGTTTTTTCGTTTGAGTGTGTGCATGTCACAATACATTCGTAATTTACCTGAGTTTGACCAGTTCATGAATTAGCGTCCCACTCTGCAGCAGTGTTGTACCAAGCGAACAAATAGTGTTAAGAATGCGTATGTAAACCTGAGGTTCGGCCTCCAACGCGTTCTGTTAAATAATGTTTCTGTAGCCCGGTGTCAAGAGAAATTTCTGACCTATTATTGTTTGTCATTTACTTTGCTTCTCAGAGTAAAGGAATAAGGTTTGGCGTTTACTTTTTTGATGTGTGTTGTGTAAAATAAAACTTTCTGGTTAGATGTCAGATACCTACAACAAACTACAGTACGGGAAAAAGTATGACCACTGAAAAATATTGGATTTCATCTTAGACTTCAATTAGTTTTATTTTCCTAACTGTAACATAAACCCTAACCCGACACACTTGCCTAAACACCAGCCCCTAAGCCCTAATCATCAGTTTTATCAGCGCATTTGATATATAGAATGTTGCTCTGTGCATGCGCAGCCTATATGGCATGAAGTCAGAAATTTCGCAAGTCAGAAATTGCTCTTGACACCGGTGATTCAGCCTCCAACGCTGTTGTGAAACGTTCTGTTTTGTCCGTTTTTATTAACCAGCGTTGTACAGATTGAGTGTGTTTATACTATGGACTTGGTGTCTGCGGGCAAAAATACATTATTATCATATGTGACCGTTTGCGAAAAAGTTGTACCACGGTTGAATAAGCACGATGACTTTATAGAATGAAATTTCATGAACATTGCCCCCTCGAAATGAAGAGCTGGTTGCGCCCCAAGTCTGATGCCTTAGATAAGTGGTTTGCAGTTTATCCAACCATGCGAACCCTTATTTCTTAGCTTGATGGTCACTAGCTTGATGGTTGCTCAGGCGAAAGGCCTTTTCAAGATTCAAAAGAAGTGAAAATGAAGTAAAGGCTCGCAATGTTCCAGGAGAGGTTGCCCACACTAAGCGTTCGGTGCATTAAAAGTGACAAACTTAGGCAAACAAATAATGAATTCCTGGATGATTTTGTTATGAAGAAGACCGTGACAAAACCTTTTTAATTGTTTTCTAGGCTCTGTTCAGTCTTACTTGATTCGATGATTGTGTTTTTTATAATAATTTCAATAATGAAAGTATAAGGGAAGTTTAAACCAGTTGAGGCGCCACGGGGGGCAATGGTGGGCTCAACCCTTCCAATTTTGCATATGATGAAACACCATAAATCAGTGGAGATTTTATCAAATTTTCAGAATGTCAAGCCCTCTGCGCAAATGTAAAGTCCTCTATTTAAAAATTTCTGGCGACGGTTTTGGTTTAAACCTCACATCCTTTCGAGCGACGATTTCATTGTGTTCGATTCTTAGCAGTCTGAAAAAGCAACAAATGCGCAACTCGTGAACCTAGCAGCTGCAAGTTGCAACCATTTGGGTGCGTTTTGCTTGACGGGTTTTGCTAGTGTGTGTGAGATTTTTACATCCGTGGTAAGCGAATTGCAACAAAGCTATCTACTTAGTAAGTAAAGCTTAGTGTCGCAAAATCTTAGTGTCCGTGGTAAGCGAGTTGCAACGTGGTCCTCATGTTGTGCTTTAACGTCTTTAAGCTGCCATATATATGTGCATTGTGTTTAGTGTTTTTGAGCACAGATAAGAAAAAGCAGGTGTGAAACTTATAAACAACGTAGGCCAATGTATTTTGTCAAATATTTAACCGTGATGTTTTCGGTTGGTTTGCCTGCAAAAATTAATAATCCTGCTCCTGCCAGCCAAATACGATAACAACAATTCCCTGCGTCATTGAACGCTTTTGCGTTGGAGGCAGCGACAAGCGCAGTTATCGTGGGGTAATCTAGTATCTAATTCAGCTCTTTCAAATATTACAAACGTCATAAACCAAACGCTCCAAGCTTTTATTCCCACAAAAATAGTTTATCCGTCTAACAAAAGCAAGCCTTGGTTTACCCGAGAGCTCCGACTTCTAATTCGAAAAAGATCTCGCTATTACAAACGCTGGCTTAAAACCAAATACATAAACCACAAACGTCTATATAATAAAACCAGAAACCTAGTTCAACGCAAAATAAAACTGGCGAAACAATAATGTAACGAGCGGTTCATGAGCAAACTAAATGTTGTCAAAACCTCTGATCTCAATTATTGGAAGCTTTTAAATCATAAATGGAACCCGAGTAGAAAACATAGTTACCCATTAAATGTGAATGGAAGATCTATACATGATAATCGTATTAAATGCAATCTTTTCAATGACTACTTCACTTCCATTTCAAATTCTCCAAGAAACGATTACCAAAATTTACCACCTTTGGAATATCTTACAGATCAAATACTACTATCTCCTGTTATTGAACCTTTCGAAGTTTTTCAGGTCTTAAATAGACTGAATCCCAATAAATGCAAGGGATTTGATAACCTGCCTAATCGGATTCTTAAAATTTGTAGTCAGTCACTCGCTACTCCCTTCAGCCTTCTCTTTAATTTTATTTTCTCCTCTGAGAAATATCCCACAGTTTGGAAGACTGCGATTGTAATACCCCTTCTTAAAACAGGTTCTCAAACTGAAGTCCAAAATTATCGTCCAAATTGCTTTATTACCTTCTCTCTCAAAAGTTTTTGAGTAACTTTTACACAAACATATTTACAACTACCTAGAACACCATAAATTATTGATTCCAAATAACTCTGGATTTCGGAAAAAACACTCAACTCTTAATTCTTTGCTAAATACTTGCAATAGTTTGTACCAAGCTTATGACTCAAATCTCTCCTCTAGAATAGTATTTCTTGATATATCTAAAGCTTTTGATCGTGTTGATCACACATGTTTGCTCTTTAAAATTCAAAAACTTGGTATAGATGGCCCTTTGTTAAATCTTTTATCCTCTCATCTCTCTCAGCGTTCTCAAGTCGTTCTCATCAACAGGACACTCTCAGACCTCAAATACACTAGTTGTGGTGTTCCTCAAGGATCCGTTTTAGGCCCTCTGTTATTTCTGATCTATGTCAACGATATTGTTAAAAATATTAATGCATCTATTTCTCTTTTCGCGGATGACACCACTCTATATTATTCAGCCAAATGTCCTCTTCACTTGCACAGGGTACTTTCTCAAGATCTTTCCACATTATACACCTGGTCAAAAGTTTGGAATATTAACTTCAATCCTTCAAAAACTGCTGTTATGACAATATCTAACCAGAGGAATATCCACCCCCCTTTATTTTTCAATAATACTCACCTTTCAGAAACCGATACACATCAACATTTGGGTTTGATCTTTCATCACAGTCTCTCTTGGCATACTCACATTCTCCACTTTCATCAGAAAGTAATGACCAAAATAAATCGCCTTCGCTCATTCTCAAATTCACTACCTTGCCACTCTCTCCTTACTATCTACAAAACAAACATATTACCGATTTTTGACTATGGAAGCATTATTTATGACAACTACTCCGATAGCGACAAACATCTGCTAGATAAGGCCCAACTCTCCGCCGCTAAAATAATATTAGGCTGTTTAAAACTACATCCTCTTCAGATGTTCTACTTGATCTAAACCTCAAAGCCTTAATCCATCGCAGAGAAATATCTATACTCCGCTATTTTTCCAAAATAATTTTTCGTTTGGTACCCTGCCCTTTGTCTTTGAATCTCTTTAGATCGTTCGGTGAATTTGTTCCTTACACTTTGCATCACAATCTAGACGTTCAGATTCCACTTTTTAAAAAATCACTGGCATTTAGCTTTTTTCTCCGAAAGGCCTGTAGCTTATAGAATTCTCTCCCACTCGAAATGAAATCTTCTCCAAGTCACCCAAATTTCATGAATCGTTTAATGTCCTACTACCATTATGCAAAACAAAATACTCACCACCTTTTGGGAGTTAATCCTCGCTTGACATCTGTCCGTTGTATGCTTCGCCTCGCCCACAGTCCATTGAATATCAATAAAAAATCGTATCGTACTTGCGTTTGCGGTGATATCGAAACTGAGATTCACCTTTTCTTTTACTGTAATTTTCATGATGCCGCACGAGCGATCCTTTTCAATAGGGTCTATAATATTGTAGCTAACAACATACCACCTGAGTTCTTTGATTGTCTGAGTAACGTTGAGTTGCTGCGTATTTTCTTATTTGGCTTGCCTGATGACGAACCATCACATATCTCGGTTGCTGTGTTTTGTGCCGTGGATGATTTGCTCAAGCCTTGTAATAGATTTTGATAAGTCTTGTAATAGATTTTGATGCGTTCCTGTAGTGCCGTATGAGCTGATAGCAATGCAGTGTTTTTGTTTTTGCGTTTCCATTTGTTTTTCTATTCTTTTTGCGTTGTTATATTATCATAGCTCGACGTGACACGACAAGATTGCACCAATCAGGCTACCGCCTGTAGCAAGACTGTCTTTAAATAAATCAATAATAATCTAGTAACGATTTATAATTTTTACTGACCGTACATTTAGAGCAATGGTTCTTAACCGTGGGGCGCGCCTCCCTAGGGGCGTCAAAAAATTTCCAGGGGACGCGAGCCCTTACGCGCCCTACAATAGGGAATGTTTGATCAATAAGTTTACCAAAAGTACATTTGTTTTACAACTTATATAAAATCAGGGGGGCTTGAAACAATTACGCAAGGGAGGCGTGGTAGAAAAAAGGTTAAGAACCACTAAGCTAGAGCGTTAGTATCGTCATTTTCGTTTTGCGCAAATTGATTAACGCTTTTCCTGTTTTTCTTGTAACAGCGGGAGAGCGGTTACTCACAAGTAGATCAGCCTAGGGCCTCGCATCAGCTAAACCCGGCTCTGAGCTGGGCACTCCGCTAACTCTCCGCTGGAGCACCTTACTGGACAGCCTCTGTGTTTTACGGTGCACGGCGTTCATTGTCTTGAGGAATACATCTGGCGCAATGAACTCAGTACCCCCAAATAAATCTGTCTATCTATCCGCTAAGCCTATTTGATCTATTTTATCAAAATGAGTCCCGCACGTATTTATGAGGAAGGTGGCGACAAGCAGAAAAAGCAAGACTCATAATAATCAACAATGACAAACAAGACCCATTTCAGTTTATGAGTGTTTGATTGTGATCTTCACGGTGCTTTAATCCTTATATCTTTAAATAAGCACGTAAGCACGAAACATGGCCTTGTTTCATTTTAAATTCTTGCTAGCAGATTTGAGGGGTGAAAAGGGCGGCAATTTTATGTTTGGCCCCGGGCAGCACTCAGCCCGCCACACCACTGCCTCACACCTAACCTTCTGGACAGTAAATTTTTGAGGCGGCTTTCACAAGAAAACAAGCGAACGAATTATGATTTTTTCATGAAGTGAATGTTTCATTACGCCTTCATCTGGTGAAAACCCAGTTTCCTTGCTTTGCTCCACAAAATACGTCGTTCCTCTCACAAAATTGTATACTTCCTTGTCAAAAGGCCATACTAAAACAAAACATGTTTTTATGATCTGCTAAGCATTTGGGAATAAACTGGAAAAACGCAATTACCACGCCATTAAGGTCATTCTCCAGGGATTTCCACGCCATTAAGGTCATTCTCCAGGGATTTGCAAGAAAACGTTCTGAACTTGTGCAAGATGTGGATTTGTTTTTACCGTTTCGAAATAACCTGCCATAAAGCAATAAAGTCGCTCAACGTGAATATCGCGATGTGAAGCAACGAAATGTTTAAAAAATAATGGTCACGTTAAAACATCTTCACGACGTTATTCCAAATGATTCAGATCAGGCCCGCAACCAGCTGAAATTTTCAAGGGGTACAAAATGACTGTAGCTTGTTTGAACTATCATTAAAGATTTACTGGCGCCTAGATAATGTTTTTCACTCATATTTGTTACTCATATTTGTACTAGGTACACAATACATAATGTTGTATGACCATTACTTTGAGTCCACTTTGTTCACATTTTGTCAAATAAATCGGCAATTTTATCATTGCTAGTAACTTCATCAAAATTTTGTAAACATTTCCAATAAATTTAGCATTGATATACTCAATCAATAATAAAATACGACAATTACCAGTAAGGTACACAATTTATGAACGAAAAAGCGGCAACTCTGCAATATTACAGCGCCAGGCTTGGGCAACCAAGTAATTCTAGTTTTTTATTTCGGTGAATTAGAGCGAAATGACGGTAATTCTAATTTTAATCTAATTTACTGAAAGCTCCAGTTCTCTAATTTTAGTATTAATCTAATTTCACATTTTGCCAAAAATGTTAAGTTGTCCAACAGTATTTTTAAAGATGAAACGAGAATGCATCCTCGTGCAAGGAAAATGCAAGAAAATGGTTACAAGTGCCATGCCGCCACCCCATGACTTGCAAAGCGAAAACAGTAAAAACTCGATTTTTTTCTCATTCACAGCTGAAGTACAAACTATGTGATCTTATCAACAAAGGCGTACGCAAGGGGGGGGTGAGGTTAACCCTCCCCTTGAGTTTGATATTTTGAAAAAACTTTATTACAAGGCGAGTGTATAGGGCTTGATTTTTACAAAAATAAGGGGAGTGTGTGTAGAAGAATATGCCTATTGTGTCAACAAACTTCGCTTGAAAACATGAATATGACGTCAAATTGTGACGTCAGAAACAGCGCACACCAAACACAAATGACCACCATATGCCACAGAATGAAACCCCCCATGAAAAGTTTCTGCGTACGCCACTGCTTATCAATTTATTATTATTGCGTCACATACCCTATCCACTCACACGTCGAAGTAACGATAGTCAACATGTACATGCGACAGTCAGTCACCTGTGATGTTTTAGGGCAGGGGTCTCCCAACTACGGCATGAGGGCCAAATCCGGCCGGCGAAGACATTTTTTCAATAATGAAGCAATTCTTTACAAAAAACTTGTTGATTTGGTAGAATGTAACATATCCCGAAATAATCATATAACGTAAGAAGTCCGGCCTTTGATGTTGTGCAATAGCTTATGTGACCCTCAGACAAAAAATTGGAGTTACGTGTTTCAGGGTAGTGGAAAAGCGAAAATCGTTTCCCATATCTGAAGGCTACTGCTCGAGAACTCCTGGGTATGACAGTGACATCGGCTCCGTCGGAACGAGTCTTTAGCCATGCAGGCGAATTGTACAGCGAGAAACTCGCCAATCTTGGCATACGAATCTTTGCTATTTTCACGCTTATGAGAATGAATCCACATTTGGGCATGAATTGAACTTGGATTAAGTCACTTTGATTTGTGCAAATGTAATTCTAATTCCAATTTTAGTTCAATTTCTGTTTTTCGAAATTCTGCTAATTTTAATCCTAATCTAATTTATGAAAGCTGAGTTAGCTTTAATTTTAATTCTAATCTAATTTAGAAAAGCTTAAAACTTCTAGTTGTCCATCTGTACAGTGCGCACGGTCAGTCAAAGGTTTCTCGATGCACACATAGAATAAGCAAATGTCTGGTGGTGCATTTACCTGTAGTTCAACTTTAACAAGCAACAAATTGATAGTAACACACAGTTTGCCAATAAAAATAACCTGCAGGAGACTACCACGCTTTCCGTTCTTGAACTACGATTGGAAGCACGTACTGTTTTTCAGGCTGCCAACATCTACTGTAGTCAAAAGAGTGTGCTCAGTTGACCACTTACAAAAATAAACCTATTCCCCATTGCGAAAACTCTGTTGGATTCGCTAGGTCGGGGGTTCCCTACACTTTTTGACCCAAGATCTACTTTTCAAGTAGCCAATCTACCGAGATCTGCCATACCAATATTAACCTCACAGACCCCAGACTGCGGTAACCAGCCTCACAACATTTTTTCTTGTTTCTACGCAACCACTAGACCAAGGGCGTAGGCCAGGGGGGTTGGGGTTTACCCCCCCTTGAGCTTGATATTTTACAAAAAACTTTATTACCTGCGCAATGCCGATTAATTATGTTCGCATACTTTTTGCTTGTTAATTTGTCACCTTAGTGCCAATACTACGGAATTTACATGTAAATTTCAAGGAACATTGTAAATGGGCCAAAAAGTAGTAATTAGGTTTTGATGGGAATCTGGGTTATCGTCTGTGTCCAGGAACCATCTCATCACTTTTTGCAGACCTTTCGTCCACTCCGCATGTTATTGTTTAAGATTGTGTTCCGCGGTGGTTCACTTTATCCGAAACAATTGTTTTATTTTGTCTGATCAGCGCAAGCGCTGACCGCATTGGCTACATCACCAATTTCTGTAGCATGATAGAACTATTGCACGAGCTCAAAAACTGCTGTTTCTAACATAGAAGCATTCAGGCATTTGATAATGTCTCAGCAGGGAAAAAAGAACACTAAAAGTTTGCTAGACTTCCATACATAACGAAATATTGAAAGTTTTCTTGCGTACTTTATGCGCATTCTCAATTCTTTTGTAGCTTAGCAAGATTCGATCTTGCAAACTGAAGTGTGCGCCAGCCAGTCCAGCCGTACATTTTCTATGCTGTACTGCTCGTATTCGACAAGACATTAGCGCAGTCTTATTTTGCAGTTGCAAATTGCTCTGACGTAGTGATGTGTATGTTTTACTCCCCTATTTTAACGCGCAGCCTGATATTTTTGCAGTTATGTACTGCTGTGTCGTAGCGTTGAGTTTATTTTCCTCTGATATCCTAACTTGGAGCTCTGATAGTTTATATTCAGTGCAATGACACATGAAATAAGGAGAGTGCGTATACGTGTAGATTAGAAGAATATACATATTATGTCAACAAACTTCGTCAAAATGTTGGTTTGGAAATATGAATATGACATCAAAGTGTGACGTCACAAACAGCGCACACCAAATACAAATGACCACCATATGCCACTGAATGAAACCCCCCCATAAAATTTTCCTGCGTACGCCACGGCACTAGACATCAAATCACAAACCCTCACTCTCTTTCACACACCATACTGCATGAAAAGGAATAGACATAGCCGACCATTTAGATTAAAAACCAAACAGAAAAAAACAGTTTTTGTGTAGCCGTTGAATGAACAGGTTAGATTGGTGGGCATACTTGTCGATGCCGACTTCTATTACCTGACAATATGACTTATTTTGTTGTTATTAAAATTTCTAACGGTGAAACGTTAAGCCGCACGCTCGCACCTAAACCACTCACAACGGTAAACCTTCACGACTGCTTAAAAAGCAGCACATTCATTTACAGTGGCATGTAAAGGAACAATATACAGCAGTAATTCCCAACATGTTGTACACGGTTGGGCAATTGGATGTTTGAACGATTTCTTTATTTATTTAAAGACAATTTTGCCACAGCTTTCAGCCTGATTACCACAATCGTGTCTTGTCACGACGAGCTAATATAAGTAAAATACAACAGGAAAGTACGAATCACACATAAATGATGCACAGTGTTACGAGGAGCCTGTCAGAATTCCTCATCTACAGCGCAAAAGACAGCCACCGAGGCTTGTGTTGGCTCTTCCGACAGACCAAATACGAACCGAAGCAGCAATTCAACGTTACTCAAATAATTAAAGTGCTCAGCTAATTTGTTATCGGTTAAAATATTACAGACCTTGTTGCAAAGCATCGCATGTGCGGCATCATGGATTTTACAGTAAAAGAAAAGGTGAAGCTCAGTTTCAGTGTCACCGCAAACGCAGATAAGATGAGATTTTGTACTGGTATTTAATGGACTATGGGCGAAGCGAAGCATACAACGTACGGATGTCAAACGAGGATTAACTTCCCAAGAGGTGGAGGTATGTTTTGCAACTTTGTAATAGGATTTGAATGGATTCATTTAATTAGCGTGGTTTGGAGAAGATTTAATTTCAAGTGAGAGATAATTGCACAAGCTAGAGGCCTTACAGAGAAAAAAGTCAAATCCTAGAGAGTTTTAAAAAGTGGAATCTGAACGTCTGGATTGTGGCGTAATGCGTAGGGAATAAATTAATTGAACAATCTAAAGCGACGCGTAGGGAGGAAGGATGCCGAATGAAAGATAATTTTAGAAACGTAGCGGACCACAGATATTTCTTTGCGATGTTATAAGGTTTTAAGATTTAGATAAGTAGTAAATCTGAAGAGGATGTACTTTTTAGACAGCCTAATATAATTTTAGTGGCGGAGGGTTGCGCTTTATCTAGCAGATGTTTGTCACTATCGGAGTAGTTGTCATAAATGAAATGCTTCCGTAATCAAAAATGGGTAATATGTTTGTTTTGTAGATAGTAAGGAGAGTGTGGCGAGGTAAGGAATTAGAGAATGAGCGAAGACGACTAAGTTTTGTCATCACTTTCTGATAAATGTGGAATATGTGAGTATGCCAAGAGAGACTGTGATGAAAAAACAGACCCAAATGTTGATGTGTATCGGTTTCTGAAAGGTGAGTATTATTGAAAAATAAAGCGGGTGGACATTTCTCTGGTTAGATATTGTCATAACAGCAGTTTTTGAAGGATTGAAGTTAGGCCAGTTATACAAAGTGGAAAGATCTTGATAAAGTACCCTTTTGGCAAAATGAAATATAGTAGTGTCATCTGCAAAAATAGGTGGATTAATATTTGTGGCAATGTCGTTCACATGGAGTGGAAATAACAGAGGGCCTAAAACGGAGCCTTGAGGAACACCATAACTAGTGTATTTGGGGTCTGAGAGTGTCCTGTTGATGAGAACGACTTGAGAATGCTGAGAGAAAGATAAAAGGTTAAAAGGTTTTAATAAAGAGCTAACTACACCAAGCTGTTGATTAAAGAGCAAACATGTGTGATCAACTCCATCAAAAGCTTTAGATATATCAAGAAATAGTATTCTAGAGCAATGCTCCGTAATCTTTTTCACTCTTGGCACACTTACAACTTTCCAAAATTTTGCGGCACACCTCGACCACTAATGTGAACAATCACTGTGCGTTACGCTCAAACTTTGAAAAAGCAATTCGAAGTTCTCCATCAACTTTTTTTATGCACGGATTGTTTATGATCAATAACAAAAATGAGAAACTTTGTTCACACAAGTACAGTATGTAGTGCAAAACTGAAGAAGAAGTTCAAAAGACGCTGTCGAGATTCACTTATATGCCCCTTCAATATAAATCCAAAACTCATCAAGTGGAACATCGCTGAATTTTAATCTCAGAGTTGTCAAGATTGTTTTTTCTAACAGGCAAGGATAGTTCTTGCTTTGAAATTTGAGCATTAGCCGAAATAGGATTTCGTATCCAACCATACTGTTCCGTAATGACTGGGAAAAAGTAATGATCATATTTCTGTTGTAAGAAAATTGAGCGTTCTTGGGCAAAATCCAACACAAAATCCAACACAAATTCTTTGTCAATAGTTTTATTTTGATTGCTTCTTGCCTGAAAACGTTTCCCATGATACCCGTGTGTTAACTAGGTTTTCCAGATTAGGCTACTATTTTCTGTTTAAAATATTTTACTTGTCAGAACTTGCCAGTATATTTATGTTTTTTGTCTTGCATTTTAATGTTGGGTTCATTCAAGTGTTCGAATATGTCGGTCGTATATGCATGTTTAGCAATCCAACGACTTTCAAGGTGTACTGTTCATACAGATGAAGGTTGTTCTGGCTTAATACGAACTGACTTATTTCATGACGTAGCTCGAAGAGTCTTGCGAGAACTTTACCCAGTGAAACCCAACGCACAGACGTATGAAGCAGCAGTGATTGATGTTCTGATCCCATTTCTTGGCATAGCAACGAAAAAATTCGCGAATTCAGGGCGCTTGGTTTAACAAAGTTGAAAATGTGGATACAGCCATTCATCGTTTCTGACAATTACTTTGGCAAAACTTTGATCATCAGGGCTTTCTCAGACCCGTAGGCACGGGGGTCATAGATCCCCCAAATTTTGTTTTACTCAGAAAAATTTGTTTTAAACGTACACTAAAAAACAAAAATATTTCCCCCTAAACTGCATTTCCCCCAAAACCTTAAAACCTGACTACGGCCTGGCTTCCTTATGTAAATAGCAATGCGTAAGTTGAATGGCTGGATTTTGACCTTTTACTAACGCAGCAAAACCTTTACCTTCGCCACCATTATTGCTTTACGCCAGGCCTACCATGAAGTTTTAAAAAGTGCAATTCTAACGTCAGAAAAAAACAACACAAAGGCACAGTGGAAATCTAGCTTAGGTTTGAGTTAGCGAAATTTAAATGCTCAGATTTTCTGCACAAAAAAAGATTATTCCGCGGCACACCAAGCATCGTCTTGCAGCACACCAGTGTGTCACGGCACGCCGGTTGCGGAGCAATGTTCTAGAGGGATTTGAGTCATGAGCTTGGTACAAATTGTTACAAGTACTTAGCAATGAATTAAGAGTTGAGCGTTTTTTCCGAAATTCAGAGTTGTTAGGAATTTAATAACTTGCAGTGTTCTAGGTAGTTGTAAATATGTTTGTGTAAAAGTTTCTCAAAAACTTTTGAGAGAGATGGTAACAGAACCATTAGACGATAATTTCGAACTTGAGTTTGAGAACCTGAAGTTGGATGTTTAAGGGGGAACTTTGAAAATGTACTTTATTGGCGGATTTTTAGTGGTCGGTAACATGTGTGCAGGAAAATTGTTGCAATTTTGGAAATGTTCATGTATCGGAGGGGACATTACGACAATATAGAAGATCATGTGGGGCATGAACAAGAAAGGTTGAGAAACACTGATCTGTAGAAGTATACAGAATTGCGGAGTCAGAGTTGGAGTCATAAGCGTCGGAAGGATTTTTTCCAGGAGAGAACCACTAAGGGATTTTTTCAAAATTTTTCCGGGGGTGGGCTAAAAGTGGTGAAATTTGTTTTTTCCCACTCAAAATCAAGAAAATAAACTTTTTTTGCTGAAATTTTCTAAATCCAGGGACAAGGCCCCCCTTGCTCCCCCCCTTCCGACGCCCGTGATCAGAGTCGGAGTCGTAAGGAGTCGGAGGTTTTTAGGTGGAGTCGGAGTCGAGGCAAAAGTTATGTATTTCAAAATTCGGCTTTGACTTTTGAAGCACTTGAAGCACTTGTACTGGTTGGACAGCAGTTTTATGCGCTCTCCCCAGCCAATTTGTACTGTAAATGTGAACTGGTCTGTATTTTACTCTCAGTGATTCAGTTTCAGAGAACCTGACTTCCTAAGACTTCTGCACGAACAACAAACGAACACTACCACTCCACAACACCGGAGAGCGTAGGCTACAGTCCACAGCACAACGAAACCATCACACTACACACACAGCATACATTATGCGTTGTTCGTTCACAGAGTTCTGAAAACTCCGTAGGTCCGACAGAAATTGTATCATACGTAGTGGCGTAGCTAGAGGGTTTGGTCCAGGGCGCAAAATATAGCTGAAGGGGGCCCACGGGCCACCGTAAGGGGATCACTAGCCAACACTCAGAAAAAAAGTTAAGAAATGATAGTGAACCCGCATGTTGTAGATGTCTAAACATGCTAAAAACGAAAACACCGCGAAAAACGCAAAAAGGCAGCAACCAGCTGAAAAACAAAGAAATAATAAATATCAAAATTTCAGCTAAAGGGGTCCCAGTTTTTACCTTTAGCTTGCCATGGGGGGCGCCTCACCCCCTTTCCCCCGTCAGTAAAGCCCGTGATAATATGGCGATGCTAACGGCAACTAACCCCATTAAAAAAATTCTCTCTACATCCACGTAAGTGCTTCAAAAAAGTGAGCGGAGTGAAGCGGTACCGAGGGCCGGATTAAGCTAATGCGAGGCCCTACGCTAATTCACTTGGGAGGCCCCATCTCCCACTGTTACGAGGAAAAAATGGAAAAGTGTTAATTAATTTGTGCAAAGCCGAAAATGACGATATTGACGCTCTAAAAGTACGGTCAATAAAAAATTCTTAATCATTACTAGAATTCCCTACTATCGCTGCGCTCGTTCCTGCCTTCGATGCACAAGCGTTCAATGACATGGAATTGTGAAAATCGTATTGGCTGGCGGGAACGGGATTATTAATCTTTGCAGGCAAACCAATTGTAAACGTTACGGTTAAAAATTTAACAAAACACTTTACCTACGTTTGTTATAAGTTTCACATCTGTTTTGCTTCTCTGTGCTCAAAAAATCCAACACACTGCACATAAGTGTGGCGGCATAATGACGCTAAAGCACAACGTGAGGATCACGTTGCGACTCGCTTACCACGGATGTGAAAATCTCACGCACACGAGCAAAACGCGTCAAGTAAAACACACCCAAATGGTTGCAACTGCTAGGTTCGCGATTCGCACAAAAAGCTACTATCATCGAATCAACTAAGGCTGACCAGAGCACATTGAAAACAAAAAAAGGTATTGTCCTAGCCTTCTTCATAACAAAATCATTTAAGCATTCATTAAAATTTGTTTGCCTAATTTTGCCACTTTTAATGCACCGAATGCTTAGTGTGGATAACCTCTCCTGGACCATTGCGACCCATAGGTCAGGGGTCGGCAACTTTTTTGGCTAAGGCAGCCATGAAACCTACATATTTTTAAATGTATTTCCGTGAGAGCCATGTGGTAGTTTTCAACACTTAATGCAACAATTTTAAACAATGGTAAATTTCTGAATTTTCTTTTTAATAACATGCTTCTTACTGCTAATGCGACTTCTGCTGCTGCATGGTGTTGCTGATGGCTTAGTAGGAAAATTACAGAAAAAGTTTCATCCGTAACAATCGTGTTAAGAAAAAATCAAGCGAGACAGATGCCGTCATCAAAAGAGCCACATCTTCCTCGCTAGCCATAGGTTCCCGATCCCTGCCTTAGGTCATTTTTAATTTTTTGAATCTTGAAAAAGACCTTTTTTCCTGAGCAGTTAGTGAACATCAAACTGAGAAATAAGGGTCCGCATGGTTGGATAAACTAAAAAACACTAATCTAAGGCATCAAACCCAAACGCGCTTTTGTCATTTTCTTGCTGTTACCCGCAGTTGCCATTTGGCAAAGTAACTTTTGCTTGCTATTCAAGCGTAACAAGATCTTCTCTGATTTGCTTAGCATGGGAGCAATACAAACTTGCACAAGTTTTCAATAGCAATCTGATTTCTGAATGACTTTGTTAAAAAAATTAGAATAGAAAAAATCACATCTAAAATTACCCAACGAGCTTTACGTAATCGAAACGCTAACAAAAATATAGTATTGCTCAGAAGAAGCAACTATATTTTTATTGTAGGATAATGCTGCTAGCCCTACATATAGCTCTTATCTGCAGTATAATCGTAAGCTTTGATCAGGTGCATTTCCAACACGAACAGTCACAAGTTCTTTCGCCTGATTCACAGTCCCGTCGCCATGGAGGCTTAGCCCTCTCAAACAAAGCTCCAAGCCCCCCAATCTGAATTATGAAACACTATAAATCGGTGAAGATTTTTTCAAATTTTAGAATGTCAAGCCCCCCTGAACATACGAAAAGCCCCCTATTGAAAACTTTCTGGTGACGGTTCTACACATTCACACGTCACAATCAACACGAGATCATCAAACGCAGAAGCTACCAACGTGCATCGATACAATAGTCGGCATGCGACTTGACCACTGTCATATTGAGATTCATGTAAACTCGTTGGAAGACCCTGGAGTTATCAATGCGGAATATCAATGAATAGGTGAATAAAACTAAATTTCATGAAGAATTAAGGTAAAACGTAAAATTTTGAGGAATATTTATCGAACTGACCACACACCGGCAATTGACTCTATGGGTAGGTCTGCCACAGTTTGCTGGAGGCACCCTTGGATCTTGAGGCCCTAGGCTTAAGCCTATATAGCCAATTGGTAAATCCGGCCCCGGCGCTACCCAAGAAAAAACAAAAGTACTCGGGCGAACTGGACCATGAAAACCTGCCGTTAACCGCCAATTTAGCGTCCCGTGGGCTGCCCATGCCATCCATAGCGCAACCGCGTGGTGGCGCGCTTCCCGCTTTATGATCGCAGGGACGAGGTGCGCGCGCCACTCGCAAGTCTTCTCTATGTAAAAATCGTGGAATGGAAAAAATTGCAAGAGAGCCAAAAAGTAGCCAAATGGCCAAACGATAATTTTGGATCAAAGCGCTTCTCAAAATAGCCAAATTTCTGGGTTTTGGATCCAAAAAAGCCAATACGGTAAACCTGGTCGCAAGTACTCCGGACGAGTAGGCGAGTCCTCAGTGCTACGTGTGTGGTGCAGAGCAAAAATTGTAGATGTTGGCTGTAGTCTCAAGAGCGGTTTTTTTTTGCTGCATATCCTAGCATGCTTGAAGGTGTATTAACATTTCGAGAAGTAATGATGATTTTGGAGAGACGAGTAAAAATTGGAAGTGATGCACACATGGGGGTCGGAAGGGGGGCAGGGGACTTTGAAATTTAATAGTTCCCGTTATTTTTTCATCAAATGTGTTTTTTTGGTTTCTGAAGGGTAAAATGAAATTTCAATACTTTTGGCCCCCTTCCTAGAAAACCCTTTTGGCTACCCCTGGAAAAAATGCACTATTGCCCCGCCCCAAGAATAATCCTTCCGACGCCCATAGATGCATATGCACAGTTAAATTATAATTAATGCCATTTGTAAATAATTTGAATTTCAAAAGAAATGATGTTAGAGTTTTCGAAAACAAATTTTGTTTGCCTCAGTGAACATTCAACGAATGTAGCACGGAACATTAGATCACAGAACCCGAGGGTGATGCGTCACACATACGAAAAGGGAAACCATCAGTGTATGCAAATATATTTGTGAAGAAAACGAACAATGACATAAGGGCGACTGAGTCAGACATCGAATGATACTAGTGCACAGTGGCGTACGCAGAAAATTTTCATGGGGGGGGGTTTCAAAGTGCCAAAATTTTTCTTTGCACTAAAATCGAAAGTGTAAGAAAAAATATAAAAC
>Ga0210059_1004144_pt1 | contig 23362 bp, 13 predicted proteins | sample Ectturendosymbi2_FD_188042 | JGI IMG/M metagenome (GOLD analysis project Ga0210059, IMG submission 188042) | Ecteinascidia turbinata endosymbiont from Florida, USA - Sample 2 (SPAdes) (version 2) | ecosystem: Host-associated > Tunicates > Ascidians > Unclassified | place: Key West, Florida...
CTTAGTTTAGGTCAGCTAAAAGTGAATCTCCCATTCATTCAGCTCTTTTTCCTCACACTACCTCACTACCTGTTCTTGCCACCTGAGTTACTGAAAACCAGGGTTTGCAGGTTTCCATGAGTGAAAAAGGCCACTTCAACCGTAAAAGCCCAATACAAGATAAGTATAAAACGACACTTGCAAACACCCTTGCCAAACTGGCAACACCGCTGAAAATAAGAGATGGCTAACTTGTCTCTTTATTGTTCTGTTGACTTTTGAAGTTGTGAAATAACAATGACGATTGACAACCAACTTCAGTGATGTGACAATGACTTTTCATTGTACCTTTACGCTTGGTAGCACCGTGGCTTTTGATAGTAAGCTGAAAACGTCCAAATAAGCAGGACTACTCAATAAGACAAAACTGCAATAGCCAAAGGACAAGTTTACTATTATTGCCTTACTGCCAACGTATATTTAAGCTTTTTATCACTCTTAATTTCTTGAAGTTTTTGTCACTTGACGGACCCCCAAACACCAATTTGTTCACCTCCTGATAGTCCGTGGACCCCACTTTGAGAACCTATGCTGTAACAGAATCAAACAGAACTACGACACAACTGGATGGTATGATATTGCTCCCTCTCCTTGTTATTACACCGGTACTACACAACCGATTGCTGTGACAGCACTAGCTCCAACAATCTTTTGATTAAGTCAGTGGTACCCAAAGTGCAGCCCGCGGGCCGCATGCGGCACGTGAGATGAATTTCTACGGCCCCATCTGGGATCATAACCTACTTAAGTTATATTGCTTATGCTGAAGAAAACGTAGCATTGCGGACATATATTTCCCAGATTTATTGACTTTTTGTACTGCAACCAACCCAAAGGCAAAGGGCTTCCAAACCTACCTCGCAGCACCACATAGAGGCCTCGTTTTAGCCTGGAAAACCAACAAGTCAAAATTCGCGGTTTCAAATACTTTTGCGCAAACGTCGAAAATTACAGCCTATACTCGATTTTTTATTAATCGTGAATAATGCAAACAAGCCTATTTGCTTGGCTTGCAGTTTACAATCACTCTGTTAACAATTATTTATTAGTTCTTAAGGCAATGGAAATCGCACGTACCGGTGTGGGTAGTAGGAAACGCCGCTCCTATGGCGACGCCATTTTTATTATTAAAGTTACTGGCAGTGCTTTATACGGCATTTCTGCTTCAAGCAAAGTTAGTTTCCGTGTTTCCAAACATTTTGGGCAACCAAATGAGTACGAAAAGACATATTCAAGATGAAGGCACAAAATATTAGAAATAGGAGGTCCATTGTGTTGATATAACCAAAGAAATTTTTGTAATTGGTTACCTTACAATATGCAATCTTAAAGCTTAAGCCGAAATTTACGGACAAAATTTGTTATATCCGATACTGCGGCCCACCAAGACTTACAAATAGCGAAATGCTGCCCATGCCCAGAAAACTTTGGGTACCCTTGGATTGAGTAAATTAAGCTCTTCAGTCATGCACGGCAATCAGTCCAGGTACAGCAGACCCGTAACTAGGTGGGAAATATTTTTAACTTTTTCAGCTCCAGCAGCTGAAACCTGCCACAAAGCAGTAGCCATGTTTGTTTTCGGAGCTTTTGGGATGGTGGCGAAGTGTAGTAGTACCTGCTTGGATGACAGGGTGCTCACTTTCTCACATGCGGCAGAGTTTATGTGTGTGCAGCAGGACCTGTATGAGAAAAAAAAATTTTTTTTCGACAATTTTTCGTTCATTTGAGATTATTCTCGAGTGAGAACTGCCCTTTGAATTGGAATTCAAATGTTATTTTCTATGCATATCCATTGCTCCAAAAATTATCACTTTGAGAAATTGCAAAGCTAGAAGTAGCTGCAAATGTCGATTCAGGCGGCAGATAGCAATGTTTTCAACAGAGCTTTCTTAACCAGGTTTCAATAAGTTGAAAAGTTCTGTAGAAGAATGTGTACGCTATTGCAGTAAAAAGTTGGTTTGGACCGAAGTAGTTCAGGTTACCTTCTGCACAGCTTATGAAAAAACTGCCCTGTTGCCCTAATGGCGCGTGATTTTTGTAGCGAAAACTGAAGGAGTCATCACTGCAATGTGTTTAAATTCTCAACGCATTGCTAGTTTCTAGACATAGCAAATCGATTTCAGCTGTTGATAGGCCGTGTGGCCACGGGCTGTATATCCTGCTGCGTAGTCGATTGTTTGAATATTTTCAGCTGTGACCAGGGCCAGTGGTGGAGGAACCTTTTTCAAAGTGGGGGCACAAATGCACGTCCAAAAAGCTATGGGAATTTTTGTAGTTTGAATTGGCAATTTAGACGCCAGAAGCATTGAAATATGACGTCATTAACTTTTGTCTACATGTGTAAGCAATTTTATTCAATGTTTTATAAGCCCTCTATGACCCCTATTTACATTACACCCCATCTATCTACAGAACACTGGCTTGAGCACGTAAAGGCCACTAGTTGTTCTTAGTCTTACACAAAATTCATTCGCAAGTAAGTACACAAACACAACATGCACAAAGCTAAAGGAGCGTCCACCACAGTCCTGTTGCCACTTATCCCCCCAAACGAAGCTCCAACCCCTCCCCAACAAATTGAAATGTGAAACACTATAATCAGTGACGTTTTATCATTTTCAGAGCGTTAGGACCCCTGCACAAACGTAAAGCCCCCTATTAATGGCTATCTGGCGACGGTTCTGTCCACATATGACCTCATCAGATAGGGGTGAGGGGGAGCTCAAAGTGAAGTTGCGGTATAAGATAGATATCTACAATTCTGATGACGGAAGATATGAACGTTCCCTAGAAACAACAGATGTTACTGTGCTACTCTAAAAACTTCTTTCCAAAAAGTTAATTCTGCGATCATTTACTGCTATTAATTCTTACAGTATTGTGGGAGATCAACCTTGATTTATAAAGTATTTGGGAATGTGCAAAAATACCCTGTGGTTCAAGTGCTCTTGGTTAAGCACGAAACGACCGATCTACTGCAACATTTGACATTGGGACTGCCAAGCACAGCCGTAACTGTCGTGCAGTACTCCTGTAAATTCTCCTCAGAGCAGGAGTTAGAGCTTTACTGACATCACGTACAGCTTCGAAAGTACAAAGTACAAAAGACGTTGATACGTTCTTCAATAGTTTTAGTTCAATTACAAGGCCATCGACATCTATGTCATCATGCAAATTAGCCACTGTGCTATCTTTGAAAGAGAAAGTGGTTTCGTCCTCCCCTCTTGTGGCAACACTGTTTGACAACACTGTATCGTAAGAAAGCCCAAACAGGGTGAACAGATGGTGCACGGTGTATTCTGCCAAACATTTAGGACATTCTGCCAAATTTACTGCTAATTCACAAGCAATATATTACAAATAATATTGCCACAATTCTGCCAAAGTTTTGTATTAAACAATTTACTTCAACATTGGACCAAATACTGATTGTGTTGCTTAAAATTATTTAAAATTCTGTATTTAAAAGTGGGGAGACCATGACCCAGAAAAAATGTTGAGGGTCTAGGCCCATGCGGCCTCCCCTGTTCCTCCACCCCTGACAAGGCCCGCTACCAGCTGATATTTTCGGGAAGGCAAAATTACTGTAACTTGTCGTTGTACTATTTTCGGGGAGAAATGATTGTAACATCTTGCTGTACCTAGCAAATAAATATGTTTTCGAATATTTCCCGGGCACAGTTGCCTGGTTGCCCCTGTGGTCGTGAGTCTTGATGGGATCGTTGCTATGCGTGAGGGTTAGTATTTGTGTCGATGCATAGCGATGCTCAAATAACTGAGAAATGGATGACATCTGTTGCTTATGTCACCCGATCAACAGGATTCAAAAAACTTTTTTTGCAAACGATTAGGAAAAGTTTGAATAAAAAGAGAGATGTTAGTTCACGTGCATTCAGACAAAGATGTAGTGTGACCTTGAACAATTCGCCACTTTCATGCAAACTTAACTTAGGCACCAAATGCTAAGATGATCGTCAATTGCTTATGTCGCTAAAACGCACGTTGTAAGTGAGGTGATACTAGGGATACATTGCGTTATTGTAACATCTGTGTCAGATGTTATTTTTACTTCTGTGTCAAATCTTATTGTTACATATGTTTCGGATTTTTTTATTACATCTGTGTTATGTCTTTTTTTACATTTGTGTCAGATCTTATTGTTACTACTGTCTCAGATCTTTACATCAGTATTAGATCACTGAACACCACTCCCAGGAAAATTCCCAACTTCAACTTTGCACAGGTAAAATCTTTTGACTTTTTTCACATAAATATCGTAAATTTTACGATAGGTGCTGAATTTAGTATACAAACGTTTGTTAATGACTTCTCTTTGAATGTTTGCAAAGTGACTGCGATTTGCATTCATTGCAGTTGTTTAACATCTAGGGTTGCAAGATGCGTTTTGTAAAAATACCGGCCATTTATTCAACAGCGACAGATTGAGGCTGTGTCGTAATTTTTAAGTGCATCTTTCGTGGCACGGGATTCTCGAATAACATTTTTTGAAAAGAACATTTTTTCCACTATGCATTTATTTTTAGTGTCATATTATTTTCAATTTCATGAAGCACCCACAATATTGTTTTGAAAATTTTTCAAACAGTGTACAAACTTATGCTTTGTGAGCAAAGTCTATAGTCCTAGCTGAGAATTAGCAAACTAAGCTACTTCAAATAAAAACGATAATAACAGGGTTTAATGTGAACGCAGGCTTTTCCTAAACTATCAAAAAATAATGCACTTTATAAAAATCCAATTCCTCAAGTGAACATTTTCTGCTTTGGTTCTTTCTGCAGTTACTGCAAATATTTATTTTCAAAATACCGGCTGCAGGCACGCATTTTACAAATACCGGCTTTTTACCGGCCACTGCCAAACTTGCAGGAAAATACCGGCTAGGCCGGTGAAATATCGACCATCTGGCAACCCTATTAAGATGGGGAGACAGCTTTGACAAACTCAGCTTTTGACTGATATTTTGCATCGGCCCTGGAGTCGATGTTCATTTCACGAACGATGACCCAACCGGGTTTACGACTCTAACCATCAGAGTCTTAGAGCTAATAATTGTTTACTCGTGTCTGAAAGTATAATTTTGAACAAAAGTCATGAACTCCAATATTCTATGAAATATTTTCGACCAGTTCACGCGCAGCATGTGGTCTCCAGTCGGAACTACTTCTTCCACCACTTTTGTTCAAAACTAAATTTAGAAACAAGAAATTCCTCCAATTCTCGATGGCTATTTACGTCCCTGGTCTATCACACATACCTTAAGAAATCCAATACTTGAAGTGAAAGACAAAAATTGTTGTTGAATATGCTACGGAAGAAAGTGCGTGCATCATCGAATAAATATCTCATATTGCGTTTGTTACGTCAAAATAGGACGTTGGGCTCTGTAACAAGTGAGCGGTTGCTTGAGAAGCTTAGAGAAACGACTCAATCCTACCGTAGTTTGTGTAGTTTTGTTTAAAGAAATATTTGAAAAGGTGCGAATGCGGGTTTAGCAAACCTCCTCAGAACCGCTGAAGCATGTAGTGAGTGACGGTACATACCTGAAGATTCCCCAAAATGATATTTGAGATTCTGTTTAATGTTTAAGGCGCTTGTTTAAAATAAGCTTTTCTCAAATAGTGCACACAACAATCTGAGTGCTTGTTGCGAGTGAATAGATTTTTGTGAATCATGAAACTGTTGCACAGTTTTTTTGCAGATGACAATAAAAGCAACGGCTGCGCTGCTGGTGAAGGCATAAAATCAAAGATTTTCATTTATGTACATATTAAGTCCATGTACCTACATTCGAGCATAAGAACAACGATTGTCTATTTTGCTTTCCTACTCAACTATGAAACATGGAATCCTCCTATGTTATCAAAAAATATTTAAATACATTTCTCAAAAAGGGCAAAATATATAACGGCAAAAAGTTTCTTTGAAACAGAATGTTCACATGGGGAAAATATTTCCCAAAACTAAGCATTTGTCTAACATTTCAATATCTTCTAGTAATCTAGTCCAATAGATTCTGTTTGAATGAGGTTTCAAGGCTGAGCATGTGCATAATTACGTGGAATCGATTTCCTATCAAAACTCTTTGCTGATTGATTAGATGTCGCCGCCATTGAGGACACCAGTTGCTTGAAAACCGATATGTGCAAGTCCATATCATCGCAAAGTCGTAAAGAGGAACTCAGGCTGATTCATCGAAAGTTTGCATCAAAGTAAGAGCTTTCAATTGTCATAAACACAGCGGTTTTTTTTGCTTTGCAAACTTTCCTGCTCAATCAAAAACATGCAATCCTTTATTTTGAGAAGACATCGGGCATTTTTTATGACAAGCGATGAAAAGATCAAAACAGATTGTGACGAAGTGGTTCTTTTGCATAGAACACTAACGTTTTAGGAGAAAAATTTTAAAAACTTCAAACATTGTCTCTTCCATTCAAACACCCTTTGTCGTAATGCATGTTTTAACTGCTGTATTTTCCTGACAGCGACAAATAATGTCCTGGTTTTGGGGCAAGACTTGATGTTGTGGATAAAATGAAGTATTCTTTGGTCGCGAATCTTGTCTGCTTCCATGATATTTATATTGATCTTGTACTGTACTTTTCATGGTTATCAGTAACGTTTGCTAATTTGCAAATCTCCCATACAGGCAAATTGTTTGAAATTATCTTCCAAGTATAACAGATAAGTTTACAACAAGCCGCAAATTTTTGCCTAAAACACAAATTCTCAGAAACCTTCTTCGGTTGTGGGAATCGAGGTTCAGTTCGACATCTTTTTTGTTGACAGTTTTCATTTGGAATTATTTAATTTCAGGGTTTGCTTTATGGTTTCATTATCAATATTTTCTGTGGAGGTTTTCAGTTGAATTATTGTCTTCTACGCCTTGCAGTCTGTTTTGTATTTTTGTTAAAAGTTTGAAATAGTAAGAATTATATTTAGTCCTTCAAACTCGCGTCACAACTTTTAGTAAAAGTTGAACCCTCATCTTATTTTTGTCTCTGTCAAGAAATCTCATCTTGTTTTAATATTCAAAATTGCATCTCTCTGACCTCTGTTCATAAATGATACGACATGCTTTTTCACCTATGGATTTCCTAATGTGGTTATATATTTATGGTATTAACGTATGAAACCACTGCTTGATTTAGCTGCATGTTAAGACTGCTTTGATTAACTTTCATATGCAGTTGTGTGCTTCATCCCAATTATGCAGATTAAGCAAATCAGACAGTCCTAGCAATTTGAATTTTTCATCTCCGATGGGCTATATGAAACCTTGCAACCTAGATACTATAAAACAAATTTTATACCACGTCCGTGCAAAATAGCCCAATAATCCTAAAACAAATTGTTTTCCATTAAATTGTATGATTTCGTCATGCTGTATGACAACCGCTACTTTCGTTCTTTTCTTTTACTTTATCCCCCACGACTTGCTATTACAATAAGAGATACTGCACAATAAGAAACGAAAGATTACACACGGCATATGGCTACAGCATGCGATTCATTCATGTTGTGTTGCGACATAACATTAGTTCAATTGATAAAACTCAAAATATAAATTAAATTACGATTTCAACGAAATGAGGATTGAAGCATAGCAGTATTGTACCGGCACAATAATGAAAACTGGTTTATATTGGACGATAACTGAAAATGGCCTTTCTCAAAAAAGAAATACTTGCAGCGCTGGGTGGAGCAGTTTGTCCGAAGATTGATGAAGTTTAAGTATACTGCCCATGTCGAAAGGGCGTTTGTAGTTGAGAGAATGTGAAATTTGTGGCAGAATACCTATCTTTGTCAATAAAACATTTCCGTCAGATACCTGCGAAACAAACATCCGCCTCATGTTGTGTAACATATTTGGTGGGGGTGAAATGTCAACTTCACAGTCGCCTGGTATTCGCTTTTCGAAACAACTGTAGCTCATCAAATTAAAAGAAATAGTTTTACTTTTCACCTGATAGCGCTGATGCATTCAGTTCTGGCTTGATATTTTAACAGAGATTCTGGTGTAGGAATACTAGAGAGAAAATTGTAATTTACAAGCACATCACCGTTGATTGTGTTGTAAACATGATATGTTAATGTTGTTAGATTGTTTTCAGCACAGATTCATTTTTTGCTGTAGATGGAAATTGCATTCGCTGTTTCCGTTGAAAATGACAGTTATTCCAGATTAGATGATGCGAATGCGAGCGATTTGCTGCAGTTCGACACCTTGTGCACGAATAACTTTTGGATTATACAGACGCTCTTTTTTCTGACAAATTAATTTTCCATTAGCTAAACACTGACGTCTTCACACATACACCCACATGAATGGCAATGGCCCGGGCCAAGTACAACGCTTTGAGCTGGTTATATGCACTTCTCCATAGTTTGCAGTTCTTCACAGACTGCAGCTCCTCACAGATCGCAGTTACCACAAAGCGTTACAATGGAACTTTGATTTCTCTTGCTGTGTCCTTTTTGTTTGAAATAACATCTTTGTACAACCTCCACGCCAAAATGCCTGTAACTGTTTTCTTATCTTGCTTTGTATGGTTTTCAATTTCATTTTTATAATTATGATGAACATACGTTCAGGCCTAACCGGGCAAGCCCTGTCCTTCGAGTTCACGACCCTGTGCCCCAGTTTGCCACCTTTTTGGCCCGAAAAGAAAACAGACAGCAGGCAATGCACAAAAAGGTGACTCTGGTTTGAACCGTTGATGTTTGTTTATGGTCCTTTCTTTGTTTTGACAAAATTGTTTTCGCAAATTTTCTCAGATATCAGACGATATTACAGTCTTTTCTACGATTCCACATGAACTGTTATTTGTATGACAGTTATTTTGAAGGTTTACAACTTAACTCATAACTCAGCTTACAGCTTTTCTAGATTGCAATATTGGTCACATTATCCTTCAGTAGCTACTTCTTGATTTGTCAGAGGCTTTTGCGATCTACAGTCTACGGAGTGCTTTTTATGTGACATTGGGTTAATTCTTGGCTTAACTTTCACTGTTGCAGTTTGCTCACTAAAGTGAACCAGTCGCACTGTATTCATTAGACTCAACTCGTAGCTGTGTCGATACGATGCTGCAAAAACCCATACGCATATTTTCTCCATTGAAATATGTTTGTTTGTTTAAGTCAGTGTGTACGTGTTACCTTACTGTGCACTTTAATTTTTTGCTGTGCAAAGTTTGTCTTCGTAAAACGTACCATTTAATCCAAGGAGAGGAGAGTTTTCTTCAGTTCATTTGGACCAAAGAACTTATTCGTAAAAAGTCGCATAACGTATAGCCAGTAGCCAACTGCTACGTCCCAAGACATCTTTTGGTAAGGATAAGCCAGAAAGCCGTACTGCAAACTTTTGGTCATGTCGAATTTTGTCGCCAGATGTAGAAAAGCAGACGTATTTTAGCTTGATCTGTGTATTGCTTTGCAACTTATAGCTAAGTTTATTTAACTTAAACCAGTCTTTTTAAGGTGTTTTACTGACCCGATTCGGGACCCTAGAATTGAAAATGGGGTCCCTAGAATCAGCGAAAATCATCGTCGGGTCCCTAGAATCAGAGAAAATCGGTTCCCTACAGGTCCATACCAGGTACGTAATATTTTCCTTAAAAAACTTCTTAAACATAAGAGCTCATGTTTCTCATCAAATGTTTCATGTAAAATATAATTACGAGGAGACTACTGCTGCTATTGCAACAATGCCAATTGTGTTTTTATGAAAGAGAGTTTTGCTTGCTCCAAGCAAAGGCTGCATGGTAATGAGATGTTCCTTAGTTACATTTATCCATGCTTTATGGAATTATTTTGGCAAATATATGACAGGCTCAATGTTCCATTCCTGAAATATTCAAACATTCAAAACGAAAGCTTCAATGTATTGAGAATTGTCGTGATAGTGTCACCACCTGGCGTCTGTCCACGCAGCAAATGTTGTTGTACTTCTGCGAATTGTGTTGGTTGGGTAAAAACAGATTTCAATTTTTTAACTGAAAGATCTTGCGAGGCTTCTGAGGTTGACAAATTTGCACTGCCATGCGCTTCCTTAAGGCAAAAACACGAGTCAGCTGCATTAATTACGTTTAAAGACGATTTTTGCATCGGAAATAAAGACAATTAATTAGTATTTCTTCTAATCTAAATCAAAAGTAAATGCACCCAAGTTTGGACGTATGACATTTTTAGTGAACAGCCCCTACGAACATTTATATTTCATGCGTAGCGTTGCATAGTATCTTCAATCAGTGCTTTCATGAGATAGTCAAAGCTCGAAGCTAACATCGCAAGAAATTAAGATTTTCTCTGGAAGTAATCACGTTTTTCAGTACATCAAAATCAGGTCTGAATTAGAGGGACTGGTTTTAACCATTCCTAGTTGTGTTCAGGTGTGAAACAGACTTTTATAAACTTTTGCAAAAGCTTCATTTTTTCCCAACTTTAGAAACTGAGTGCTTGGCCACAAATATAATTTAACATCACGTCCGAACTGCAAATTTTTTCTCTCTCCGTAAGAGTGGCGATAAACCAGTAGAATCATTTTAATTTCCTTTTATGATGCTTGTTTTGACATGACAACGTGCAATTACTGGAGCGAGCTTCTCTTCCGAGAAATTGAAAACCGTCGAATTTCTCGGTAGATTTAATATGCAAAAACTGACATGTCTCAAGTGGCCTTAATCCTGCAAATGCTTGAGGCGAAAGATTGCAATCACGTTGGAAAATTCAGCGAGTTAATCTATAAGGCTACGCTGACAGTCACCTTCAAATATAACTTGACCGAGGATCGATTGCTTGGTGTTTAATAAACTTTGTAGGTATCCATGGCAATGTTTTGGAATAATTAACAGTTGCGTTTACTTACCAAAGCACGTGACGATTTGTTTCTTCAAAAATTTCAAATAAACGATTTGTACATTTACGCTTTATATCCATTTTTAGGAACTATGCAGTGTTTCACCTGACAAGTCAATGATCTGCATGCCAGTTGCATTATGTAAACTCTGTAAATAAAAAGCATGGTTATTAAAGTTGTGACACTTTGCAACATCAGAACATCAAAGCTACATAATCAACTGGCTCTTTATTATTTTCGAAGTGGAAAAATGTTTCTGATTTCACCACCTCTTTTACGCAGTTTGTTCGCATATTATAAAATGTACTGCATATTATAAAATGTGCTGTTGTTGACCAAATTAAACGTTAGGTGTCATCCAACAAACTTGCTTTGGGTATCAACTTCACTTAAAGATTCCAACACATTTATGGCAACCTACGAGAAAAAGAAATAGAAAACTGTTTTGGAGCAAATTTGTTGATGAAAAATTGCGAACGTGAGTTTGAGTCTTAACTGAGCATTTATTTTCTTTTCAGTGCCAAACTTCGATACCATATTTTTTCAAGTTCGTCGCTTGTCAAAAAAGTTCTAAGAACTTTAAACTGAATAAGAAAACACCAATTAACGCCACACCTTACATAACTACAAGCTTACGATATGAAGTTATTTGATTAATTTAACGAAATAATTTGACAAATACGAATTAACCATACAATGTTTCGTCATAAATAGCATCATTAATGTTACAAAATTCAACATTCGGCTTGCGTGCACATGTATAAAAGCTATGAAAAAAAACTTTCACCAAAAGGTTTTTGCCCTACAGATCTTTTGCCACAGAAATTTTCCCTTGGGTTTTCTCTAGTTTCATCATAAAAGCAAAAAGTTAAATAAAATGCATTGCTGAAAATGATGAAGACTTGATGCGATCTTAAATTTTTCGAATCGTTTTGACAAAAGTAACCTAAAATCTGCCCATAGCCTTGCAATGTCATTTTCATTTGCTCCGACTGGTGCACGATTAGTAAAGCCGCTTGTTTACCTCTTCATAACAAAGGCACTTTAGCTCTTCCATTGGTGAGGGTCATTTGTAGTTTTTGCAAATTATTGTCACTCTGAACCAAAACCGTATCGTCATCAAAATATGCGTTTTTTTAACATTGGAACTAGGTGAGTCATTTATCACTAGTGAAAAGCGATCACACACCGAGATGATTCTCTTGCAACTTGCTCACCTTACTTTTATATCAGGGAGGCCCTGAACGTGTTTTCGTTTTGTAGCGACTTTATATATGACTCAGTAATGATGTGATGTCGCTCGCTACAAAAGCAATAATAGCAACATTACGCCTATCTCAGGAGATTCTTTGAATAAAAATATCACAGCTTGTTCTGATAGACAAGCTCTATAGGTTTTAGTGAATGTTGAACCAAACTGAAAATACTGACTTGGTGAAAATGGCATTCGCTTTTGGGTACAAGGAAACAGTAACACTGTTCTTTGTGAAAACGTTTGCTAATGCGTTGTGTGAATACTGATTTAAAACAAAGTATGTTTTGTTTGATGTGTATTTTTCTGATATCCAAGTTAAACTTCACCATAGGCTGTTGAGTTTTAATTTGACCATATGTTTACTTGTTGCACTGATAACATTACGAAATTTGTCAAACTGGAGCAATTTAAAATAAATCTTCATGATGAGAAAATCTGCAGTTGTCGTATTTATTGCAGATATGCATTAGTACTTTCAAGATTGAAAGTTTTATTAAGACAATGTCAAGATTAAAACCTAAACAAACTGAAGCAAACGTCAACAATACATTTCACTGCGTGCGTTTGGCAAAACGATAAATTTATAGAGGCTGTTTTTCCAGCATATACTTTTACATCTCCTTTTAACCTTTCAGTTTGGGTTGCTGCGAGTTTTACAATAATTTTCAGCCCCTATTGAAACATTGGAAATTAGCTAATATATCTTTCAACGCTGTCTTCGTTTCAGTAGTTAAACGATTTGAGATTTTTCCCAGTGGGTAAAGAAATCTTCTTTGGGGATTTGTAAAATAATTTTAAGTGATCCAAGTTTCGCTTAGACTCAAAATAAAGTTTGAGCTGTTTTCACCAAAACAGGCATTTCAAAAATCGCAATACCACTGACATACCAGCTTGCACTGCCTTAGAGAACTTGCAGAACAATGTAACAATTTTCCGCTGAAAACCTACACATACAGCAGCAGTCAGCATTCAAGACTGCCTTCGCCAACCACTTGAACCTATCGCTAAAGCCTTCGGAAATGAATGGCGTAAAAGCAAAACCTTTAAATTTGAAGAAATCGGGGAAGGACGAAAATGTACGAAGATACAGCCCGGAACATCTTACAACAGTGGTCCCCGATCTTTTGTAACCGTGGACCGGTCAACGCTTGACAACTATGCCGCAGCCCGGGAGTACTTCATGCTGATCGGTATTTTTCAATAGCTGAAATGAAGTTACCAGTTTCAACCATCAAATAAGGCTGCTGCATTCCCAACACTATCACTGTTTGTACAAATATACACAAACGCTTGCACATGTACAAATATACACAAACGCATGACAGACAGAATTGAAGCGCATATACAAACACATGCAAACGCTTGAATGGGAGAACTGCTGCACATGTGCAAGCATACACAAAGGCTCGAATGGCAGAATTCAGGGGCGACTCCACGTCAACAGCGTTGCTCGGGCTCATCACGTAAGTAATACCGACTGGTGAACGCAACCGTTCGATCGCATTCTGGCTGGCACTGTCGTTGTTCTGTGACGTTAGTTACGCAATAATCAGATGTTCTCATGAGAACTCGTCCGCTGTTACGTAACTGACGTCACAGAGAATGGTAACGCTAGTTAGCTCACTGCAAACTAGGCTCATTCATATCAGCCCGAATTACTGGACAATTTTTCGCTCCTTTGAGATTATTCTCGAGTGAGAACTGCCCTGTGGATTGGAATTCAAATGTAATTTTCTATGCAAATCCATTGCTCCAAACAAACATTCAATCTGATAAGAATTATATTTTTTAAAGTACTTAACTGCAGAGGGCAGCTCGGGCTCTACGGGAAGAGCCCGAGTAAACCTCTGCGTACTATATGCTCATTCATATCAGTCCGAGCTACAGGACAATTTGCCGTTCGTTTGAAAGTATTCTCGAATGGGGACCGTCCATTGGATTGGAATTTAACTTCAATGTTCTGTGCAAATCCATTGCTCCAGAAAACATTCACTTTGATAACAACTACATTTTTAAAAATACTTAATTGCAGAGAGCAGCTCGGGCTCTAATGGATGAGCCTGAGTAAAGAGCGAGCGAGCGTATTTGAGAGAACGCTTACTACGAATGATATTTTTTGATTCAGGTCACCGAAACGAAAGCGAAGGGCCAGACATGAAACGAAAATTGTGAACAATGACAAGGTCTAATGAAGAGAGTCCGAGTTAACAACCTTAATCAGTGAAGTGTGTGGTGGCACAAATATACAAGGTAATAAAGCTCACGTTCTGCAATATAAAGCGTAATCGAAGGCTTGGGCTGAGCCCGAGTGCCGGAGTCGCCACTGCCAGAATTGTTGTTCTCTGATAAAAAGCGAAATATTAGAACAAAATGATAAGCGCAGCCATTTCCTTTTGATGAAACCACGACTACTTACTCCGATCTCCTTCAGCTCTTATCGCAATTAACTGATGCTGCTGTTCTTGGTTCTGCTCTTGCTGATCGTTCTGTTGCTGGTCGTTGTTTTGCTGATCGTTCTCTTGCTGGTCGTTTCCTTGGTTGTTGTTGTCTTGCTGGCTAATTGAATTCGCTTGATTTCCGGCATCTTCTGCACTGCATGTGTTGTTTTGGTCAACGATCCTTCCAGACCCCACGTCATGCGACGCAGGCGGATCAGCAGGAGCGGCATTTGACGCTGGGTTGGCAGCAGATTGGTTTAGACCAGAAACTGCTTCGTAGGCTTCTTCGTTGTCATCCTCTTCTTTGCCCTTGAAGACAATTGTCTTTTTTACATAAACTGTCAACTAGACTTTGGTGTTTTTTGTAAAAAAGAAATTATTTGCAAGGAAATTACATAAAAGATGGATTATGAAAGGTGTAAAAAGACACTATTTAAAAAGTATTAAATTTTTTCCGCAGAGACGCATTTTTCGCAATGTTATTTTTCGCAATTAAGCATTCGCAACGCCATTACATAACAGGGGTGGCCAAACCTTTATGAGCCTCATATCGTAAAACCCAAGTTACAAAGAGCCGCAACATAAAAATTTAAAAACACGAATATGTTTGCAATCTACACTTCTGTGACATCATAATTATTTTTGGAACATTTGCAAAGGTAATATTGTACGACACTCCAGCTAACGCAGTACCATTTTACAATATTTCTACACTTTGCAATAGAAATCAAAGAGAAAAATTAAATATATAATTTTTCGGAAAGTTCAAAGAGCAACAAGGAAAGGTTCAAAGAGCCCCATGCGGCTCGCGAGACGCAGTTTGGCCACCCCTGTTATAACACTCCTTATTTATGAAATAGAATATATACGATTTCGCCACACAAAGCAAGAAACTTTTCATATGCATCTAGGAAGTAAAAATGTGAAAGCAGCTCATCTCAGGGAAAATTATTTCATGTTCATTTATGTATGCAGTTTAATGGATGTATCAATGTTTTTACCCATCCATGTCTTAAATTTTCAGATTTAAGAAAGACTGAAGTTGATATCACGGATTGTTTTTTTTAATGCCAATAGTTTGCTACAGATGACAGATGCGAACAGGTTTTTACACGCTAATAGACAATCATTGGTATTCAAGAACTTTTTATAGAAAGAAAACGTTCAAAACAAATTTGCTCTTGTCATACACAATCAATTTTGCGAAAAAATGCAAGTATAACTTTTCTTTTGCCATTTTCAGTTCAAACAATAGAGTTTCTTTAAAGCAATACTAACATCTGAGTGCTCTGCCATGTGTATGCCGAAATCTCCAGGATGGTGGAATACCTCGCCGCAGACAATGCAATCAAATAATAATCCTGATCTCCGAGTGAGCCTTCAAAGAAAAAAATTCGATGAAAGCCTTCAGCTCAAAAATATCTTAGATCTTGAGGTTTATTTTAAGTCTGACATAAAGCGCTGGTGTACTGCATCGCAACATTTTATCTAAACCATAAACTTAAAATAGACCAGTTTGTAATAAAACTAATTTTCCACCGGTAGCTTTCAGATCCTTTATGCAGTGGATCAGTGTAGCACTTGACGTTGTCAAATAAATTTTCTAGAATAATGATGAACAAAATTTTGCATTCGTTGCTACGTAAAACAAAAATTACTTCTAGTAGATGAAAATCTTGTCAAAGCACTTCATGTAAGCCTCATGAAAGCTGAATCAAGCAAATAGCAGAAAGTGCGGGTTTGAAAAATCGTAGTGCAATGCTTTTTTACGGAATCACATCGACGTAATTTAATATGTCAGAACATTTGTGAAAATGAAAGACTGTCAAGATGTCCAATGACTGCAGAAGTTTTCTCATATTTTGTTGCAGGGTAGTAACCAGAATGAGCCAACTGTCAATAGTCTGTAAACTTGAAAAACACAAGCTTCTTGTTGTTACAAAATTCCTGTCCTTTACTAGAGGCTGTTCACAAATTTGTTTGGAAAAAAGTTGCTTTTTCACTTTTGAAGCAAAATAAAAATTTTAATGTAAGAAAGTACTTTTTATATGTAAGCGAATCGTACATCACAATCATCAATCCATTTTCAGCTTGTTGTTGAATTAAAGAATTTTATGGAAATCAATAAGCAGTTTTGCTAAAAAACACGGTATCAAAATCTCTGAATCGAAAAACAAATCCATTTTTGCAATACATCTCTTCTTAACTGAGTTGTGTGGAAAATGTTTGCCATTTGCTTATTCAAGCTTCATCAACCACTTTATATCAGAATCACTATTCGTTCTACATTTTCATGAATTGACGCTGCTGTTTGTGAGAAAGGAAATACTTTGCAAACTGAACATTCTATCATCGATTCCAGACGCAGCACATACAAAGGTTTTTACAAAATTTTGGTGCTTATTAATTGTTTTTCCTACTGCAAGTCTTATTTCTTAGTTGAACAAAAGCGATGAAACTGTTTAATATAAAAAATTGCATTTGCTGACATGTTAATGAAACGTTGTACTAGGCTGTTTTCTCAAAGCAACAACCCACATGGTAAAAAGAACATCGCACTGTTTTCAAAAATGCTGGTAAATTGGTAATATGAGGTTGATTGAGAAGTGACTGTAGCAATGACGAACGACAATGACTTCGGTTAAAATTATCTCAACTTTTCTTGCTTGGATTGAAAAGTTTGGAATCGGATTGCCGCCATATTTTGTATTGTGATTTTGAAATTTTACAACGTACTTCGAATGAAGGGTTTGATGAAAGACATTTTACTCAGCGTATCAGCAGTTTTGTGTTGAAATATGTTTTTAAACCACTTTCACGCAAAACAAGTTCTGAGGGATGTTGATTTAATTTGTGTTTGTCGTTACACAAATAAAATAGTGTTTACGAAAAATGTATGCATAAGTTTGCAAATGCAAATTGAAGAGCTCATTTACTTGAAAAATCCATATGAAGCTTTTTGGTTTTCAAACTTTTGATGCAAACACAATTTTTTGAGCAAAAAGTTTGTCACTACCATATATTTCAAATTCATCAAATGTTTATTAACAAAATCTCATCCATTCTTGTAAAATGAAGGAATGTATTTGCCTAATGTTGATATGTCAAAACACATAAGAATTTTGAATGACTCACAGCAATCTCAAAAACTGTTATGATTCAAGGCAAGTACCTGAACAATGGCTCGCAAGAATCCAAGCCAACATTTAATATGTTCATGAAAATGTGGTGGGTTTGAAAAAGTTCCAGAAAAAGGTTTTAAATCTCTCAATGACGTTATTCCGAAACTTTAACAGTGGTGGCAGTTTATGTTTACTTGCATTTCTTTGAAGACATAACCATACATTTGGTTTTACCCCAGAGCACTACTTTAAATACAAAAACAAATTTCTCGAAGTACTAGTTTCGTCAGACGTGAAGTGCTAAAATATTTTGTTGCTGCAACAAAACATTTTAGATAAAGCAATATTTGATGACGTGTTTGTGTAGTTCCACCTAACGTTTTTTTTTATAAAATCTAAGAAGTTTATCACATGCATTATACCTTGCCCTTCTGTTCCTACGACGTCTTCCAGGCTTGAATGTCTCTTGTCTATGTGCTCGTTCATGTCTTAGAAGATTGCTAATGCGACTGAATTTCGCGCCGCAATAAATGCAATCAATGTCTTCATTCGCGATACCGGCATCACCAAAGCTCATGACTGGCCAACCTTGATTAAAGGGACCCACATAAACAGGCCTGTATCTTGGAGGAGGTCCATGTGGACAAAAAGATCCTGCTTGGTTGATATTTGGGTAGGGGTTTCCAACATTGTTCCACTGCCTTACTTCTGGGAAAGTTTGAATACGACGTGTTTGATTGGAACAAGAAAACCAACCATCGTCAAATTCTCTTCGCTCGAAACCTATGAATGGATTATTATCAGCAGCAGACAGAAGCCCCGACATGCCTAAAGCTGGTTCTTCGCAAGACAGCTGTGCAATAATTCGCCCGTTTTCATCGTGTAATATGCTTGATAATAACGGTTGTCGCACATAGGTTTGCGAAACGCAAGGGTTAAAATCTCCAAATTGTCCTCCAACTCTTGGTGAAAGCATTGATTGTGATCTGAAATAAATCAACAAAGCAAGATTAGAACGCTCATTGATTCAAGGAACGTTTGGTTGCTGGCACTGCATTTCAGCATTTTGCAATCAGTGAGTTTGACTTAGCAACCTATCAATTATAATAAACAAGCTTGGTTTGTTGCTGAGTTCTAAAGCAAATTTTAGTGGCCCTTTGTCTTTAGAATTATCCATACTGCTACTTTATTTAAAGAAAATCTTTAGACTCCTTAATGGCCGAACTCATAGTGTAGAAGCCAATATTGAGTGTAGAAGCCAATATTGGACTCACACACTTTTTAAAAACAAGTATTGCAAAATGATATAGTAGCGTTATTTTAATTGATGCTGTATTCTGCAAGGCACTACTTTAAATTGATTATTCTGTAGCAAACTTGATTTGATGTATTATGTAGAAAATGGGTAACAAAATTAATGATTCAACAAAAGTCATATCGCATGCATCTAAAATAACCACTAAATTTCTTCCTATAGAAATATGCCATACTGGAAAGTAATGCTTCATCCCAATTCGGGTTTAACATATTTAGAAGACACCGATAGAACAGTAAAGAAAAAAGGAATTACCTGCTGTGCTATAACAACTGGTGGTAAACGCTTTATTCAAATTAGTGAATAAAACGTTGGAAATTGCCAGTTCGTATATGTTAGCACTAGCTTATGACTTTTCTCCCGAGAAAACAGACAATTTTTTCTATATATTACAAAAACTGTTTGCACAAGATGCTCAATATGGTTTTTAAGAGCTCTTTAATTTTTCATTTTGCCATTTTCGTCACCCACGCAGCCCAGATTACCGTGGGGAAAATAGTAATAGCCAATAGTATCCCAGAAACAGTACCTACCTGTAAACGTATTTGCCTAAAATCAGAAAAGCTTTTGACTTCTCTGGGAATCTTTCCTTGTAGCATCTGGAACAGAGTGGTAAAGTTTCAGCAGTTTGTCTGGTATACGGAGATGCAGAGAGAGAAGCCCATAGGAAAAAGGCAATTCAGTCACCTAACCAAGTTCCTGTATTTGAACTAAATGACAACATTGCATTCATATATATTTCCAGAAATTTGCTTTCTGATGCAAAAGAAATAGAAACTCATATGTTGGTTCAAACAGAAAACGTAAGTGAAATGAAAAAGTTTAAAATTATTTTTCGTTCTTTTCATACCCAGGCTCTTTACGACAAATATAAAAGTGCTGCAAGAATGTTACGTCTCTAGCACAAAACAATATTGTTGAGTGTTTTGCGATATTTTTTCAGCCATGGTCTTAAGCTGGACTGATTTGTGCGTTCATTTTCCGAAAGAAGTTAGCCTCTTGCTGTTGCACTTTTTTCTCATATAACATGCTGTGTATGTCCTTAGAGGCGATTGTTTAAAAAAGTTAGCAAATATTTTGGAAAATTCCCATCATTTCTTTCGATTTCACCAAATCCACATTTCGTTAAAATATCTAAACATTTTTGGAGAACATTTCGAGTGCGCAGATACTTGATTTAAGCACAAAAGAACAATTTGTCATTGGTCAGTGCGGGGCACAATGTGAAGCCAATGAGCATTTCTTTTGCAATAGAAGCTTTAACCTTCGTTACGGCATTCGTAGAATAATCCACTGCGCATGCACAAAACCAGATAAAATCAAGTAATGTCTTTGTGTCATGATCAAACATTACAAATTTTTCAAGACTAAAAGTAATGCTTCTTGGCGTATTTCAACTCACTAAAATTTTTGCAACGCCATTACCGGGGCTTTTACATAAATCGTTCAATCCGCTAAACTTGTGCAAAACGTTTTTCTGAGTCCGATTGTAACAATAAACCCAAACTTTGCGTAAGAAATGATATGGCAAAACATTGAAGGTTATTTGCTGAAGTGTGAGAATTATTATACCGGTTTGAAAGCCTAAAGTTTTAGTTCTTGGCTGACACAAAATGTTGACAAAGTGCTTGCCACATCGAGACCTTATTAGACTCACTTCTTCAATTTTCTCTTTTTTAATTGATAAATTCATTCTCGAGTTTTTCAGGTCTTAATACTGCTTAAACCTTTCTACATGAATGTCTGAGACACGGTGCAGTAACGTGTTGAGGCTTTTAGTAAACATTTTGCATTTGTTAACATTCTTGTTTCGGAAGTAAATTCATTGAAACCTTATAAATGCAATTCAAACTACTCAACCTAAAATGGTTAATTTTGGCTTTATTTAGTTAGCATTTTAAGTCTTAAACCCTTGAACGACACAAATCAAATGACCTTATCTCTTCAGTAAGAATGCATTTGATTTTGCTTCATACAAGATGACAGGAAAATTTCCTGGCAAACCATGTCGTCAAATGACCATGCTGCTTCGCTGTGTAGAGTTTTGGGTTGGCCAGAGTATCAGGGTTGCCAATTTGGCTTTTTTCAAGCCAGCTTGTGAAAATCTAGCTTTTTTTGACGTGTTTGGCCTTTCTTCAAAAACCAAAAAAGCCAGACAAAATTTGGCTTTTTCTAGCTTTTTTGAGGTGTTGGCTTTATTTAAAAAATCAAATAAAGCCAGGTGAAATCCGGCTTTTTCTGGATTTTTTTCAGAACAATGCTGCACGAATTTGCTCGTTAAGGCAATGTCACCCGCTAACTGGCTCTGTGATGTAAAAGTTGCCCTACGTAACAGTGGTAGTTTCCTCTTCTGTAGTTGCTGGTGTCAAGCGAAATTTCTGGCCTTTGCGAAAATTTCTGACCTATTGTTGTTTGTCAGTAATTTTACTTCTCAGAGTAAAGGAATAAAGTTTGGCGTTTGCTTTTTTGATGTATGTTGTGTAAATTAAAATTTTTGGTTAGATGTCAGGTACCACAACAAGCAATAGTACAGGAATAACTATAACAACTGAAAAATGTTGGACTTAGTCCTAGACCTCAATTATTTTTATTTTTCTAAGCCAAACCCTAACCCGAAACACTTACCTAAACACCAAACCCTAAGCCCTAATCATAAGTTTTCTCAGCGTATTTGAAATGTAGAATATTACTCTGTGCATGCGCACATGGCGTGAAGTCAGAAATTTTGCTTGACACCGGTCTCACGTGTTGTAATGGTTGCATTTCGTGATGTCCTGTCCCGGGCACAGAGCATTAAGTGCAATGGTGCAAAACCAGGTGTTTTACTCCCAGGTCTGTTTTTTTCATGCCTTTCTAGGTTTCTCTTCTTAAAATCTGTTTTTTTTAGGATATGACATGAAGTTTTACTTGTAGTCTCCGTCTTTATCTTGTTTTGTTAACCATTCCAATGTCTTAGTCTTCAACACAACTGATGACCAAGCAACTGATACCGTATAAACTGTACATATTACGAAGGTTCAGTAAGTTCAATTTCAAATGACAGTGTTACTAATGAAGCAAGCCTGAAGAAAAAGATTAAGTGGCACACACCTAGAAATGTAAGGTAGGCTAGAGTGGTTGAAAGATTTAGATATCAAAGATTTTCTACAGCAGGACAGTAGGAATAAAGATTATATTCATTCTAATTGCTGCTAGTAGACAACCCTCAAAAATGTAAAGAAATATATGTGACAGCGACAAAAAGATTCAGACAGACAGAAAAGTTCATTACTACATTAGCCACTGCTGCATGTTTTTAAGCTATGTGCGTTTAATTACTGCTAATTGGCCTTTCCTGTGATTAGGTCTGGCATTTTTTAGTTTTTTTTGTGACTAAGCCTGTTATGTTTGCTTTTTTGTGGCTCGTTCTTTTTTTTGTGACTAGGTCTAGCTTTTTTGGCTTCTTTCGTAACTAGGTCTGGCTTTTTTGGATTTTTTGTGACAAAGACCGGCTTTTGTTGTGAGTACGTCTGACTTGTTTTGGTGAAAACAGGTTGGCAACCCTGCAGCGTAGAGGTTACTTGTGAAGAAGGTCCATGTTGCATGCAAAATTGCTGGTTTCCCCAAACCCTGCTAACAACCAGGCAGCTTGGTCGTTATATGAGCACTGTTGCGACTCCCAACTAAAACTGCTTGGTATTTTTAAGTTGCCAAGCCTAAGCAAGGCGTTTGACTCTCACCCTTTTTAAAGTTCGTTTCACAGAGTTCCTGGTGCACAAATCTTTATTTCCAACAGGCTTCTGATTAGCAGCAGCAGAAAATACTTCGACGATGGCCCGACAACAGACAGCAGAAACGTGTACGTGCTTGAAACGTGCATCCGAGGCAGGAAAGAACCATTCTCTAGAAAACGTGGTTTCCACCAAAGCTTTCTAAGTTTATTTAGGAAAATTTATTTGTGTGGCCTTGTTTCCACGCTACTGCTTGAAACTTCGACTGGTGAAAATGGAGTCAGCGCACATAATCTGCGCGCGAGCCCTCATGCACGCACACGCGAATTCCTTTGGCGCTATAACAGATTGATTCAAGTAAACAAGCACATACAGCAGAATAATCATGAGTTATGAAAAGGCAATTCGTAACGCAAAAAGGTACACTCACTGTAACTGCAAATCGGTGACCTTGCATCGCAAACTTTTAGGAGAAAAGTCCAAACTCCGTGATAAGTTAACTGATACACACAGAAAATCAGGCAAGGGGAAACTGTTGGACAGAGGGCCGGCCTTAGCAAGTGCGGGGCCCCACTCAGTCCCGTCGCCACGGGGGGGGCTTTGG
>Ga0210059_1004145_pt1 | contig 23359 bp, 18 predicted proteins | sample Ectturendosymbi2_FD_188042 | JGI IMG/M metagenome (GOLD analysis project Ga0210059, IMG submission 188042) | Ecteinascidia turbinata endosymbiont from Florida, USA - Sample 2 (SPAdes) (version 2) | ecosystem: Host-associated > Tunicates > Ascidians > Unclassified | place: Key West, Florida...
GCGTGCAGCGGGGGGGTCTGGCATGCCGGCTCTGGTTGGTTCGGGCGGTGCGGTGGAGAGGTTTGCACTACAGTTGCGGTACAGTGGACTGTTCAGTTTTTTCATGCTGAAGGTTTCAAGCAGAAATTCGTAAGTCATTCCTTGTCTCTCAAAGGAATGACTTCCTTGTCTCAAAGGAATGACTTCCTTGTCTCTCAAAAGGAATGAATGACTTCCTTGTCTCTCAAAGGGATGAAGTCATTCCTTGTCTCTCAAACGCAATAAATTGCGATCGATTCGCTTGGTGTGGGTCACTGTTGTGGCTTTACAAATATTGCTGGAATAGTTTAGTAACTGCTTTCACGGCACGCTCATGGCAAGAAAACGTTGCCATCTTGACAACATCCATGTACGTTTTCTTTCACAAGGACAACGTGACCAGCCCGTGGTCTAGTGGTAACTGCGTCCGCTTCGGTAAGGTTCTTACCAAGACCTTGTAAACTGGTACTACAGCTTTCTAACCAGGCCACGGTGTGCGTAAGAGCTGCAGGAAACACACCCAGAACACAACGAACCGAGTGAAATGAAATCAGGCATTGCACAAACTCAGTCGTGGCGCTACAAGAGCATTGAAGTTATAAAGCGCCAAAAACAAACCACCTTTTCAACAAACACAAAGACTTACCGCTTGAAAGCAGGAAATTTTTCTGGCTAGCACATTCATCCCGATAAACTTTTGGTTGTGTTGTCTTTATACTTTGATCCTTTGTTTCGTGGACCACTAAACCAAATCCAGAAATTACAAGAAAAAGACAAAGAAACCCTTTCGACTGGTCGCGTCTGAAAGAGACTCTAAAACAGAATTAGATGTTATGTGGCAATGCATTTTTAATAATACGTGTTTCACTTACGTTCACTTACGTCTCTTATTTGAATAATTGTAACCAGGGATCGAGTTGCTAAAATTTTTTGGGGGGTACAAACCTTTATTGTTTGCGTTTCGATGACGTCACCATTTTCACTACCTAGCATTTAGCACTGCTTTACTATGAAAAGACATTAATTCTGAGAGTTGGGCTTAAATAGATATAATTATGTCAAAAATTGCGATAATCAATTCAATTTTGGTCAGTTCCGAAATGCAATGCGCTGCATACTCAAAACAACAAGACCACACAGACCAAGTAAAAAACAAACCACAATATCTTTTGCTAACACTACCAGTGGCAAACAGGCGCGTAGCCAGAAATTTTAGTATGGGGGAAAACAAAAACCGAGTTTCAACATTTGAATATTTGTGCTTGTTTTTAAAGCATCATCCATGAAACGTGCTTGTTTCTGGCGTTTTCTCCTGAACAATTGTGTTTAGATTTAAGCCGGCAAATAAAAAGTCTGCTTTCATTGAGTTGACAAGTTTTAAAAGTTTTGATAGTGTAGTTTCAAGCTTCTACTTTGGACAAATGCCACCATTTGCTCATAAACCTTTCCTGCAAAAGCGCTAGTAAACCTCCCAATGCTGTAAGTGCACAATCTGTAGCATGCTTTTTGCAACCAATATTGCAGTTGAACAAGAAATTACCACGGCAGCTATTACGATTGCGCTTCTTATACAGTATTTACACACTTCTGATGTACACCAACACAGCACGTTCAATCAAAGCCGAGCAAAGACGTTGCTCTAACTGAAGCATTGACTTACTTCCGAAGTACTGAGGCACTACTTCCGAAGTACTGAGGCACTTACTTACTTCCTTCTACAAAACGTTCGCGCATTTATAGTAGTGATTATAGCTTCGAGCGAAAAATTAAAATTCACGTAAGTACTTGACAAAAGCAAACGCCAGAGGCTAGAAAATTTCAAGGCGTTTGAAAAACCTTTTGAGTTTTGATAATCCGTAAGATTCTTTGGCTGTGTTCAACTTATTCTGTGAAACCTTTGTAGCGACTTTAAAATTACTTCGCTTAAATTGTTTGATGAGACTTTGCCAAATTGAACTGACTTCATTGAAATATAAAACGGAATTAAACTGTAAACACAATCGTAACCAATCGCGTACGCAAGGGGGGTTGGTTGGGGCTACCCCCCCTTGAGCTTCATTTTTTACAAAATCTTTCTTGCCTGCGCAAGGGAACTTAAATGTTTTCGCATACTTTTTGCTTGTTAATTTATCGACTTAATGCAAATACCACGGAATAAATTTGCATGCAAATTTCAAGGAACATTGTAAATGGGCCAAATAGTAATAATTAGAAGTTGGTGAGAATCAGGGTTATTGTCTGCGTTCAGAAACCATCTCACCACTTTTTGCAGACCTTTCGTGCACTCCGCATGTTTAAGATTGTGTTGCGCGATAGTTCGCTTTATCCGAAATAATTATCTTTATTTTGTCTGCTATGGCTGAACAGCGCAAGCGCTGACCCCATTGGCTATATTACTAAATTCTGTAGCATGATAGAACCGTTGCACGAGCTCAAAAACAGAAGTTTTTAACATAGAAGCATTCAGGCATTTCATAATGTCTCAGCAGGGAAAAGGAAAACTAAAAATTTGCTGGACTCGTATTCATAACAAAGGTCAAACGTTTTCTTGCGAACTTTATGCGCATTCTCAATTCTTGTGTAGCAGCGTTGCCAATTTGGCTTTTTTGAAGGCAGATTTTGAAATTCTGACTTTTATTGAACACCTTTGCCTTTCTTTGGAAACAAAAAAGCTAGAAAAATCTGGCTTTTTTTTTCGCTTATTATCTGTCGGATAGGCTTGCCTCTGGCAAAACATTGTCTGAGCTGTATATTCATTACAAATCTTTTGCGACGAAGGTCTATTACCATGCAGGGTGCACAGAATATTGCAAAAATTTTACTGTTGCCCTAAAAATGATCGATGTTATTGATAAAAAGCAAATGCATGACAGTGCAATTATGGGGAAGGAATATCCTTCAAAAAATTGGACTTGTGTTATATCGATGTTTTTGACGAGTTTTATTGTCTATTTTGTGTGTGGTTGTGGATGTTTTATTTGTATATGCCTCAGAACTGCTACTTGGGTTTATCTGGCTTTTTTGGGACAAGGTCTGGCTTTTTTTGGTGAAGACAGGTTGGCAACCCTGTTGTGTACTCCAGCAAGATTCGATCTTGCAAGCCGGGGTGTGAGCCACCCAGTCCAGCCGCACACCTATGCTCGACTACTGTTTTTCAACACGGAGGCAAAATTCTGCAGTTACGAACTCCTGTGCCGCAGCATTGAGCTTATTTTCCTCTGATATCCTGACTTGGAGAGCTGATAGTTTATATTCAGTGCAATGACACGTAAAAAAGGGGAGTGCGTGTAGAAGAATATGCATATTGTCTACAAACTTCGCCAAAACGTTGGTTCGGAAACATGAATATGACGTCAAATTGTGACGTCACAAACACCGCACACCACAAGCAAATGACCATCATATGCCACTGAATGAAACCCCCCATGAAACTTTTCTGCGTACGCCGCTGATCGCAACCGCAATTTTATAAAACTTACTGACCACGCTCAGCTGCACGTAAAGATAGCTTAGCACTACACGTAATTAAATTTGTACAAATCATGGGTTTCTAGAAAATACCATAATTTGTCTTCGGAATTTTAAACCCTAATGGGAAAAAATTCAAATTTAGTTTCGTTTTCGTCACACGCGCTTTGACAACAAGACAGATTTCAAGCTCAGGGATGGATATTAAGGAAGGATTACGAGGCAGTCGCCTCAGGCCCCTCTTTTTGAGAGATACTGTGACCCCTCTTGATAGATTTGCACCATGGGTGGCGGAACCTTTTTCAAAGTGCGCGTTAAAAAGAAATTATAGCAAATGTTGTGGTTTGAATCAGCAACTGTGACGTCACAAGCATTGAAATATGACGTCATTACATCTACACCACATGAAGGTCTAAATGACACTATTTTAGACAAAGCTACGCCACTGTGCAAGCGTATTGGTGAACCACCTGAAATTCAAATAGGCTGTTACAGCGGCGACCCAGGTTATCAGCGCCACTCGGGCTAATAATACGATTTATTCTGACTGACTGAATAAAACCGTTCAACGTTTGCGTCACTGAAATTCCCATTCGCTTTCATTCTGGCTGGCATTATCGTTGCCCTGTGACATTATGTTATGTAACAGTAAATGAGAAATTCTCATGATAACTTCTCCAATGTCGAGTAGCGTACGTCACAGAGCAATGATAACCCCACAATGGCGATTCTAAGGAGGGCTTGGGTGCTGGACCCCTGCTTGCCCCCCCTCCAGCTTTTGCTTAATTTCACGTTCAAGTTCGTTTGACTGACATATACAGCAGATAACTTTCAGCCAGCAAAATTTTAAACGATTTGAAGAGTTTCTGGCGACGGTTCTGACGATATTCACAAGCCTATTTGGGTTTGATAGGTTTCATCGGGATTGATAGGTCTAATCAACTGGGTTTGATAGGTTTAATCACAGCAAATCAATCTTCATTACATTTGAAAATCACCATGCAGGAGAGACATTTATGTTGGCCCCTCTACTTTTTTCCTTGGCCCCGCAGTGCCCCCACTTTTTTCATTCTAGAATCGCCACTGTAACGCCAGTAAATCATCCGCTTACTAGGCTCATTCATATTAGCCCGAGTTGTCGGACAATTTATCGTTCGTTTGATATTATTTTCGAAATGGGAACTGTTCATTGGATTGAACTTCAAATCTAATGTTTTATACAAATCCATTGCTTCAAAAACATTCAGTCCGATATGAATCATGTTTCAATAAATACTTTTAAAATGGTGGTTTTTTACAGGTGTGGCACGAACTTTTCCTACGCAGAAGCATGTGGGTGTCGGAAGAGGGGCAAGAATTTGAAAATTTTAGTAAAACATGCTGTTTTCTTAATTTCGAGTGGTATGAACCACATTTCACCACTTTTGGCCCCCCGTATAAAAACTTTTGGAAAAATCCACTAGTGGCCTCCCCCTGGAAAAATCCCTTCCGACGCCCATGTACACAAGCATGTAAAATGACACCATTTTTTATGAAAATTTGTGTTGTATTACACCATCTGGCAGCACTGTTCAACAACACTAATGCGGTAAGCAATCCATAGCAAGGTTACAGCCTGTGCGCGGTGTATTCTGCCAAACAATTGCGAAGTCCTGCCAAATTCACTGCCAAATTACAAAAAATATGTTAGAAATAATATAGACAAAATACTGCGAAAATTCTGCAACGTTTTTTTCATTAAACGATTTACTTTATCACTGGACCCAATATTAATTGTCTTACTTAAACTTACAATATTTAGGCAAAAAGTGGGGGCAGACCCCCCAGAAATGAAAGTGTGGGGCCTAGGCCCATGTGCCCCCCTATTCCGCCACCTATGCTTTGCACCATTGTTAAGGACAGGTTATGTACCACTCTGGAGCCACACTTAAAGAAGCTCAGAAGCAAGTCAAATGTTTTTCAAAATAAAGCAAAAATTATGGGAAAATGTGCCAAAGGAGGCAGCTTCCAAGTTTCCAGCCAGTTGCAAAACTTTACAAATTTTTCTTCCTTTCGCATGTATATTATGCTCTTGAATTTAGTTCATAAATTAAAATGTGAAAGAAATTTAATCTTTTATCTACGTAATCCCGCATCAACCTTTCGCAATGGCGATTTTTTGGGCACCTTTCTGAAAGCTTGCACCTAAATTTTAATATTCACCCCTAAGTAAGTTACCTCAGTATCTGTAAGTAATAGCAGTGTCCATTCCCTCAGCACTTACAAAGTAAAAGGCGCATCTTGCTACTTACGTTAGATTTTGCTTTTCTGCTGACTCGACTCTTCTCGTTCAATGATTTAAAATTATTTACTGTAGGATAGGGTGGCAATTAACATCAGACGAAAGTTAAAACACTGAGCTCATGAACAGCAGTCCAGGCCCTAATATCTTGACAAGACTGATTTTTTACTCGCCGGCAAGATAAAGGGATACCGTAGTTGAAAAGGTTAAGGCTCCACATAATTATGTTTGAACCGTCACAATACATGTCATCACAAATAAATATCTAGAAGGAATGCTACTGTTGCTACACAGTGACCATGGTGCATTGAAGAAGACTTTAAAGCTGAATCGCTCCTTAGCCAAAGTTTGAGCTTCAAGACATTGAATGTATATCACCGCCATATTCACGCACGTAGTTTTAGAACTGTGCAAAAACAAAAATCTACGATATTGATTTAAGACTTAGCTGTCACTGGAAACAAGGATAGGTTGTATTTGCAACACCCACGGTTATCAAAAAGAAATTTGCGATGGTCTTCAAATGAAGCTTACATAGCCATTAGGGGTGATAGAGCAAGCTGGTGCGCCAAAAACAGCTGCACAAAGCGTTACACCAATTGTTTCTACTTGTGGTCATTGATTACAAAAGGTCAGATACAGTACAAGTTTCTATTCGAAGTAGGATAGGTTCTTTGAGGCAGTTTCGTTGATTTGCACTGAAGTATTTCTTTGACTTATACTTCAAATATTTTATGAACCTGAAAACTTTGAAATTGGGGGGGACATTGCCCTCGTTGACCCCCCTGGCTATGCGCTTGGTGGCAACCTTATTGTGATTGCAGGCCACAGACCAGCGAAGGAATTTGTGGCTGAACAAAGTTTGTGTGCATACCGATTCGGAAATTGAAATTCACCGACACAATCATCGACAATCATGACAATTCAGTTTAAATAGTAAATCTGTATACTGTCTCTACACAGTGGCGTAGCGAGGCTAAGCGCCGCCCGGGGCCAGCCATAAAAGTGCAGCCCTTTCCACCCCTCAAATTTAACAAGAATTTAAAATGAAAGAAGATCATATTTCGTGCTCATTCAAAGATACAAGGATTACTAAAGCATCTTGAAGATCACAATCAAACACTCACAAACTGAAATGGTTGTTGTTTTTCATTGTCGATTATGAGTCTTGTTTTTTTCTGCTGGTCTCTACGGTCCTTATTATTACTTTATTTATTTTTTCCTGTTTTTTCATGTGCGTATATGGACCCAACATGTTTCATCAAATGTTCTTCCATGTCGGTTTTTAATAGTTTACTCATTCCAGGCATCAAACGAAAAATTTAGGGATGTGATGGCGGCGTACCTACTTTAAAGATATAAACATTTGTGTATGTTAATACTTCGTGTAGTATCCTTGTCTTTAACTAAAACAAAGTATATATACCGCATATAGCAGGCCATAATAATAATTAATTTGATACTATGATCTCAGTCATGCAAAGAATGTTTCATTGTTTACTTCACGTTTCAGTGGTGGTTTAATTCTTTTAGAATACGTAAAAGGCTTGAAAAGTTAACTCTGTCGGCACTTTCCGCGATGCCCTCTATACGTGCGGGACCCATTTTGATGAAATACGTCAACAAGGCTTAAAACTGGCTCTGATTGAGAGACGCTGCCTTGCAGCCTTCATCGTGACCTGCACATTTGGTCTAGCTGTTGGGCTTCTTCCAATTACACTTGCATATAGTAATTGTTTACCTTCGTTCGTTTTCAACGGAACTGTGGCCAGAACGTCCTAAGCAGGGTCTTTACGTTTGTGCAGGGTATCTTGACAATTTAAAATTTGACAAAAAATCCACTGATTGATAATGTTTCATATTTCAATTAGAGGGGCTTGGAGCTTGGTTTGAGTGGGCCAAACCACAAAGCTCAGTGCTGGCAACGGGACTGGTTACCAACAGACATCTATTGCGATGACTGTATTTCAAAACCAAGCCAGGTGGAGCACAGGCCTTTTTAATCCTCAGAAGTGAATACAACATTTTACGTTCGACGGCAGTTGCGTTGAATAACTGTATTCAGTTGAGCCATTGTGAAGTTGTGCAACTGTTTGGATCAACGCCCCTTCACAAATTCCACAACCATACGTAAACCATCTAGACTAACATGTCGTTTGCCCTTGCGTTAAGTTTTCAGATTAAGGTCCATGCCTCAAACTCATCAAGATGAGAGCAACACTTTTCTAAGCTTTTCTTGTTCAGATGACTTCTTCTATGACTGCAAATGTTAGGTACACCGTTGAAAAAAGAGGACATCTACGAAATCCACGTTACCCATCAGCTGGCTCTGATTCACTCTAGTTGCAGTTCAAACCTACACTCTGAGCCCTAACTTACCCACTAAAGCACACCAACTGCACTATCCCTTTTATGGGAGTGAGGACAATTTCCAGCATTTCTATAAGCAATTATATTTGTATTTTGGTTTTGGTTCAAAGCACGTTTTTTTACTATGCCACTAACAAAATATGTCTACAGAAGAATGAGCGCGAAATATTGAAGTGAATGATGCATTCTCTTTTTATGGTGTTGAGAATTGGTTATTATTACGTATTATGTGTGAAACAAATCGCCTGATTCCATTTTTCAGATTACACCAAACCAAAGAGGTATTCTATAAACACGTAAGTGAGTGTGGTCAGATAACTTCACCTCTGCCTTTTTCGTTAGTTTCATTTGTGACTGCTTTTGCTCCTGATATCGAGGGAATTCAGAATAAAGTAATATGTTTTTGAATCGGAACAACTTGTTCAGTGAATGTATAGCTAGCACGTGTAGTGCTAATTTGTACGACACCAGTCGTCACAAACCAGGGGCGGATCCTGGGGCGGTGGGCAATTGGGGCGATCGCTCCCTAAAACCTACGAAAGTAACTTTATTCACCATTATTTTGTACAATTCGGAAAACAACATTTGCGATGCAAGGCCATTTTGTCGTCCATTGTTTTGTCACCGCAGTGCTGTGAAGTACACTTGATCTCTCTTACAGTAGCGAATCTGTTTTATGAGACTTGACAACCAAATATTACTGAATTCGCCTCCCCTAATAATACTGGCTGGATCGGCTCCTGTTGCAAACCTTCCAGAAGGGCCCCCAATTTAAAATAACCTAGGGCCCCGAAAATGAAAATTCGCCTCTGGTTGAGGTGAACGCTCCTGCCTAAGGAGTGCTATGGTGATTCACTCCATGGCCCTGGATTAAATCACCCAACCTTCCAATTGAGAGGTAGGCACTCAACCACTGAGCTATCGCCGCTCCAACGAAATGCTCGTCGCCAATGTCTAGGTGTCAAGTGATGTTATGATATGCCGTTGGGGCATTGCTAAGGAACCAATGATAGAAGAAAAAGGATTAAACTAGCTTTAACTATTTACCGAGATTTCATGCAGGGCCTTTCATACCAGATTTTGAGAGGAGGGGCCAAATAAACCGCAAACAACCGGAGCAGTAATGTTTGCTAGTCTGGGGTCAAATATCATCTCTTTCCTTAGTTCAAAGGACTTTTGACTGGGATGGGGGTATAGGTTTTGGTTGGAGAGGAAGGTGTAGGGACTGGGGCACAATTGCCGCCCAAATAAGCGTGTTAAAAGAGCCTGATTTTAAGACAAACACTGGGGCACTTCAGCACATTGGATTTGACCCAGACTTCTGAGTACACATTTCATCAATTTGCTCACTATACAGCCACATGTCTTGTTTCTTAGGCTAGCCTACCAGTCTAGGACTTTCCAACACAAAAACTGAAAAGAGTTTTAAAACTTTATCTAAAATAAGAAAGAAGAGATAGAACCTTTAAACTACTTCCAAAAATTTAGTTTTTATCAACAAAGTGCCGCCCCCTAGAAGGTGCCACACGGGGTCCTGCCCCTGCCCCTTGCTACGCCACTGTCTCTACAGATAATCCAGTGATAATGTTCACTTTCCTTATTTATTCCCTGGCTTTACGCTGGGGAAACGTTTCCAACATCAATGTGACCATGAAATTGTACAACTACATTATTTTTTATCACAAAATATTGGGGGAACAAAAGATATTATGTTGGTCCCTGATTGTAAAAAGCCATTATGCTGTTGCATATGAAAGGCATAATTTGCACAATAATAATGGTTTTACGTAGTAAAACATCAAACGGCATCTCAAAAGGAAAAGCAGTTTTGTTGAAGGTACTTTTTCCAAAGACGAATATCCCTGCACTTCAAACCAAACGGGTGTATGTACCCGTTAGTATAGGCGGATAATATGCTACACCCTACCACAGGAAAGACTGGATCGGGCAATATGAGAGTTCACGTACTCTCTTTATAATTGGGTGGTTGAAAGAAAAAAATAAAAAACTTAAAAAATGTCAATATTATGGAAAAGGCGCATTTCACAATTTACTCAGTTTTAATTGCAGTCAACGAAATGTTGGGGTAAATAGGACCACCTTGTATATTTATGAGAAATGTAAGTGGAAATGTATAATCAGGAAATATTGGACATTTGTTTGTGTGTTTGCATAAATTAATTATGAGAAGAAGATTTAATTTGTGAAGGATGACATGTCAAATTTGTAAAAAAATGAGCAGGGCTGCCTTGGTTTGTGTAATGAACAGGCAGGTACGTTTTTATCCAGCTCGGTAACAGATTTCGTTCCGTTCGCTGATGCTTTTCATGGCGAAACCTGTTGAAAAGAAGTGAAATTTTCAATTATAGTTTTGCAACATACCAACTTGACCCATAGGATAAATGGTAAAGGAAAAGTTTGTCAAGTAAATATTTACTCTCCAAACTTTTTGACAAGTTAAAACAGTTTTACTCCGAAGGGTATTTTAAACGAAAATTACATCACATAAATTTGACTGTGGCATCCCCAGCACAGCAGCATGCATAAATAAAACCTTCCCTATGCGCAAAATAAAAGAAAGTATGCTTTTTAGTAGCGGCTATTGAAACGTAATTGATTATGCAGAACCAATCAAGAACATGGCGCAGTGGATGTCTAGTTACAATTCGATAGAAAGATCTCGTGATCGGTCCACTACTCTGAGCTTGCAGTGGCTGGATTGCTGCCAGGTCACACCTCGGCAGCAGCACAGTCGAAAAATTGAAGTGCATGCTATGTAAAGTTACTATTCGTAATCATTCCGTTCGAAATGAAGCTGATCTATTACAGTGTAACCTTTGCAAAATCTATTCAACTGACAATGCTTCACAGCTTCATTGCAGGACTACTTAAAAAACTAAAACGTTAATGTCCGTTAAGCAGACATCACATTTTGAAAAATCTCGCTACAGTCTTTAGAAGCATAATTTTATTTAGAAAAATTACTTTTTAATGAAATTAGTTGCACTGCAGTAGCTCACGTTACCTTTCATTTGCCGATTCACGTTACCTTTCATTTGCCTAAAACGATTCACAACGTTTTCCGTCTAAGAGTATTTCATTTTTGAGAACACTTACTGAAGACGCGATTATTTTTCAAACATTCCTTACCCTGGACAGAACATTACTGAGTGAAACTAGCTTGATAACCTCGGTGCTTCTGGCTACAGCGCAGAAAAAAGCAGTGCCAAAACGCTACGTTTCAAAATCGCCCGCCAAAAGGATATGTGCGCTCTGGCGCAACAGCCATTGGGGCGACGCAAGTTCCTTCGTTTTCCGTGAAGAGGATATAATCTCATTTGATGCCAATTACATTCAGCCAGGGGAATAGAGCGCTGTCAATTCGCTGAAAGTCCTAAAGCAGGCCATGTCATGTCGCTCCTTTTGGCAGACGCGCTGGCGCAAACTTTATGTCGTACAAGAAAACTGCCTCATCTTACTGTGTGTATGAAATGCAGATCACAACTCGCCTGTGATCATCTTACATTCGATTCAACGACAGAACAAACTATCAGGCAACTGCAGATGTCTACATATGTCACGCAAGAGTACCTGCCTGTGGTTTTCACAAGTTGCTGCAAGGCGATTATCAACACAAAATTGGTTTGCTAGTGTTATGAAGATCGATAGTCAGAACCATCATAATTTAGTAAAGCAACTGTTTGTGATAATAAACATTCTCACATACACATTTCAAGTGTTAGTGCCATGTGAATATTTTAAGGTTTAGTTAATAAGGGCATTCAAAGCTGGTTGGTAGCAACATTTTCTACAAAAAGCAAATATGGCCAAAACAAGTAGTTAAAACCTCCAAATAGTTGGTTCATCGCTCGAAGTGCAATGCTGTGAAAAACTTTAAGACCGCTTACATATATTAAGTTTTTTTTACATTTTACTCATATTTAACCAAAAAGTTATTTGAATTTGAATTAAACACCAATATTTGCGTGAAATGCGTAAAAACAACCACAAACACCAAAAATGGAACAGTTTTGCAAAAATATTAGTATTTTGTGTGATCTCTATTGCCCCTAAATACCGTTTCAATCCGTTAGGCATGCGGTCCACAAGCTTGTTGCAGTATTCTGGTGCTTCTTTAATCCATGGTTCTCAAGTCTATATTAGCAGTAAACAAATGATTATCATAGGCTTTTCATTTGTTTTTCTCTCACATTTTATTGTTTAAGAGCATCAACAAATTTTAAATGGGATTTAAGGCAGCACTATTTCCAGGCTAGCTCAACTAGTGATCGATTTTCTCTTAAAAAGAGATTCTTGAACAGGCACATGCAGTTTTAACTTTTGAACAGACATATGCAGTTTTAACTTTTCCTTTAAAACGTGTAGATATTTTGTCCCATTCATGCCGTTATATTTTGCCTGATTCATGACGGCCACAGACATCGAGGTCTCGTTTCAAATTGGAGACATAAGAGCAGAAAGCGTTAGGCACCAGGATGGCGAAATGCAATTGACGGAATGCATCCTGAGATTGCACTAAGAAGTTACCAGCTCGCAATGCAACCGTAGCAAGCGAATATTTGTATGAGATTTCGACACGTGTCTATAACTAGAGCACACCACAAAAGTTTTACGAGCAAATGGTGGCTTTGATGCAAAGTAGAATCTTGGAAATTCAATGAAAATTAAATTTTAAGACTTGTCAACGAAAACATACTTTTTATTTGGCGGTTGAAATCTGAACAGAATTGTTCATGAAAAAACGCCAGACAAATGCATCTTTTACGGACGATGGCTTAAAGTTAATGGGCATTAAATAGTTACATCTTGAGACGCGGTTGTCGTTTGCCCTCAAAAAATTATGGGTACGCGTTTGATCAAATACGTATACCATACGTATACCATATACCATATGATGGCCAGCTATCTGTTAACGAGTGTGCAAACGCCCTTAGCACTTACGAAATAAACATTATTACCGAACTACATTAACGCCGATTGATTTTATAAGTATGGATTTTACTCCTGCAAATCGTCAAATTTGGTTCGGAAATTCTCCAGTAATCTTGCAATGTACTTTTTATTCTTTGACTTCGCACAGCTAGGTTTAATTTTTCGGTCATAGACGTAATATTTTTTTAAATGACTTAAAGAATTTGGCCAATTCGTTCATAATGTCTAAAAAAGCAGGCCAGTGAATACTGCTACGGCGAGTTTTTCTGCTATTCTGGGACAAATGACAGACATGTCTTTGCGAACAAAACAGCTTTGCAGTCTGCAACTGCCTCTTAGTGAAATGAATTCCTTCTTATTCGGACATTGGGAAATGAAAAATGTTAATTTTTTCTGGAAAACATAAGTAATCGCGTAGATTTCTTGGCAGCTAAACTCGTGAAAGCACATTGATATGAAACAAGCAATAAACATAACGCAAAAATCTCTACAAATTTGAGATATTGCCATTCATCTAGAAGAGTCACACAAAATATGTATTTTTACCAAGAAAAAACACAGTACTGCACAGTTCACATGTAGAACACAGAGAGCAGTTAATCCTTTCAGACTCATCAACAAATTTGATCACTGCTATATCGAGACCAGTGGTCTTCAACCATTTTTGTTCAATCGCCTCCCAACAGGAATGTAACCTAAAAATTGCACCTCACTTGTGATTTCAGTGTTGCTCAAAATATTATTCTGATTTAAAAACATTACAATGTTAATGAAATAAACGGACAATCTAGTTAGCACAAAAAAAACGAACAAAGTAAACGAATACAATTGCATTTGTAAAAAATGTCATTCATTTTCAAAACAGTTGATTCCAACCAGAGCCGGATTGAAGGGGAGGGGGGCGGGACAATTTTCACTGGAGGGTTCTTATGACGTATTTCATGACGTCATCGTTTGTAAAATTTGTTTTCGCCGATGCGCAACGTTCTGTTTTTGCTTTTTCCAGTAGTCGATTATGTGCCTGCAAAATTCACTCGATTGTTTGTCGCCTTTGATTGCAAGCAGTCCGAAATGGTGTTAAAACTTGATGTAAGCTGCCCTTAATTGTAAACCGCACTTGAACATAGGTTGCCCAAGCCTCTGAGATGGATTCGCGACGTTCGCATACCACTGCGTTTCCCGTTGGCAATCCCGGTATTAAATGATGGTTACGCCACTACAAGTGCTTTCTGTTTATCATAATCGCTCTTTTGACGGATGTACACATGCTGAAGAAAATCGATTGCGAAAGAAAAGTTTGGTCGACAAAACGTAGCCAAGGAAAGACTGAGCGTCATCTACACCCTTCGATAAAGTAAAGAAATAAAAAGTGTAAGCCGCCCGTGATTTTTAACCGCATGAAATGAAAAAACTTTATAAGCCGCGGCTTACAATTGAATAAACCTGATACTCACCTGCACATACAGCAAGTTGCGAGAAGAGAGTTTATGATATAAACACTACAGTGTACTCTTACTAAGAAAAGATGCAAAGTCATGGTGAAACAAAGAGTTAAAAAAGTAGTGCTGTACCATGAAACATCATACATGAGTTTGAAGATGGGTAAGGCAGTAGTCATATCGCTTGCAAACTTGAAAAACCACGGCAAATGCTTTTTTTTGAATGAACCACATGACAAATCCTGCCAGAGGTTATTTATCAACTTTTTCGTGAAAAAAATTAAGTACATTGTCTGCATAAAATTGATTAGACTTCAATATGAAGCAGAAATATTTTTTACCTAAAACGTTGCATCACACTTTGGAGCAAAACGAGATTGATGGAAAATTAAAAGCATAACGTACTCACGAACTCGCCTTTCATAAACACAACCAGTTTCGTTTTGGTAGGTCGCGGGACGTCAAGATCTGCTGATACCCACTCCTTAAATTTCTCGTGAAATTATTCAACGCCCTTATTTTCTAAGTGAGTTTGCAATTTTTCTTAAATAATTTCAATCAATTTTTGCCATCGTTTTGTTTTAATCGCACTAGTATCATTTGTTCATGCAATTCCAACAAACAGTCCATTTCTCTAAGCTTAAAGGCAAACACACATGTCAGCTACGAGAAACCAGGTCACTCTTTTCCCTGCAGTGACATTGTTTTGTAGGAAACTGGGAGTTGTCTGTTTGCCACAAGTACCCGATGCATTTTGATCGTGCAGGAAAAGATTTACGCGATGTGTTTCTTACGAGGCGGTGAACACGGTCACACAAAACGTCGTAGCGTTAATTGCCTGTAGAAACAAATATATTCGTAACATGCTTATTGCCGGCCTTTGCTAACCGCAAGTATAAAAAGGAGTAACGCATTTCGCAGCTGCTTCTGGCGCACCAGTTTGCTATACCCCACCAAATCGTGATATAATCTTGCAAAACTCCTCTCAGATATCTCTGGCGTGCTAGAAATATAACTTATTCCTATCCGCAGTTTTTGCCGTAGACTTGAATGAAAGTCTTAGATTTTTGTTTTTGTACAGTTGTAAAACTAAATGCGTGAATATGGGGTGATGTATATTTTATGTGGCTTGAACCTCAAACCTTCCTTAAGAAGCAATCACGTTTCGAAGCCATTTTTTTACGCAATTACGCTATAGACACTGGTTAGCAATTACAGCATTTGTTATATATAGTTATTTGTGATAATGGAAGCAACGTTAATGAAAATAGTGTAAAGAAATGCTGCCGCAGTCAAACTGCACAGCGTTTACTGGCAAATAAAACAAAGATGTTTCATACGCGTTGAGAGAACCTAGCGTTAAAGGTTATGAGCTACATACATCACTTAGTCGCTCAAAAAGAGGACAACAGGATCTACGTCCTATAGGCGCGTAACGTTTTCATAAGGCTTTTTTTCGGGAGGCGGTGTCTTGGAGCAAAGTCGCTACTTGGTTTCGATTGACCGTGTGTGTTGGTGTTCATCCAAAGCACGTAAACATAAAAAGCGCAATCATACTGGCGGCCCCAATAATTTCTTGTTCAAGTGCAATATAGATTACGCACTATTCAATGCTACAATTTGGTAGGGAGGCATACGATCAAGCAGTCGCCCCGGAGCATCACCAGATCTCTGCACGCTACTGGGTCCACTGATACCAGCAGGTGGCATAGAACGCAAGACATCCGATTTTAGGATGGTTCACCGTGTAAACATTCTATTTCTTGTGGTGTCATTTTCCACACGGTTACGAAATATGTTGCATACCGAGAGAAAAGTGTCACCGCACTTTGCTTATGTGTTCAAATCCAACACCGCACTTTGCTTATGTATTCTGCTTATGGGTGATTTTGCGTGTGGACTTCACAGAATGAAGAATATTCTGCTTGCAAATCCAGTTATGATAGTTAGACAGCAAATCTGACTGGTAGGAACATCGCTTCTACCCCTATTTATTGGGACGTTGCAGTAACCTATTAAATCTCAGAAACACAAATTAAAATCGTAAGTAATCGCAAGCTGCCATAGACAAGAAAGTCAGTTTTTCAGAATGAATAGATTAAAGCTGCAGTCACTGTTTATCTTTTTGTTGCTTGTCGTCGCATTTAAATGTTCTGCGCATTTTTTTCACACAAGATGTATGAGTTAAAGAGGAGTTTGTAATTTTTTCGTTGAGACTTGTTGACGGCGAAGTGCCAATTTAAAAAATATGTATCTTTGTTTAGAATTAACAAGCAACGCTAAGTGCAAAAACCAGAAACAGAGGATTTCTAACATTTTGACTAGTTTTTAGTAAAAGTCTTGTCTCCGGCGAATCAAACGCTCTCAATTAAAAACGTTCAACCCTTTCAGGGGGGTTCCATGCTCTACAAAACGGAAAGTTTTTGAACGGGAATGTGTCCTTTTCAAACGTTACACAAGTGCTACTTTTACGCTGCCACCTTTTGTTTGGTTTAGTTCTAGCACAGTTGGACGTCGGGATTGAGTTTCTTGAAATTTTGCAGACCGAATTCGAGTCTACGTACAAACATTCAGGGGCAAAACCAGGTGGACTGTTTAGTCGGCATGCTAAGTACCTTCAGCAATAACATCTGTGCCGTTCTCGCATTTGAGAACAGCATGGTTCACATAGAATTTCAAGCTGGTCGGCTGCATCGCAGAACGACTCGCCTAATTCCAGATAAACATGAATGTATACGATTTGCACAGCTCCACGCAGCGTGGGATACCGCTGTGGCGTTCTGTAAATCGACGAGCTTTCTGCAATGTGGCTGTACACCTGCATGATACAAATTTTCTGCAGTACTCCCGCCGTGGTCTTCTGTGATGCGATGATGTATATTCATGGCGGTTCAACTGCACTTGAGCCACATTCATGTTAAATGTGAGATTAAGTTGTTAAATGCGGCTTGGCAGCTACAAGCTGCCGTACGATATCGACTTCTTGGCCAAAGAAAGATCGTAACTTTGCGTTCTGGCCATCCCAATGGCAATGGCGACAGTCAGCTGCTTTAATCTCGGAACCGCGTCTTTCACTCACACTAAGTGGCGTAGAGTGTTTACGTGCACAAATACAAATAATATTTATATTGGAATATTTGGTTTATGCGATTAACTGTACTATGTTTTTCATGATGAATGGTTTTGGTTTGAGATTCTGGAACCTTGGGCGAAAACGTGGTTATAGCGTTTAAGCAATATACAATTAGTCGGAGTAATCTGTATTCACTCAGCGAAGTAATGTCCGGTGGCCAAGCTGTGAAGAGTGAATAAAGCAAAGAATTTGCAAAAGTTCTCCTAAGTCTAAAACAAGAAACTGCAACACATTAAGCATGCGGGCTAGAGTGGGAATATGCATACCTGTGAGTAGGCTACCAGTTTTCCATCTAATGCTGCAAAATAATGTTGCACCAAATATTGGCCAAAAATTGTCAAGTAATCAGTGGCCTATAATTTTGGGTGCAGGGCTCTATGCAACCTGCCGTGACGAGCGAGTGTTAGTAGTCATCAGGTTCTATGCAACATTCCTACCTTTGACGCCTTATTGTGATAAAATATGTAGCCTACCTCTTTCTTGAACGATGCAGAAAGTCTAACAACGTATAGTTGCGCGCTTTGATGCAGTCAGGTTGTTTATGCTGTATTCGCCCTTATTCTTTGAACACTACAACGGCATTTTACTTGTGACTGAGTGCTCGGAATTTACAGTGTTTGTTTGAGGGCGTGTGCATGCCACAAAACTTTCGTACTTTACCTGGACTTGGCCAGGGTTCGATTCAATGTCCTACTCTGGATGTAGTGTTGCAACAAGTGTTATGGGTTAGCAAACAATAGTGTTAAGAAAATGTCTGTAACCCTGTTGATGCAGTCGGAGGGCTGCGCGTCGTAAGGAATAGTACAGAGAATTTGCGTTAATTAATCAAAGACGAAGTAGTAACTTGGATTTCCGAACACTCCGTGCAGAAAACTAGCCTAGCGGCTTTTATGAGCAAATATTTCCGATATGCTGTATATCCGCAGAATTTTGCTGATATAATACTTTGGCAACATCGCGAAATTCATCGGTCGATTTCTAGTCTTAAGAGAAAGTGTAGTTTTATGCTGAAAAGTGATATCAAAAGCTGCCTTCCGCGACAGACCCCTTTTTTCCAGACTAGATGCGCCACTGAACGTAATTACACCACAGACACTGTTAAGCAAATTTGACATATATTGTACAGATGACATTTATTTGTGGTAATTAAATATATATTGTGAAGGTGCAATCCCAAATATGTGGATCCTGAACTTTCTCATTAATGATTTCACATTAACTTGCGTGCGAGTAAAAAATCACTCTCCTGAAAAAATCAGATTTCGACCTATGAATCGTCTAAAAGTGTTTCAACTTTGATCTGATGCTAATTGCCACCCTAACCTTCAGTATTATTAAAAATTAATCAACTACAATGAAAGAATCAGCAGCAAAATCTAACAAAAGTTGGAAGATGTTTTTTATTTTGTAAGGGCCGAGGACATTGACACTGCCATGACTTATAGACCACTTGCAACCTGCTTTCTCGATAAAGCGCATATAAGTAAAATGAAACTAAAATGAATTTTTTCCCCGTCGATTAGATTTTGTTACATAGTGATGGATTTTAAAAAATGTTTAAATGTCTTACGCTAGAATGACTAAATAAATCAACAGTTGTGTTCATCTACGGCGACAACTACTCCTTAACCTTGCTGTACGAACCACGGTGATAAGGGGTTGTGGCTTTGTTTTCGGAAATATACAACTACCGTAAGTTCACATAGTGTGTAGACTGTACACTTAGTCGGTCTGACATATGTAACTTTGTTTAGAGGACATGTGAAATTTATCCATTTTACAATATTTTTGTTATCAAAGACACAGACGGCCAAAACAACCAACTTCTAGCCAAAGCCACCGATTGCCGACAGAACAGCAGGAAGCGTTAGGCACACGATTTATTTGACGTGGACCACTTAAGAAGTTGCGAATTCGCAATCCGACAGTAGCCAGCTAATGCTCTGGAGTAGAGAGATCTCGCCACGTCATTTCGGTTCGCAGTACGACCAGCCGCCATTTTTGCAAAAGTTGCCAAGCAATGGTGATTGAAACTTTGTTCCATTCACTGTACAAAAAATTATCCATATAGACTTATCAAAAAACAAGCATTTGGTCATGCGCTTTGCATTAATCTCATATTCAATTTTTCATTGTTTCAATCCTTCTTATGCGACAAAACCTTAAAATCATCTTGGTTGGGTTGAAAATCATACCATAAACATATCTTCATGAAAGAAACATGTAACGTTCTATTTGAATAAGGTTTGTTGGACTAGGTAGGTTTGTTTAAAAATAGTGTTTACTGATTCTGTGAATTACTGGACTGATTCTGTTGGACTACTGCTCCTCCACTAGACTACTGTTTAGTGTTTGCTGATTCTGTGAATTACTGGATTGCTTCTGCTGGACTACTGCTCTTCCACTTCACTACTGTTATTATTGACTATTTCTGCTGGCCTACCATTGTGCACGCTGCTAGGCTACCTTTGAAATCTGCAGTTGTTATTGTGCCGTTGATATACTCCTGCTGATCTACCCTAGCCTTAATAAATTGCAAACTGAATTATAACCATGGCATATAATGGAAGAGGCAAACACAATCCATCAACCCATAACAATAGCTATAACCAGGATATGGAGGCAAAACTTGATGAAGATACAAATGATTTCATCTCAGCTAAATGAAATGAAGACTGAATTGAAAAAATTAGGTGGCCTAAAAGACTTACCCAGCAAATGTGAAAGTTTTGAAAATCAACTATCTAACATATATGAGATCACCACTATCAGAAGCAATACGGATCAACTCAAAGAAGAAAATGCTCCACTCAAGAAAAGAAACAGGGATCTTGAAGAAAAAAATGCCAAACTGGATTCCCAACTGAATGAACTGGAACAGTATGGCCGAAGACAAAATTTGGAAATCCATGGTATACCAATGCCAGACAATGAAACCAATGCTGAAGTCGAAGACAAGGTGCTGCAATTTCTCAAAAAAATTGACACAACTATTGCCAAAGATGCTATTGATGTTGTACACAGACTCAGAGGAAAACCTAAAACTGATCAAAACAAAAAGTGCCTGAGTATTATTGTCAGATTCATAGCTAGAAAAACCAGGAAAAACATATACAGCTCAAGAAAAGAACTGAAATCTGCTGAATTCGATGACCTTCGTATTGACAGAGTTTTTATCAATGAAAATCTTACCAGCCGTTAAAAACACTTACTTGCTCAAGCCAATCAAAAAAGAAAAGATTTGCATTGGAAATATCTGTGGACTAACAATGGGAGGATCCATCTCAGAAAAAATGAAAATGATGCAGTCATTACAATCCAAACAGAAGACGACCTGCATCGTATCAAGTAATATGTTTTATGATTCAGGCTTCATGAGACTACCCTGTGGTGGTGAGTTACTATTATGTTTGCTCTTGGCATTCACACTGTTTACAAATGCTAGTCTTATGACATCATTTACTTTACCATCTCACCCAAATGGCTGTAAATGATCAATGTGCTGTTTTCAATTTGCACACTGGCTGCAAAATGATGTGCACAATTTGCAAAAACTGAACTCACTCTCGATGCTGTTGTGTGACGTATGACAACTTTGCTATGTGCTTACCTTGTAATCATGAATGTTTTCCTTTTAATGAAATTTCCAATACTGAGTTGTTGGATTTGTTTCCTTCAACTACAAAAATCACTCCTACAACATTTAATGAAATTTCATTTTCACTTGCTGAACCTCATGTACATAACGACTATCTAACCTCCTCTGAAATTAACTCTGCCAATAGCATGTTTCTTAATATGCTTTATTACTTCCATTTCAATGTATGCAGTTTAGCCAAAAATAAGCATAAAATTGACACTTTCTTTTCAATGTGTAATGTCTCACATGATTTTATAGCAATATCAGAAACCAAATTGAAATCAAAATGTTGTACAAGTATACAAATTCCTAACTACAACTTTGTTCATGTTGATTCCTTAACCAATGCTGGAGGTGTTGGCCTGCATGTGAACACAAAGCTGTAGTATACTGTTAGACAAGACTTGGAATTACCTATAGATGGATGTGAAAGTCTTTTCAGTGAAGAGAAGTCAAATAACGTTAGTGGCAAAAAATGTATTGTTGGAGTGATCTATAGACATCCTTCTCCTAACTCACAAGCTTTTCAACTTGCATTGACTAATCTGCTTGAAATTATGCACTCTGAAAAGAGTAATTACATAATTGGAGGCGATATAAATTTAAATTTCTTGAAGTACCAAATTGACACACACATTACTGATTATGTTAACAGTATTCTGAGTCTTGGCTGCATATCTCTTATAAACAAACCCACCAGAGTCTTCTACCCATCAACCCTCCCTACTTGATCATATATACACAAATATAATTGATGACAACACCACCACTGGAATTGCACTCTATGACATTTCTGACCATCTCCCCACTTTTGCAAACTTTAATTTCCATCCCAAATGTGCCAAAAAATACAGACTAAAAATTCGCTTTTTAAAAAATTTTGACTTGTCATCTTTTTTGGAAGATCTTAACACTGCTCTTTTTGATCTTGACTTTCACAACCAAAACAACAGTGATATCAACATCACTTGTAACAATTTTATTCTTATGTTTAACAACATTCTTGACCAACATGCTCCCCTTAGGTTTGCTTCCAGAAAAGAAACTCGTTCCTTCCACAAACCTTGGTTGACCAAAGGTTTGCTAACATCTATCTCTAAAAAGAATGCCTTGTATAAAAAAATGTTATCAACTAACAACCCATCAATTTCAGCCAAGTACAAACTTTACAGAAATAAAATAACTCACCTCAAAGAATCCCTAAAACAAAACTACTATAGATCAGAATTGCAAACTGTAGAAATGATGTCAAAAAACCTGGAAAGTTATTAATGAAATTATTTCTACAAAAACAAAAAAAAGCAAACTAGGTGCAGAAACCTACAATACTGACCTTAATAATCAAAACCATTGGGAAGAACTAAATATAAATTTTCCCAAAATTGGCAAAAATGTATCCTCCAAAATTGACCCTCCCCCTGCAACTTTCAATGACTTACTTATTGAGTATTCCCCAATTTGTGTACATTCCCACCAACCAGTGCTAATGAAATCAGACAAATAATTGCATCGCTAAAATGCAAAACAACATCTAACTCCTATGACATCCCAGCAAAGTTTTTAAAAATTTCTGCCAGTAATTTATCCTCATGGTTATCTGAATTTTTTAATAAATGTATGGCAAAAGGTGAATTTCCCAATCTTCTAAAAATTGCCCAAATTACACCCAATCCTAAAATAACTTCTCCCAAATCCCCTAATGATTATAGGCCAATATCCATACTTCCAACTCTCTCCAAAGTTTTTGAAAAAGTAATTTACAGCAGCTTGTACTCTTTTGTCACCACTAATTGTATACTGAGCCCACAACAATATTGCTTCCGTACCAATCACTCTACTGAATTAGCAATTGCTGCCATCTATGATGACATGATTTGTAATAAAGATAACAAATAAATAACTTGTACTCTGTTTCTAGACCTAAGCAAAGCCTTTGACTGTGTTGATCATAAAATATTACTTGAAAAATTGTTTTACTATGGAGTAAAAGGAACACCCCTAAAACTACTTGCTTCTTACTTGGACAACAGGTTTCAGTGTACTAAAATAGGAGATAC
>Ga0210059_1004146_pt1 | contig 23359 bp, 16 predicted proteins | sample Ectturendosymbi2_FD_188042 | JGI IMG/M metagenome (GOLD analysis project Ga0210059, IMG submission 188042) | Ecteinascidia turbinata endosymbiont from Florida, USA - Sample 2 (SPAdes) (version 2) | ecosystem: Host-associated > Tunicates > Ascidians > Unclassified | place: Key West, Florida...
ACATAATTGTCTCAATTTACCCAGGTATGCTAAAAATTCATCAGTATTAGCTCTACTGCAGTATGGTAGATACACATTAATTAAACACAACTCTGATTTCTTTAAAAACACTCTTAAGCCTATTATTGAGCCATCACAATTTGAAAAAGATGAAGCTTTAAGATTTTTAGACCAGTATATGGCAGTTCCACCATGACTTCTGATTTCTAACATTTTTCTTTGTAAAATTCTTCAGTTTATCTGGATTTTTTAATCCGTATCTTCTCCAATTCCAGATAAAACCTGCTCTTCTCACATCTTGTAATCTGTATTTTTCTGTACTTCTACACTGTTGTGCTCTTAGGTGCACTGACTGGTCTCTGGGGAAGATTCGGCAGGTTTCAGATAAAACACACAAGTGTGCTCACAATCACCAATGAACGTTTAGAAATATGATAACAACGACCACAACTGCATGCAACATTCACCTAATTATAGAGACAATTGTTACGTCACACATGGGCGTAGCATATTATGTTGAACATAATGCTCAAGGCATGCCACAGCACCACGGTTTCAATCTATCGATCAGTGTTGAGTGTGTAGAGCATTATCCCTGAGTGTGCTGCTCATGCACCAGTCGCAGAAATCTGTGTCAGTACAAAATCCCATATTTTTACAAAATCAGTACAAAATCCCATATTTTTCGCAGCCATGTAATCTAAAATTATGAACTTAAGATTTTTCATAAATAGTGGTTACTTGACTGATGTAACATTGGAAATACATCAATAAATTCGTTTTGCTTCTGTGAAAGCCTGCTGTTGGGTTTAAGTGGTTTTCACCGATATCTCAGTACTTAGATGACGTTAGGCTAGAAACAACGATTTTCAGATAATCCAGATCTTCGCCTAAACCAGATAAAATCATCAGTTAAATTGAATCTGGACTAACTTAGGTTTACTGTATTTTTAATGACTCATGCTTTTTTAGATTGTCTCAGCTAACGTCACAGTTGCGGAACACAAACCTTTGTTATTAGGAGACACTGCCCCACTTGGTGTGCAGTTCCTTTATAGTGTTGTTTGGAAAGAAACTAAGTTTGATCCAGCAAAGAGGGCCACCTTGTTGAAAGACTACAGGTAAGCCATTTGTAATCATCGTTAATGTTATGTTGGTTGTCGACTTCATTTGTATTACTTTTATGTATACTGTCTTTCAGTTTGTTACTTTGTTTGTGACTTGCCGCACCTTTTCAGAAAATCTCACTATGTGCACATTTTAACTGTTTAGCAGGCATGTTTTAGTTTTGCAGCTAGTAATAACATTAATTTGACAAAACAGGCTAATTTATCGATTTTCTATGCTTCTGCTAAAACAAATTTGACACCTTGGTTCTTTTCAAATAGGTTTATTTTTTACACTCATGAAAGTATGTTTGTGTGCAACTGACAAGCACTACATCTTTGTCAGGCCTTTCTAAGCTAGATGATTCAAGCATTTTCCCAAGATTTTGAAAAGTTTCACTGTGACTCTAGAAGGCTTTCAAGCTTTTTTTAACAACACCAGGATTCGTGCAACTATTCACACAGTCCGTGGTTTACAGCAGTTACAAATTGTTCAGCTGAGATCACGAAGTGAGCTTACATCACTGAGATTGCAACGGCACTAGGTTTGTCAAATTTACTAAGATTGTTATGATGTGACAAAGATTTTCACACATGTTTATTCTAACTTGACAATTGGTAAATTTGTAGGGCAGGATCAACATTATTTTACTGAATACCTACACCTGCCATTAAAAATATTGGCTGTTTAGGGAAAACACTCCACACCAATCCATAAACTAGACCGTTGCAAAAGCAGTGACAAAATTATAGCTTTATACAGCAGACAGCAGGCAGTGGCTAACATTTCTCCACCCGTGACCATGGTTGCATGCAGTAGGCCTTGTGGGTGTTCTGGTGGCGAAGCAAACTGTAGCAACCTGGTTTCACACAGGACTGCATGTCTTGCTTGAATGGCCTTAAAAACTTTCTACAGCTGTTTCTGTAGTGTGCAAGAGGCAACAAGTTTGTAACATCATTTTATAAAGTCTTGGCATGACCCATTTTGGACTCTTAACTCAAATCTTTCTGAGTACTACGAAGATGCCATAGCCACAAGGCTTTGAGCAATTACAAGATAAAGTAACTAACACAGTCATTATGAATGTGAAAAGCTTAAATTGCAAATATTGTTGGAAGTGGAGAGATGGCTTAGATTGCAAGCATTGCAAAATTTCGAAATTAAGAGAGTTTGCTTGGAAAGCATGGATGGTTGTCTGAAGTCAAATGTTTTTGCTGCTTGTATAATTTTTGTAACTGTGGTTATTTTGGCAATATTGAGGACTTTCATAATGTTGGTAATGTTGTCTGTCTTAAGCAGTTAGTTGTGCAGTGTTTGCAGATATTGATTAAAATAAGCAATTTTATGCTTTATTGAAATTAAGAAATGCAGTTTTCCTTTCTGTTGTTTGTAACTTACTCTTCTTATTTTTCAGCTTTTTCCCGAAGTCTTTGGAAATACACTGGCTTTCCATAATAAACTCTGTGATTCTGGTGTCTTTGTTGATGGCATTTGTGGTAGTGATCTTAACTAGAGTTTTAAGAAGCGACTTCTCTAGATACAACAAGTAAGCAATAATTTATTTTTGTGTAAAGATGCCATGCTGTGCAAACTTCTTGGAAGCCAACAGGCATTCCAGTGTGATGATTTAAATATGTTCATGCATCTGTGTTTCTCTGTTCCTCTACATCAGGGGTGGGGAACCCGCAGTCTGTGTGAACATTTAATATGGTCTGCATCAGAATTTTCATTATCAAAGTTAAGCACAACAATTCGTCAAAAGAAAACTCCACGACAAGTAGACATACATATACTGTAGTCTGTAAGTGAAGAGTAATCTCTCTTGCTCCTTGACATAGTTTTCTCTCCTTTTCTTTTGAAGGATGAAGGTAAAATTTTAAGATAAAATAAAATTTTTGCGACCTGCCAATGATATTCTAGCATTCATGCAGCCAGCAATATTAAATAGGTTCCCGATTCCTGCTCTGCGTGTTTGTCTTTTTCTGTATTTGCTTTCATTTCACCATAATCTTTGCTGACATTTGCAACTGAATTAATTTCCATGAGGGAGACTGTTAGGAGATTCGTTGATCTTAAAATGTTTCTGCAGATCTGATGATGAAGAAGATTTTGGAGATGATGACAATGGATGGAAAATTATACATGCTGACGTGTTTCGTTTTCCAAAGTTTAAATCTTTGTTTTGTTCAGTAATAGGTGTGGGGTCACAACTGCTTTCCATTGGAGCTGGTAAGGAGTGTGGTGTTCAGGATTGGAGCTGGTAATGTTTTTTCATCTTACTTCAAACAGCCTTAAAAAGAAATAATGCAAAGTACAAAGTACCTTGTGGATCAATCTTTATTCAAATTTGTTTTTGGCTATATGCAGAAGAGCATGTTTTGGTTTTTGTCTTGTTGAAGGCTGGCGACTGCTGCTTATGCATTGTATTATATGTCTTTGAACCCACACACATGCAGTAGACTTACGCATACATGTAAATAATAAGGAATCTAAGGAACACACACAAAGAACATGACAATAGACAATGGCGCTAACATTGTTACTTCAAAGAAAAACAAGCATAGATATATGGTACTAGTAAAGAACACACGCCTGGATGGTGCCAAAGCGGTTGTTATGATGTTTGGTATCCTTGCAATGTGTTACAAGTAGACCAATTTATAAAGTGCATGGGGGAATGGAAGGATGCACAGGACCACATGTCATTTGACTGCAGATGCAGTCCTCACGAGGCGAAATACAGTTCAGTAAGAGAATGTTGAGGATGCACTGACCAGTGTTGCACTAAATTTGTTGAACTTATCTTCTACCTATGAACTACAAGGACTAGGATAAGCCGTTAGGTTTCAATGTTAGCAATTGATGTTGGTCACAGAATGGTAGTGCAAATATGAAAAAGTTCGTATTGAGTGTAGACAGTAGACACTATTGCGCAAATGCCGGCAACGCGATTTTATTTCTATGTAAGAGATGCATGTTAAGCAACGCGGTGCGTGTGCTTTGATGCGGTTGTCTCAACCGTAGAAGGGCAGACCTGCGTGCTTGCACGCGTGGAAAGCAATACTTGCGTTTTTGCGGCCGCTTTCGACAATTGCTTCTCCACTGAACACGGAGTATCTGCGTCTGCTAGTGTCACGTTCTTGAGAACCCCACTTTTTTGAAAGTGAGGGCAAAACAGCACTCATCTGTGAAGATCAGTGAGAGTGCATCATTATTCCGTTCAGTTCGAGATGCGCCTCGTGTATTGCTTTCACTGTGCGGACTGTGAACCGTTGCTGAGCAATTAAACTCAGAGCAGCCGATGTCTTACTGCAGTTCGTCGTTGGGATTCTAGTTGAAACCGCTTCGGTGCTTTTGTTTTCAGGAATCATCGTTATGGCGTTATTGGGCTTGTTTAAGGCACATCGACACGGCTCAATCAACACAGCCTCTATTTTGCTCTATGCGCTAACATCCTGCATTGCTGGCTACGTCTCAAGTTCTTATTACCGGAAATTCCAAGGCTCAAACTGGGTAGCAAACATAATACTGACGTCGTCATTGTTCACAGGTAAAAAGCTTTGCTCCCTCCGTTTATTCGTCATAACTCTTATCAAAGCGTTTCTGTGCTGCACACAGTAGTGGTTGCATTACGCCGAGGTTTTAAGTAAAAAAAAACCCCAAACGTCATTTTTTGTTTTTTTGTCATTCAAACAATTGTTGCTTTACCGCAGCGCCGATGATCTCACTTATCATTATTAAATTTGAATAAATTTGCTTCACTTATCATTATTGACCTATCAAGGTGCAATCTTCGTTGGTTAACTTTGATCGTCGGGGTAGTTAATGTAAATTTGTTGAAGAACACGTCTCAATAATTGCTCGCAAGGTCACGTGAACCCCTATTGCTATATCGCACGGTCCATGAGATTTCCTGACGGATCGTGTTGGGTCGTGTCCAATTTTGGGTCAAAAATGTCGTTACTGTGGCAACGATGTTCTTAAAGTCCAACGGCGCTTGTTATCGTGCTGTGGGCGAAGTGATCCTGTGTTGCGTTGGTCTTGGAAAACGAAGATGATCTTTTCGTTTTCAAGGACCTTGCTTCGTGGTATGGAGCGTGGTGAACTCAATTCATTGGTGGAACGGATCGACACAGGCCTTGCCTTTCACCACCGTGCTCCTGCTGGGCTTTATATGGATGCTGGTATGCGCCGCGATTGCGATCCTACGCCACGATTTGCGATTGCGATCCTACGCCACGATTTGCGATTGCGATCCTACGCCACGATTTGCGATTGCGATCCTACGCCACGATTTGCGATTGCGATCCTGCGATTTGCGATTGCGATCCTGCGATTTTCATTGCGATCCTGCGATTTTCATTGCGATCCTACGATTTTCATTGCGATCCTGCGATGTTGAGAGGCTGCGAAAGCTTTATGTGTAGAAATCCACTTCGTAGCTTTAGTGGATAATTGAAAGCTGTGCGTCTGCTGCAAGCTTTCGAGGAATCGGTCGACTGGCCACTGCTTTCATAGCTTTGCGATGATTCTGACTCGCACATGTCTGTGTTCAAACAACTAGTCTCGACCAAAGTATGACGCAATCGAATCAATCGGCATTTTTTAAAAAGGAAATCGATTTCACGTAACTCTGCGCATCATCAGGCCTAAAATATATTTGAATAAGAGTTTAGGACTGAGGATACAATAGAGTTACGTGGAATCGATTTCCTAATAAAAAGATTTGCTGATTAATTCGAGTACGTCACTTTATTGCAGGGGTGGGGAGTTACTCTGCTCGGTCACTTGAGAAGGCCACGTTTAGCGGAGGGCCGCTAATTAGATCGTAAAATAAATACTGTAAGTAAAACAATAATGGTACACAGAGAAGGTTTTGTTATAATTGTTCTTGTTCAAATGCACTTGACCCATCCAGCGCAAACAATTCAGTGAAACGAATGTAACCTCACACTTTTCAGCAAGTTATTTGCAACTATGAATGAGGTTGCTTGTTGAGATCTTCATCAATGCGTCCAAGTTTATATCAGATTTGAACATTTTTCCTGAATACTTCCGCGGGCCGCCAATTGTCCAGCCCTGCCTCAGTGTCTACTAGGAACTTGGTTTTAGTTGCAATAGGCGCTCCTTGACTCCTGCTCTGCGACCAGATCGATCAAAACGCCCGCTTTCAAACTGGGTTAATTTTTTCAGTCATTTTTCGGCCATAGACCGATTGTTTTAAATGACCGAAAAAAATTAAGTCAGTTAGTTCATGATGTCCGACAAGGTAGGCCATAGTGAACACTGTCGGGGCGAGTTTTAACACTGTTATGGGACAAATGACCGAAATGTCTCAGTGAGAAAAGAAACCAGCGTTCAAGCTCTGCTCGTTTCTCGCGCACCAGCGCAACACGGCGAGTAATAAACATTGCTTTGCGTCCGATGCTGCAGATCGGCTTGCCTCTCACGATAATCGGCGGCATCGTCGGGAAGAACACGACCGGCGATTTCGACGCGCCCTGCCGCACGAAGAACATCGCGCGCGAGATCCCGCAGCAGCCCTGGTACCGCAGCACTCTCTGCCACATGGTCTTCGGCGGCTTCCTGCCGTTCAGGTGAGTCGACGCCCGGGTTTGTTCAGATCAACGAGCGACGTGGCAGAATGTGCGGAAGTCGTTGGTTGCCCCTTCGGTCGGCTGTCGCAACTTCGCGTCACTGGCAGGCATGGACGTCGAAACAGGTGGCGGGGGGCCAAGGGAACCTGGAATTTGAAACTCGATATTTTTCTATTAACTTATTCGTATGAAAAAGCTTTTCCCTTATTTTTTCGTTGGTCAAATGATAAATTTCATCACTGTTGCCCTGGAAAATTATGTGGTGATCGGAAAGCCCGAGCGGCAAGTGCGCAAAGCTTCACACTGTGGCAGCAAGCAACAATTGAGATCACTCGCCGCGATCACTCTGTTATTGCTTGTTCGCGCCACGTATGTAGGGTGCTATTCTTCGCGCACATTCCGTTTGTGGTGATATTTTTCACTACAGTTCCTCCCTGGAAAAACTGCTTTGACTACCCCTGGAAAAATCCACTATTGCCCCTCCCCCCTGGAAAAAATCCTTCCGACGCCCATGCTGACAGGTATCGGCACTAGATGTCTCAGTTTTTCGGGCTGCAAAGAACGACTGAATTTTTTTATCATTGGAGATTGCATTTTGAACAAGCAACGGCCTACATTGCGTGAAAAATATTTTTCCATAAATCCCCAGCCGTGGTGATGTCACAAATGGTCGCCGAGTACAGCTATGACTTTATAAAGCCTGTGAGAAATAAAGTAATTATAGAAATAAAGCAAAAAATAAAGTAGTTATGGGTGATTGAATTTCACTTTTTTAATATTCATTTTATCGGAAAAGATCAGCAAAAAAATCACCATACTCGCTTGTGCACTCTTTGTAGCGTCACGAGCGATCCGTGGTCGCCAATCACCGCTTGTGACCAGCTTTCCTTCGCTTCCATCCATTACCGCTGGAAACGCCACGCCGGTAGCGCCGTTTTTAAGTCCTCGGTATGACCTGACCGGGAATCGAACCCGGTCTAATAGCTTCAGAAGAACCCGCTGTTCCACTTCTCCGATAGTTCGGTAGGCTGCAGAGTGCGAAATAAAATAGTTTTGAAGGTTGTAGGGTAAAAAATGTAATAGTTTTGAGAGTTTGCAAAATCATTTTTCAACTTCCGGTCAGATGCCGTCGAGAAGCGTTGCCCCGGACTGAGTCACCCTCTTCTTCATCGCTTTCACACTCTTCTCTTTTTCATCGCTTCCAGCGCTGTTTCGGTCGAGCTCTACTACATATTCGCCACCGTGTGGGGCAGGGAGGTGTACACCTTGTACGGAATCCTGATGTTGGTCTTCGTGATCGAGCTGTCGGTGTCGGCCTGCGTCGCTATCGCGTTGACCTACTTCCAGTTGAGCAGCGAGGATTACAGGTTTGTATTATTGTGACGTTTTTTCATTTATTTTGTGTTTGTTTGTTTCACAGTAAAAATAGGTTAGATTAGGTCAAGGTTAAAACACAAGGTTAAATAAACTCAAAGTTAAGAAACCAACGTTAAATAAGGTCAAGATTGAAACATGTCCATGAAAGGCGGTGTTCCTTTAGCATCAAGTTCACGTTAGAGGACAAAACTGGTTTCTCCTAGCCCAGTGAAAAGCCCTTTTCTGTGCTAATCGCCAAATGTTGAATGCTGTTCAAGAAAACATGCTTGCTGATTGCAACCTTTTTCTGCTTAAACATTCAAATGATAGTTGTGGTGACCAGAGGGCGCGCTTTAGTGTGGAGCTTGCAAAACCCTTGAAGTGAATTAGTTTCATTCTATCGCCGCTGTGTGTTTATTGCAATGTTATTAATAGGTTAAATAAGGCCAAGGTCAAAAAAGCAAGGTTAAAATAATAAGGTCAATGGTAAGAAACCAGCGTTAAATAAGGGCAAGGGTTTAAAACAGGGGTCGGCAACGTACGCCCCGCGGGCCGGATACGGCCCGCAGCCCTTTTACCAAATTGTAGTAACAGTAAATGGCCAGCCTAGTGTTATTTATTTTTTTAATCTGCCCTCCTTCCGCACTGTGCTATAAATGTGCTCTATGTCGCATTTTAGGCTTTCGTTACGAACTGCGAAAATCACGAGTTAATCCGATTAAAACTCGACAAACTCCCAAGATTTAACACCATCATGAACAGCAAAGGGAAAGGAATTGTTGGTGGAAAATTAGTACGGCCCGCCATACCTTGCAGTTTGTTTTCGGCCTGCGACTCGGGAAAGGTTGCCAACCCCTGGTTTGAAACCTATTCGATCCTGACCTGCGCCAAGCACTCACTGTCAATGAAGCAATGGTTCTTTTCTGGTCGGCGTCTTGATCGAACTTATCGACTCGCGGAGTTTACCGGATTTTGAAATTAGACCGCCGGTCGGCAGTAGACGGGTGTATTGCTTCGCGCGAACAATGTACCAACGTTTCGAACGGCGGGTCTTCACACTTATTACTTGCAGACCTTAGCCAATCGGCCAAACTTGGAGTTTTTTCATCGCGTCTACGCTAAAATATCAAAGAACATTCTCGTATATAGATAGTATTGTGCATTTGGCTGATAACTCGGCCGGAAGTGGAAACTTGCGATTTCGTAACAACGCGTTAGTAGAAGCGAAAGTAATTTCTTTGCACATCTAAATTTTGTTATGCTTGATGTTCAGCGTCTGACAGTAACGTGGTGATAGAAATATTAGCGATTTAATTTTTTTTATTACCCGATAAATAGACGATCAGTTGTCATTGAATAGGTTTTTCTTTGTCGATGCATGTCTAAACGTCAGCTCGCAGAAAGTTGGCCATAGCTCCCGTGCCAGAAAGGTTGGTGGACCTTGGTTCCAGACCATGTTTAGCACACCCGCGTGAGACCGCGATTGTGAATTGTCGAGACCAGCGTTCTGTTTTTCAACGGCAGGTGGTGGTGGAGATCGGTCTTCAGCACCGGATCAACCGGAGCATTCGTATTCATGTAAGTAAATTTTTATCAGATCGGGACGTTAAATCGGAAGATTTCGGAAATTTCCTGTCGAGATCGGAACATTTCGGTAAATCGCAAGATTTCGGAAGTTTCCCATCGAGACATATGGTTGTTCACCACGCGGCTGAGAAATTGCTCGTTGTGATGTTATTTACGCAAGGAGTGAAACCAGGAACATGCGAGCAAACTTGTATTGTATCGGAACCTGATTGCTTTGCCTTTTTCCTCAAAGGAAATACCTGCCGCTGTGTCACCGTTTTTTTTCAACGAATTGATGCTCGCGTACAGTTTTGCCCTGGGGGTAATGTTCGTAACGTCACAATCGACGTCGGTTGTCCGTGTTCGCGCGGTTGTTTTCTTTTGAAAAAGCGACCTCCCGCAGGAATCGGTCGCTTGATTTGAACACATGTGAGCGAAGGATCGACGATGCGTGACCCACCCCTGCAGGGACAGCTTCTTACCTGACGCTTGCAGTTGATGAAAAGGCTAAAATTGCGCACTGGTCTTACTGCAAAACTTGGATAGAAACAGCGGTCGATTCCGCAAGGCGATGGACGCCGTAGTAATTGGTTTGATTGTTTCGTCACATGGGACGAGCGCTCAGGAGTTTCTGCTTCTTAAAAATGCTGCAGATAACAATGCAGCGGTGACCGAAGACACCCGGGTCTGTGTCTTCAATCTGGCAAGTGCTGTAAAAGTTTACCTTAGGTCAAAATTTCGCAGAAGTTTACCTCAGGTCAAATGGCGCAAATCAGGATCCTTTTTATCATCTATCGTTAACACCGGGCGACGTTTTTTTCCTGCAGATACGCCATGTTTTTCTACGTCCGCCGCTCTAACATGTCCGGCATCGTCCAGAGCGCCGGCTTCTTCGGCTACTCGCTGCTGACCTGCTACGCCTTTTTTCTCACCCTCGGAACAGTCTCGTTCTTCGCCTCGCTCAAGTTCATCCGATACATCTATGTGAACTTGAAGATGGACTAAAGAACAGTCGTCGGCAGCGCGCCACCTGCCGGACGCGATTGCAGCTGCTGTCACGCGCTAGCTGTCGCTTGCGCCATCGTCTCTTCCACGGGTGTTGCTCGGCATGCACTGACAACGTCCAAGCCGAGCGTAGTCTGTTCGTGTGCTGCTTTCGGACATCTTGCACTTTGGAAAAACGTTGGTGATTGCCTGTGTACGAAATCGCGACGAGTATTTTGTTTGTAGTCTGTAGATCGCGCGTGACATTTTGCGCCCGCGTTTCACCTACGCCCCTTTGTTGTCATGCCGACTGCTGAGGCGGACAGGGCTGGTTGTGCGATGGCGTCAGGGATTCGTCCCCCGAACGTGGAGATTACGCCAACGGGGGTGAAATATTACGTTCAAGTAATTTCCTTAGCCCTGCAAAGAGTTCTGAAGTAACTTTGCGCCAGAATCGTGTTGAGATTCGGGCCCAGCTTTTAACATCATCCTAAACCAGGGGTTGCCAACTAATGGCACGCGAAGGTCTTCCAGGTGGTACGCGAGTAATTTCCATTTTTTCACAAAAACCTGGATTCACAGCTTTCTAGTTAACGTATTGGGCTTTGTTTCTAAATAAATAAATTTTCCTGTAGCCTGCTATTCCTATTGCATCGAAACATTATGACTTTCGATGCGTTGTTAGCAAATTTACGCCACGCATCGACCAATTGCTGGAAGGTAAACAAAAAGAAAAATCTCATTAAGTGGTCTTTTATTGTTATTTTAATCTATGTTATTCTTCTGAATAAACTAAGATTCGATCAGGTTAGTTGTTCTGGAAGAAGTGGAACGCGGGCATCCCGAGTGGTACGAGATGGTGAAAAGGTTGGGAACCCCTGTTCTCCTAAACAGTAAGCGCACTGTTTGTGTCTGCGTAGAATACTCAGCGTCTCGCATTCAATCGTTCGAAACCAAAGCGCTTCTTTCTGCTGAATGTCGTCGAGCAAGATCGATGTGTGGCTTCACTTGGTCGCGCGCGCGCGCTGACGCGAAACTGAACTTTGGCGAAGAGCCTCGCTGGTCGTCATAGATACACAAACGCTGTAGCCTACGTCACGCCAACCACCGTCAACAAAGCCCGGACGTGTTGTTAGGCTCGGTTTAGCTTGGCGTGCTTCCCACTCCAGCTTTAATGGCTTCTTTGCTCAGGCTTATTTATTGTAAATGTTATAAACGCTCGGTGGCCAACGACTTTAACAAGATCTTTACACTGATGTAACTTTCCTCGTTGAAAAGCTCCCGTTTCAGAATTTGCTGTTGACGTCTGCACTGATGACGTCACCGGATTCGTAACCGTCCGCTTCGACGCTTCCGCACCTGGCTCGAGGTCACTGCAGGTCGTGCAATACGTGCGCGCAAATCTAGTTTATCGCATCATAGAGGGTGGCTAGTGCTAGTGGTCGCTTGTCATAATGTAACGTCACTGCTGTTTTCTTCAGTCGAGTGCGTTTTGGGCCGCAGCCAGATGAAGAAGCTATGCAGCCAGCACGCCGTGCTCTGTAATGTCAAACCCGGTGTGTAAAGTTTTAACGATTTTCTCGCGAGAACCGAAAACGTGCATCGGATTCGTAGAAAAACGGTCGCAGAATATTTTTTATCCGCGAATTTCGCTCGTGTGCTGTGGCTTGTGATGGTGTTGTGGTTGTGCGAAGCACGAGCATTGAAATCCTCGTTTTCCTAGAAACCCTGGTTTCCGTAGAAATCCTGGTTTCCATAGAAATACTGGTTTCCATAGCAGTCCTGGTTTCCACAGAAATCTTGGTTTTCATAGAAACCCTGGTTTCTTTATCGTCGAACTCGAGTCCAGTTGGCTGAACTACCTTCAAGTAAGCGAACCTTCTAAGAACTAACTCCAAACAAGGATGCTTTGCGAGCTCCCGAAAACGTAAATTTTACAAAATGTTACACCTTTATAAAGAGGTACTTTTTACCGGCTGTGTCCTGATTGCTTTTGTTTTGATAGAGTCCCTGAAAAGAGATTCCTGAACACACCATTCCAGGCGCACAACATGCGTCTCTGATCGGTAGCTTTGCTGCCTAAGTTAGATCTTGCTTTTGCCGAAACTTCTCTACATATTGTTGTTGTGGCGACAAAAAAAAACATTTGTCTCGATTTCCGCAGTTTTCCACCTTTGTCATTTCTTTTGGTTAGCCTGAAATGCCTTTTTCTGGCAATTTATTCAGCGAAGTAAACTAATATACTCTCTAACAAAGCACAAAACGCATTCACTGCTTGAGGGCGATTCTTTTCATGTGAGGATTCTTCTTTTACCAGACAAAAACAATCACTTACGTCTTGCAACGCTACTACAGGCCGTCTTGACGCGCCACACCTAAAGTGAAGCCGTTCCGTTGCTCCTTGTGCAGGCATGTAACCAGCTTGGGACAACAGGGGGCGAAGAGTTCTCTGAAAGAGGGCCCAGATTTTTCAAACTACGTCCAATAGTTGTAAACTATACCCAAACACATTTTTCCAGGGGGTTCCGCCCCCCCCTGCTACGGCCTTGTCCTTGTGTCCACATCCTGGCGCCTGCAAACTGCCGCCACCGCGTCACATGCGTTTTGCCAAACGCCCCAAATGCACAATCGGTGCTGGAGTCAGAACCGTTACTTGCGAAGAAAAATACAAATGGGGAGAAGTTGGACGTGTGCTGCCAACGTTCTTGAAAAACGCCAACCCTGCTGCCACCCAGTGGTGAACGAGGCAATGTCGCCACTGTTAATATAGGCAAGATCTTTGTAATTTTTCTTCTCGTGAAAGATTTAAGATAGTGAAGTCTGCTATTTGAATGCATTCGTTTTTCATCATCCTGATTAAAACACTCATGTAGTCTTATCCGTCCGTAACTGCTTGATTGTTTTCCTGGACGCCATTGTAGTGGCCGCGATTTTGCTAAAACGAAGGTCTCCATTCCAGAGTATTTTTTTCAGTCTGTGAAGTTTTAATTTCGTTCTTTATCCGAAAGATTTTCAATGTCTGCAATATTCTGCACTAAGATTTAAAGCCTCTGCAGTTTTCGCTTGACGTCGTCCCAAGTCTTATTTTAAATGCTGCATTTTCAGTACGAAAGTGGAGTTGCGTAAAGACCAGGCCCGTAACCAGCTTGGGACACCAGGAGGGGCGAAAAGTTCTCCTAGAGGGACCCAAATTTTTGAACAATGTCCAATATTTTTAAACTGTGTCCAACACATTTTTCCAGGGAGGGACTAAAAATTTTCGAGGGGGGGCAATTGCGCCCCCCTGGTTACGGGCCTGGTAAAGACTCTAAAAGTAAGAGCAGCACAGATAGATTTGATTGAGATATTTTGCGCTGAATCTAAAAGCACCTACTTTGGAAAATTGCACAATGTAACGAAATGACATGTAGTGAAATATAATCCAACCTGTCTATTGTGCTTCATTTAGGAAGCGTTTGCTTATTTTAGGTATTTCTCTGCTGAATCGCGTTGCCAAAGTAAACGTAATGGGAAAATTCTGGCTGGTGCAGGGCTGTTCATACGTCTAAGGAACAGTGGCGAAACTAGAGGTTTGAGCCAGGGGGAAAAACTTAGCTGAAGGGGGCACACTAGCCAACACTAAGAAAAAAAGCTTAGGAAATGATGTTAATCTGGATGTCGTGGACGTTTATACTAGCTTTGAAAAACGAAAACGCATCTCGAAACAGCCTACTGAAAACCAAAAGAATACAAAATGTCAGCTAAGGGGACCCGGTTTTTACATTTAGCTTGCCAGGGGGAGCGACTCGCTAGATGAAAAATTTTAGAATCGTGTAAATTATTGTGCTATTTTTGCCGATCATATAAGTATCTGATATTAGTAGCCTGTGTTTCGATTGCCCTACCACCAGAACCGTTGCCAGAAAATCTTCAATAGGGGGCTTTACGCTTATGCACGGGGTCTGGACTTTCTAAAATTTGGCGAAAACTCCTCTGATTTATTGTGCTTCACATTTCAATTTTGCGGGTCTTGGAGATTTGTTTGGGGGTAATCCCCTCCGTAGCGACGGAACTGACCCGAGCACCAGGGCTATAGATCCGCCATTGAACTCATCAAATATGTAGGAACTCTATTTTATATCAAAAGTAAATGCGACGTAAACATTGTAACTGGAAAGTAGCTTCGTTATGAGCGAAATGAATGGAGCATTTACAGAACCGGACAGTTTTTATAGATGCAGGGCAGATTTTCGCAGCAGTTAAATTCAATCGCGATTCGCATGCAGGTAATGGTCTTTAACAACATCAGTTACTTGAAGTAAGCACCATAGCGCTAGGTTAACAGTTAGATTTACTCTTCAAGTGGCACTGTTAAAAAGTGCATGCAGCCGTCTATATTATCTACGCATTATCCTGTCCCCTTTTTCCCGTACTCATTCCCATCGACTCTTTGCACTGAAATACTTTTATGTTAGTATTTGTCCAAATGTTTTTATTTTTCAAGGAAAAAGAAAAGTTTTTACATAAGGATGTAAACGGGATTTTTTCTGTTTAGAAGGAAATGTTTTGTGATTGCAAACTTGCAAGAGCACTATTGGCCTACTTCACAAAAGTAAGTGCAATATGTGGGAATACACCAACTAAGCGATTTTCCCAAAGGAATGGAAACTGGTGACACTAATCCTTAGGATGATGAAAAGCAAGCATCTGGCTTAGATCATTTCCTGCAATCAAAAGTGTATTAACAATGCCAATTTATTGCGACAAGTGACAACATCCATTTCAATCTTCGATTATTTTATTTAACAAGTTGCAAAACGTCTTTGGCTTTCATTCGGCACAAATTGTCGCACCACAATGGTTCGAGACAATTAAGACTAAGAAACACAACAATGTAACGCACATAAAAATTGATTTTGAAAAAGGGTTCGAAGTGTTTTGCAAATCAGCTGGAAGCGTTCATTAATTCCACAATGTCAAGTCCCACGTTCTTCGTTTTTAAACGCTTTTGACAATGCACACTCAAATGTGTCAATCCATTCTGAGGCAGGACAAACGTCAAGAAAAATGGACTGGAAAACTTCACACTATTGAGGTTGTTTCTTCTTGCTTTAGACTTACATAAAACTTTCCAATGTCCCTTTTTCTAGATTCTCTGTCCACGTTTGGTTGTCCATGGTCGCGTATGGGTCGAGTATCGCTTGAATGCATCTAAATGTAGCAAAGCTTCATTCAGGTCACTTCAAGACTGTTCAACAATCGGTCAATCGTGACCAGACTACGCAACAGTCTGTCAACCATTACTGTGGAGCAAACGGTCAACCAAAAGCACACTCTTACACTTTTGCGAATGCAGTACGTAGCCTATATATGCAATTCAAAGCACGGGACTCGCATAAGAAGTTTCCAGAAATGTCGGAAGTTTCCGGGGAGAGAAAAATATGTTTTTTGGCTTGTGTGCAATTATTAAATAACCTTGGGTCAGTGATAAAGTTTCGGTGTCAGAGGTTTTAGGTCTCGTCTCGGTCTCGAAGGCTACAGGTCACGGTCTCAAAGCCTATTGTCTTGAGACTTTGCATAGGCTACTGCAACGATGTGGCTTAGGAAAACTTCTCTAATTCAACATGTTTTTTGTCTGTTGTATCTGCAGGTAAGAAACGAAAGCAAATAGGAAAATGTCAAAAATTCGAATAAATTTTTCAAACAACCAGGTTTTTTTGACAATCGTTGCGTATCACACGAAAGTGGTTTACTTTTGTAGATCAGGAAAGTGGCTATTTTTGTTGTTTCAACTGTGCGATCTTTCAGAGAATCACCACAGTTTAAAAGTGCCTTATTCACAAAACTAGAAGGTTAGCAAAAATAGGCACACTTTTAATTTTTCACAAGCTGCATAGTAAAGAATAACGCTGTTGGTGTCCCAAACAATCTCTTATGTCTACCAAATGCAAGGGCGGAACGAGGGGGAAAATGCCTCGGTCTCCGGATCAATAGGGGGCCCCCGAAAAGTCCCAGCCATGTCGCAAGTACTTTCTTCAATACAGTACATTTGCTCCTGAAAAACCTTAGGTTCCAACACGAGGGCGCCAAACTTGTTTCTTGCTCCCGGCGTAATCTAACCTCGTCACGCCCCTGCTCGCAAGTTTCGTGTCTTAGTGGCGTTTTCAAATCAGCCCGGTCAGGCATGTTGCAGGGCGCAAATTGCGTTGAAAATTTAAAAGATATACCTTACGCAGCATGCTGCGCGTTAGTGTTTAAACACTATTTTGGCTTTCGTAGCGAGATCAGAAAAAGCAATGTCTGAAAGGTATTCCCGACCTGGTTTTACTCTCCTGCGGCTTTCTTCTGCAATGATTATGGACATAACACGAGGTTCGTTCAAACCTAAGTGTCGCGATATCTGGTATGGATGCCAGGTTTAACGAACAGTATGAAAGACCTCAACGGGCAAACGTTTTCAAAGAAAATAAAATAAAATTACACCGACGTTTCGACCTGTCAACGACCGGCCTTCATCAAAGCGCAGCACAAGACTCGGCAGTATTCATCGTTTTTTAAATACACTACGCAGCAGTGCAATCAAGACAGCATGCCCAATGCACACCTGGGACTGCAGGTCAAACACGAACACAAAGCGCAGATGTTGCGCGGAACAAAACCGGTCCTCAAGGAAGCGATAAATTGCAACCGTGTGGCGCGACACCGATTACTGGGACAAACCACCATTTACAATATTACGACGATTCACTCCAAATGCAAATTTATGCTCAGAGGGGAATGGGTCATTAGTTTTTCTGTTCATAACATTGTCATTTTTGTTTATAAAGAAAGACTCGAGAAAACGACATTTCTAATCAGTCTCACACGCTAAGATTTTTGTTTCATGTCAATCGGTAGCATGCTTTGCTGAGATGCGTGCTCCGCGAAGGCACTGTATTTGGCATGACATTTCTCTATGCTAGCTGCGCAGTGTTTTTTTCGAGTAATCAGGGATCTTTTATCTTCCTTCACCTATGTATTGTAAGAGACAATCTTTATACGGGATGCTGTAAACTGCCCCTTGGCGTTTAGAGGGGTAACTGGATTTTTATAAGTTCGTAATATATAACTTATTTTTCTAGTTGGCTTTGCCGCAGTTCGTATATTGTGGATAGTTAAAAAACCATTTCAGTTTTTCTGTTAGTCCTGGAAAATGCGGCAGAACAACAAGACCATCGCTTGACGCAACAGCGTTGCGTGGTGGTTTTGATTTGCGACTTAGCATGTAGTTCGTAACAATCGAATAAATCGATAGACACGGTAGGTGAAATTAAAAGATCCTTGTTTACTCGAAAAAAAGAACACGCAATTAGCATAGAGAAATGTCATGTCAAATACAGTGATTTGGCTGAGCACGCCATCACAGCAAAGCATTTTACCGATTGGCCTAAAACAAAAATCTTAGCGATTGAGACTTATTTAAAGAAATGTCGTTTTCTCGAGTCTTTCTTTATAAACACAAACGATAATGTTGTGAACAATGAAACTAATGACCCACTTCCGTCTATGTACAAATTTGCATTCGGAGTGAAACGTCGTAATATTGTAAATGGTGGTTTGTCCCAGTAATCGGTGTCGCGCGACACGGTTGCAATTTATAGCTTCCTGGAGGACCGGTTTTGTTCCGCGCAACATCTGCGCTTTGTGTTCGTGTTTGATCTGCAGGTCCGGGTGTGCATCGGGCATGCTGTCGTGATTACATTGCTGAGATTGCTTTGCTGCGTTGTGTTTTTAAAAAAGGATGAATACTCCTGAGTCTTATTCTGCGCCTTGATGAAGGCCAGTCTTTGACAGGCCGTAACCTCGGTGTAATTTTGCTTTATTTTCTTTGAGAAAGTTTTGCCGGTTGAGGTGTTTTTAAACATGCACTCTACGTCTTACGATATTAATTATTCGCGTAAACATTAACTGCAATTTATTCTAAGATATTGTTAAATAAATTGTTGTTATGCTTTTTTGTTTGATTTTAAGGCAAGGTAAGGCGCGAGTATCAATCACTAAAGGAAAAAAGGGCGCGACTGAGAATGTTCAAGAACCTCTGGTTTAGTGTATTTTTAAATATCTGGTTATACTTCGTTGAGCGGCAAAAAGGGCCTCATTTATATCAAAAGGACGCCATTCAACGGGATTCCACTGACATTTGGGGAGGCAGCTGCTGCAAACTGCCCTCTGGATCCGCCACTGTAAGATTAACACATATGAGATGAACCCGCACAACGCGCGTTTTGTCAATGCTAGATAATAAACGCATGGGTTAAAATGTTTTCCTGGGTAATCCAATGCTGGTTGCAAAAAACTTTTAAGGATCACTGAAATGACAATTGCGACAGAATGATTTGAACTCGTTGCACCTAGTATACAGAAGTTCTAATCAAAATCTTTGGAATTTTTTAACAAAATGATCCTGATGCAAAATTTTTGGTTGCAATGGCCAGACGTTCCGCTTCCAGCTAAAACATAATTTTTAGACGTCAGTGCCAAGTTGCCAGAAACGCTATGTACGTCATTTAATTTTGATGTAAAATGCAAGATTAACTACTCGCCGATTGCTGTTTAGATCAACAGAAAACATCTACGTGCATTGGGATCACTTGTGGCGGAAAGCGTATTTGAAAAAACTAATGAAGTACTTCAGCATTAGCTCAAACTATGCTACATACACACCGAGACTCACTTATATATCTGCCTAAACAGAAACAGGATAAGGCAGCACAGCAAAAAAATTATGAGGGGTTGCTCAACTCCCCTGCTCACGTATAGGTTGTCGTGAATCTCCGCCAGATTGTCGATGTCCCAAGCTTCCGTGTCGGCTACCAGCAAAGTAGCATTTATCATAGTCACAAAAATAACTTGCTTGCCATATGCCTGCAGTCCTGGTGAAAAGCAGCAAGCAAACAAAGGTCAGTGGTATACTTTTTCCATTTATCTTAGAACCACGGAGTGGAAAATGCGTACGACTATGGTTTCACGCAGTAACACGCTCAACAGGCGCATTAATACGCTCACCAAACGCAATAACAACACGCTCACTAGGCGCATTCACACACTCACCAGGCGCAGTAACAGATTCACCAAACGCAATAACACACTTAATAGGCACATTAACACGCTCACTAGGCGCGTTAACACGTTAACCAGGCGCAATAACACGCTCATGTTCACCAGGCACTAACGTCTTGATCAAATAGACACTGTATGAATAAGACCAGTGGTGTGTGTATACAGGATCCAGGGAAATCCGATCTTCCCCCTAATTTTTAAATAACAAATAATTTTCGCACATGAAAAACATTTTGTGATGTTTTTCGACAAGCATTTTGTGATGTTTTTCGAAAAGCATTTTGTGATGTTTTTCGATACCCACAATCATGGACTGACAAGACTATGGCAAAAGATTTTTGGCAACCGCAGTACGCAGAAGTCGATGACCTTTTCGTTGCTCTTCATTTTGCAAAAATGGACCTGCCTACAAATTCTTTAACAGCACAACGCCCCTAAATAGGACCACAGTGCCAAATAAAATCTTGATTTTTCTAAAAATTGTTTAGTCTTAATAACCGCGCACCCGAGCAGTAAAATTAACTTTTTAAAAAATCAAAAGTCAGTTTTTGAAAAACTTATTTAAAACCTTTTGAAAAACAATTAATGCAGTGACGATCAGTCGATCGTTTTGTTTAACAAAGCATCAGTTTCGATAAAAGAGTCTCTTTACCATGAAGTTGATTTCACAAGAGGCAGTTACGTTACAATTGTTATGCTTCCTCAAAACAGTCTTTTCATCCTGCAGCTAAAGGCTTGCGCACGAACAAAAAGTTTAGACTGAATTTGAATTTTTTCATCGTTCACTCTTGATAATACTTAACTTGTAGAACTTATTTGTAGTGTAAGGAGAAAATTCAGATGTTTATTTCAAGCATTTATCAGTCGTTCATCTGGTTTATATCCACTTATGTTGTAGTATCACTTTTCGTCCTAAAAACCGAATCTAAGATTGGTACAATTCTCATGCATTTTGCACATGCTAACCAGGGGCGTACCGAGGGGGCAAGGGGGGCGCTATTTCCCGGGCGCCGAATCACTATGGGGGCGCCAACTCAAGGCGGGGGCGCCGAAAAGTCCAACAATGTCACAAGCACTTCCTTCAACACAGTGCATTTGCTTCCGAAAGACCTCAGGTTCGAACATGGGGGCGCCAAATTTGTTTCTTGCCCCTGGCGCCATCTTACCTCGTTACGCCCCTGATGCTAACTATAGAAAGCTTTCGTACGTCCGGTGCAGATGTATGCTGAAATCTTAAAAATGGTAACCTAAATTTCTTATGGCCATTGTAAACGCAGCACAGCTGCAACGTGCCTCATTATGATTGCTGAACTGAACCTGTTACAACAATACACAACAGAACTTGGGGATAAATTTTAAAAAAAATTCCACGCCTCTGAGAATACTTCGCTCACAAACAAACTTTTCCGTTTCAACATCAACGCTATCAAAATAAAGCAAGATTTTTCTACAAAAACGTTCGCTTTGAAAACTTCAGCGACATCTTCCGCTGCAGTTATCGTGTATTACCTCACTCGAACAACCAATCTTTGTAGCAGACACATTATGGTCTGTACATATTAAATGTTGCTTTCACTAAAAGAAAACAAAATCCAAACGTCCAACAACAAGAATAAAACATGCCGACCTGCAACCCAAAGGCTGGGATCAGTCAAGCACGAAAAACGTGACAAGTAAAACATTACGTTTTCACAGCGTTGCGAAACAAGACAAAGTTCCAGACAGATCAGTCTGGAATCTAAAGACAAACTGTATACGGATTAAATCAAATAAAATTTGATTTAGAAAAGCAAAGAGCGAAGAACAGAGAAAAGAAGGTAGCAGAGCAAAAGAAGGCCTAAAAGGATGATGTAATAGAAAAGTACAGAAAACTTTCCATTAATGATGTAATTAGGAATCATGAAAAAAAAACATAAAACCTTATAAGGCAATGTCCAGTTAGTAATCAATAAATGATTAATTAGGGAATTTCCAGTAAATTTGGGTATATAAGCCGCGATTTCAGCTACCCAGTTCAGTTCACTTTTCAACTCTGAACTGGGAGCTCCTTCCTTGGTCTACGCTGCCTTTGAGTAGTTTAGCCATTGAAGTAAATTGAGAACTCTGACTCATGGACATCCTAGCTCGACGGTGTATCATGAGTGTTGTTGGAGGTAGCTGCCGTTTATGCAGCGAAATATTACTGCTGTGGGTAGGGCCTTCGATGACTTGAGTTCTCAGACTAGAAACAGTTGTCAATGACCTGTCTTTTAGTCAACACCAGTGGTAATTGTCCGAGGAAATCTCAGACACACAACACCGCAAATTTGGCTTGTCCAAATTGGCCGCCTACCACATGGACTGGTATTGTCAAAAGGCCGATGCCTTGTTCAGTCCTAGTGGAATACTGCCACACCTCCAGTCTTCTGGATTGATATTGTCAAAAGGCAATTTATTGCCTTGCTCAATCCTAAGACAAATCACTGTCACTCCGTCACATTAAAACTGGCATGGGCATAGGTACTCTCTGACACTCTGTTTGATGATTTAAGAAGTCAAAACAAGATTAAAACTTGACAAACGGTCAGGACCAGTTGTAAAAACAAACTATGAATCGCGCACCATTAGACATACGTCCTAAAATAAATTAATGACAGGATAACATGAAGAACCTGTTCATCAATTCGTGTTACGAATTTTCAGGAAACGTAAACTAGGAAACTTCTTTGTAGGAAAACCTACACAAACCAGTCACGATTTGACTAAAGATAAGAACGGCCCACTAAACATAATGTTATCCCTTTTAAGCAGAAACGTTTGAACAAAAGCGTATAGGGTTAAGAAACTTGGTTTCTGTAAGATTGGCTGAGATTTGATAATATTTTGTCTGTGTCGCTGTGTTCAAGAACATTACGAGAGTGGACGTTTCATGAAACTTATTGGTATGTTTCAGTGTTCGTGTGTATTTCTTTTAAAGAAATAAAAAGTAACCAAAACCCATAAAAAAGTGTATGTCTCTTTCTGGTCTTAATTACGCAGGAAATCAGGAATCGTAGGGGGACCAAGCGAACTTAGCTTTCGTGAATGTCGTCCGTGTTACGTCTCAAGTTCGAATCCATGTAATTGTTTTTAGGCGTACCTAAATGCGGCTATCTAGATTTTATATGGTCTAGAAACCCGTAATACTCTTGTGAAAAGTTTGATGTTTGATGTCACACAAATTAGTACTACACGCAGGACCGGATTTAACTGATGTGAGGCCCTAGGCTAATCCACTTGTGAGGACCCCTCAACCATTGTTGCGAGGAAAAAAATGGAAAGCGTCAATCAATTTACGAAAATCGGATAATTACGCTCCGAAAGTACCGTCATTACAATTTCTCAATCATTACTGAAGTGCCCACGATCACTGCGTTTGTTGCTGCCTTTGACGCAAAAGCGTTAAATTGCACGCAATTGTTGGAATCTTACTTGGCTAGCGGGAACAGGATTATTAACTGCCACAGGCAAACCAACTGAAATCGCCACAATTGAAATATTTGACACAACACATGGTCTACCTTTTTTATAAGAATCACATATGTTTTTCTCATCTGTGTAAAAAAAACAAACACACTGCACCTATATGATATGAGTGGCGGCATAAATACTTTAAAGCACAACGTGAGGACCAAGTTGCAACTCGCTTACCA
>Ga0210059_1004147_pt1 | contig 23358 bp, 15 predicted proteins | sample Ectturendosymbi2_FD_188042 | JGI IMG/M metagenome (GOLD analysis project Ga0210059, IMG submission 188042) | Ecteinascidia turbinata endosymbiont from Florida, USA - Sample 2 (SPAdes) (version 2) | ecosystem: Host-associated > Tunicates > Ascidians > Unclassified | place: Key West, Florida...
GATGTGCGTGAAGAACAACACCATACATATATGTGGCGCGAACAAGCAATAAAAGAGTGATCGTGGCGTGGAAGCTCTGCCGATATTAACGTGTGAACGATTGAACATTATGACTAGCGTACCCAGAGAGTGGTCATGTCATGTGAACTCTTATTGTTGCTTGCTGCCACAGTGCGAAGCTTTGCGCTCATGCCGCTCGGGATTTCCGATCGCAACATATGCATATTGGTAAATATATTTTTGTTATCTTCCTCAGCCTTTTTGTCATAAGAAGTTTTAGGGGCATGGGCGTCAAAAGGGGGGCCAAGGCCGCCCCAGCATTTTGAAGTTTAACATTTTCCCATCAAATTTTTTGATAAAAAGGTTGTTTTCCTGGTTTCGAGTGGTGACAATCAAATTTTGCCACATTTGTTCCCTCCTGCAAAAATATGTTTACCCACCCCTGGAAAGTATCCTTCCGGCGTTCATGTTTAGGGGTACATGCTCATCTATCGACATGCTGAAGGGGCACATGCTCATCTGTCGACATGCTGAAGGGGTACATGGACGAAGAAAGTTTGGGAACCTCTGGTTTAAACGGTCAAGCGTTGTTGCTTTAACTGTGATAAGTGTTTGCGCTGTTCAAAAAATTTGGGCTCCCTCAGAAAACTCTTCGCCCCTCCTGGGGTCCCGAGCTGGTTGCAGGCCGGCAAATTAAGCAAAAAATTGTTGGACACGCGGTGAAAAACTTAGCGAGTGCTGTTCCGTAAAGCTCGCTAGCCTGTCCTGGCACCACTCCTGGAATTATTCCAACATGTCTGCTTGAATTATTTTCATATTCTTATAAGAATTTGTAATTTCATCTTGCAACCAATTACAAGTGTTAAAGTAATTGTGATTTGATGTTTTTAGAACATAATAATTGTAATGTAATTGACAAATTTGAAGGCGAAATTGTAATTGAACTGAAATGATGTAATTGATCCAACTCTGAAGACAACCACACGCTCTAATTTTGACTAACCTGTGAAATAAACTCAGGGTCAAGGTTCTCACTGAAATTTGTGAAGGCGGGCAATAAATAAACCAAAGTTGCTAAAATTAGCGCTTGTATTATTTTTGTACTCTACCTTCAAAACGCGAAGCGAAGGCTTATACTGGTCCGCAAATAGTCCGTGGCTTGAAACGGTTGGGAAACACTGGTCTAGCCCATTTCAAGAGACATGTTATTTCGAGTGAAGAAACATTCCCCAAGAATTTTTGGCCGACAAGTACGCTTTTGCAAGAGTTCATTCTGGAATCACGGCTCAAGATTGAAGTTGAAATTATCTAGCTTTACTCGTTTACTCTTGCGTGACAAGGAGCTTGGTACCAACTCATTCGTTACACAGAAAGCCGTAACTTTTAAGATACCGTTTGCGGTATTTAAAGTAAGTCACAGGCCCAAACACAAAACAAACATTTCAAATCAGTTGGCTTAGCTCAGTGTTTATAACTGGTCACCTCTTAACTGGGGTAAAAAGCTTGGGTTCACCAAGCGGCTATACTATCGTCCCAACTGAGGTTTTCTGCAACGATATTCAGCCCTAATTTGAAAGAAAACAGCAAAACGCTCACTGCAGATGAAGTTTCAAAGGATCAGCTTCTTGATAAACTTCAAAAACCGTCCGGGTGGAGGTAGAAGCTTATCCACCGGTTACAAATAGTGTCACTCCCCCACAGAATCCCAACTTCCGCGTGTTGCGAGAAACTGCTGCCTTCGCTTTAACCTCAATTAACCTGTCGCCAGCTAAAGTTCAAATGAGTTTACTCGCAAGACGACGCACTCGTGAGATTAGCAGCTTATTTCTTTAAAACGAAAGCGCAATACGACGCCACATTCAAAGCGGGACAAAACCTTGAAAAGTAATATCAAGAATAAAGTATATCTGTTTTCGAAGTCGCCGTACCAGACATTACAACGCGAATCGTCTCGTGGGGCGCAGGCTATTGCACTGTCGGCCACTCCAACGGCCAACGCTTCAGATACAGGGTTTAGGTGGCAAAGAAACGGACGGAACTTTGCCGACAAAGCACAATGTGTACTGGGCGGGCTCTCGACAAAGGCAAACAAATTTCGGTTTTTAATGCGAATCTAATCTTCCAATAAGATTGCGTCGGTGGTTTAAAGGTGACATTCCTGCACACTTCAGAAAATTTGATCTTTGTCTTTTGTAAGGCGGCAGCGCCCTACGAAATGTTTGTCCTTCGAGACGACACCGCCAAGATAATTGCCACCTACTTTTGAACGAACACCACTCAACATGAATTCCCATCCATAAATAAGCGAAGAAACATGCGTTGAAACACCTACGATTGGTCGAGTCGGTTTCGTCACTTCGCAGACGGTGTAACTGATTAAACAGACGCGTGAACACAGGGAAAACTAACTGCACTTGTATGACGTACTTGGGACCGACAGAAACACGGCCCCAGGCTCAACGTTTACAGTTTTTTGCCCCCCAAGCAAACCGAATACCAATCACGCGTGGGACAACTAGAAACGCTCTGTACGATGTAAGCGCACCGCGTTTTCAAAATGCCGCAAGGCGTACAGAGCAGTCGCTTAGTTTTGTGCAAAACGCTGTAGACAAAATACAGGCAATCAATGCGAAGCACGTTACAACAACCGATTTCGAGAATGCCAGTAGGTGTTCGCAGTCACATTGACCGGCCGATGCTTTCTTGCAACTCACAGATTCCGCGACAGAACCAAGATTTTCCGACTCTCGCCTTTCTATTCAGGAAACTAGTTGTTCGGACACATCGTTGGAGGGGACACGTGATCAGGACCAGGTCAAGTAGCATTTGAACTGGCCTCTTCACCTGAAACCAAGTCGAGTATCGGTGGGTTAGGAAACTTCGAAACAATCCAGAAAACAAAACCACCCGCGTATGCTCGTTCTCCTTTAACATAGCAATCGTGCGTTGCTAACATGAAGCGCTAATTCATTTGACGCCTGCTTGAAAAAAACTTATCGCAAAAGCAGCGTACGTTCGATTGACGCATTAACACCTCGTTCAGTTCAGCAAACAAACTGGTTAACACAAAGACAGGAAACCAGACGTTTAGTCAATATCAGTTTCATAAAGCGTTTGTCAAATAGGAAAAACAAAGCAACAGGCAAGGGCGCGGATTTTATAAGAAATCACGGTTCTATCCGGTGTTTTCGGATCATATAAAACTGAAACTCTCGATTGGCGCCAGTATGTACGCAACAAACTTGCAAACTTCCAACTCACAAGTCACAACTCTCTATCGAACAGCGAGCAAATAGCCTTTGCGCATTCATGCCCAACTTCGGCTGCTTACCTGGTTGAACACACCTCCACAGGCCGTAGTTGGAGCCAATATTGGTCTGCCACAGTCGCACGGTCCCATCTTCGCTCCCGCTAGCATACAGCTCGCCGTCCGGTGAAAATCGGACGATGTGGACTGGGCCAAAATGACCTTTGTAGGAATCTGCCAAGCAGCAGCCAGAAAAAGTGTTATGCGGCTGGGAAGAGGTGCAGCGCAGTTCGGTAGCGGATTCGCAGCTTCACGACGCGAACGGATTTGTAGCTTTAGGATTCGGGAAACCATACTTCAATTTCTTTAAATATACAGCGATTAACTCTTGCACTGGCCTTGTGAATAAGTAGAAAATGGGGTTTCTTCGATAACGAATGACAAACGACGAAAAACGACCGTCTGCGTACGCATGGAAACGGCACCAATTAATGAAAAACATTTTGGTGACTAACAAGCGTATTGCGGAATGCTGGCGGCTACAGCATTTTCCAGGTTTGGTGCATCCTTTGAGAAACCGGAAGTTGCACGGGAGTTCTTGAGTGTGTTAACAAGTGAAAGAATACAACTGGTCACCTCAAGCTGAACAGTCAACATCAGGCAACAGTGACAATGCAGTAAAACGGAGAGTAACGAAAATCTGATATAGGTAAGGGAAAACTGAGGCAGTACAATAAGCTCAGTGAAGGCGGTTAATTCGGCATACAATCGCAGTGTTAGGGAGCCAAAATGTAGTCTCAAACATTAACTGGGAAAGCACAGGCCTTTTGCGACAAATAGTTGCCATTTGTCGGGAACGCAGGTTCAACATTTTACTCGTGGGTTCAGTCAATTTTCCACTTGGTCGCCGATACACGCAGCAAGGTATTTCAAATCACACTGCGTTAACATCCAACTTCGGACCCGTCAGGACTTTCCCGTGAACGTCAAACCTAAGCCAAGCACTACGCTGATGCGAGAGAATAATTCCGGTTTGGGAAGCACGATCAGCAAAACAACAACTGATCCTTGGTGCTCAAAAAACAAACTCAAACTTTAAAGTTTTGTCAAATTTGGGGAAAAAACAAGAAGCTCCTATCCAAAAGATTAAAAAGTTTTAAATTTGAACGAATCCATATTATGGTGGCCGTTTTCGCTGCCCCAATCAAAATAAAATGGCCAATTCTGCAACTTACGCCTGCTCGCAGCTCTGGTGATCACTTACCCAACTCTTCGAGAGATTCGTAGTCGTACTTGTACAGTTTGAAGTCTTCCCCGCCGGCGACAATGAATTTCTTCTCAGGGTGCAGACTCGCGGTGTAGAGGTTCGTCGCGATCGTGAACTCGCGCATTTTTTCGAAGCTGGCAACAACACACCAGGCACTGTTGAGAGCAAATCTCTTTTGGACAAAGACAAAATTTTAAACATCTAAAAACAACACGCGCAAAGCTACACGGTCACAAATTAAATGCTGACAAAAGGAGAGGAATTGACTGTCGGAGTGATCAGCATATGCACACACACAAACTGGGCAACAGTTGGACGGACCGCAAATCACAAACAAACACAAGCTACACATAACTAATAGCTGCAGTTGCATCTGACTTGATTTACAAAGGTTACTCGAGCAGCTTTACCAAGGTAACAAACTCAACTTTCAAGCTTAGTTTCGGGCTAACTTTGGAATACGACTTGCTTACACGAAAGACTACCAATTGGAGTAAAAACGTACTTCACAGCATCGTATATGGCAACTTGCTTATTGTACACCACGACCATAATCTGTCCGTCAGAGGACAATTCAATGTCACTAGCGGAAAAAGGCAACTCAATTCTCTTCACTTCTTTCAATGACGATGAATCCCATTTTCTGTGAACAATGCAAGTTTGACAATCACATCTCCAACCATATGACAATAGCGAATATTTCGAATGGGACAAAGACGAAAAACTACTGCCAACTGTAACCACTGGTCTAAAAAATCTCGTTAGTCTTACGTGGAAAAGCACACTTCTGATCAGAGAGGATAAAACTTCAAAGCTCTAGTCATACAAAAAATATCACCCACCTAACGGTCTTGTCATCAGCCGCCGTAATCGCGCTCTTTCCGTTTTCGCACCAAATCGCTTTCTTTATTGCTCCTTCGTGTGTTCCAAATATATCAGGATCTGAGGAAGAAATAAGGACATGGTACTTGAGAGGTGCTTTCCACAATCCACAACACTTCCGTGTCTTAGTGCTTGCGATGGAAGAAGGGCCCGCGAATAACAAAAACATTCTACTTAGTTGTTTTTCAGAAGATGCAAAAAATCGCAACAGCGTTCGGAGGGCGAAGCAGACGAACTAAGCAGTCAAAATGCAAACCAACCTCAACGATTTATAACCTGAGCGGACTGAACCTACCCTTTCTCAAACAGAGCGATGAAAAGCCAGATTTTTACAAATGACCAAACACATAACCAGCCCTTGTTTCAAGTGTCATTTAAGTTCCTGCGTAAGAACGAAGCATGCACAAAAAAACACCATTTGCTGTTTCTGACCTGCATCTGGTTTTTCCACAAAAAACGATCGCACCACCTTTTCTTGTCCTCCCGTCAAAAGCTTGGTGCAATCAGGTGAAAACGCAACCGCCTTGACTATGTGCTTGTGCGGAAAAGTGGCTTCGACATCACCAGTAACTGAATCCCATAGATTTCTACAAAAACTCAGTGTGGCTCATCATGGTCTTTGAGACACTACAGACAAGTACAGGTAGGCAAACAATTATATTTTGAGAAATACTTGCCCATTACTACTACTGCAATACTAACCCTCCTTGCTGGATCTTATTCCCATTTTACACCTGAATTTAGCCATCAATTTGTCTTCACTGCTGCTTGCATACAAATGTTTGCAATGAATTTGCATATCATTTAAGTTCATATAAGTGATTAACTGGGGCCCCAGCCCCAGGGGAAATGTTAAAATATCGCTGGGGAATGGCATAGAAGATGCATCAAAATTTCAACAAATCAGTGAACAGTTTCTTGCCAGATGATCACAAATAGTAATATCCAACCTAGCATAAATTGTTGGACAGCATCATTTAAAAACTGAATAGCTGTGTCAGTGCACTCACTGCACTTGATCGTGTGGTTTCGTGTCTTGACTGCAAAACAGTGGGCATCGCTGGCTTGTACCCAGGTTCTTAGGTTTGGGGGGGGCAAAATGCATTGTTAGTGGGACAAGATTTTTGTTTTTATTATGTTTAAAACAAATTTTTCTGGGCACAACAAAATTTGTGGGGACACAAACAAATGTGGGGAATTTCTCCCGAATGCCCCCCCATAGCTATAGGACTGGGCATAATGACAGAGTTTAGAAATAAGAACTATGAGACAGTCCAAATAAAACTTGTCCTCTCCTAAAGTCAGCTTTTCTTTATTATATTAACAATGCTCATTTGCTTGCTATATATCAGGTTGTTTGCTTCCACAGTAACAAGCATTCTTTCACCTCAGAAATGTCACTATTCAACTCTCGCAAAAATTCCTTCACAAAGTAATTTCATCCCAACCAGATTTATCAGCTGCAGTTTTGTCTTTCAGCAGGCACAGACAGGTGATTGAACACATTTTGCCCAGGTTTTTAAGCAGCAGGTGATGAAACTTTTATATCAAAAAGTTTGGTTTTCAGTAGGTTTACCATTCCCGATAGCATTAGCATTGCTTTGCAAGTGAGAGAAAGGTAGAGTTTTAGGCATTTTTAATAACAGTGGCAAAGAACAACCTTTGGCAAAACTAAAACATTGTCCTACAAAAAATTTAGAATTTACAGCTAAATTTACATGGATGTACTCTAGAGGTAAAGCAAGAGACCTTGTTACTCATGAAAAAATCATCACTAAACAGGAATGCCACACACACATACCTTTCCATACTGATATACTGTTTCATAAGGAACATGCAATAAAAGTGCAAGTTTTAACATTAATTATTACCAATTTTCATAACTTACGCAGAAAAATCAGCTGCACCAGTAGCTGCTTTGGTTGCATCAGCATTTAGGGTTGCTGCCCATACAGCCCCTTTATGTCCAAGGAAAGTACCAATCCAATCGCCAGTTTCACCTTGCCGCAACATGGGCTTACCATCTGAAGAATGGCAATTGTCATAAGTTTTGATAAAAAATAAACTACAAATCTTGAGACACATTTACCTTGTAGACACAGTCGTGATGACTTGCAAATGTAGTTTGTTTTAATCATGAATTACTTAAACTGTAACTCATGTGTGCTGACATATTGACACCGAACTGCTCTGCCGTTTGGAGTTTGGTAATTGACAACCATAGTTATTGTGCTTGACAGGAGTTTCTTTCACAATGTTTGGGAGGCTGAGTGATGCATTCACTGCACTGCTCGCCGTCAGCCACTTTGGTTTGGTTAGCTGGCTTTTAGCTCTAGTGTTAGTAGCCTGATGGAATTGTTACTGTAGTCTGCGCACTTTCTCTGATCTTGCTTTGGTCTTTTTCGTCATTTCACTTTAAGCTTTTGCTTACAAATTTGCTGGACTGAAGATGCATCGCTGACACAAAATCGATTTTCTAGCAAAGCAAATTGCGATCAGATTCAGCTGCATCACCCTTGTGGTGTCTTGATGCATAATATAGAAATTATAACGGCACCCTAATTGCGGAAAACAGTTTTTCTCCTTGGATTTTTAAACAAAACATATAGCACAACATAAAAAAACTCTTGAAAATTTAAACGGGTGAAGAATCACTCAACGCAGAAATTTACAATAAGATGAAAAATTAGATTTTTTCAAAACATGAAAAAGGCATGCAAAACGAATAATTTCATAGTGAGAAGATAAACACTTCCAACCACAATCCATAGTTGACAACATTCTATTTTCACCAGTGTTTCTTTTGCAGCAAAGCAAGGAGTGAAACTGCCAACAGAGCAGGTATGGCATGTTGACCTCCTGTTGCAGTGGTAGGGAACCTATTTATTCTCATGGGCCGCAAGAATTGTGGATTATTGCTGGTGGGCCGCAAAATCAATTATTTTCATTCGAAGATTCTACCTTTATCTAACTATGAAAAAGAATGACTTCTCCTGACTTATTATCTGAGCACCTGCTTATCATGAAGCTTTGTTTTGATGCTATGTTGTGCACTAACTTAAGTAATGAAAATTCTGATGCAGGCCATATCAAAAGTTCACGTGTGGTGCATTTGGTCCACGGGCCACAGGTTCCCCACCACTGACCTATTGCTTAATGTGAGTGAAGCAGGCTCATTGGTTGAGATAAACTTATTGTGCATGGGACAAGTGGGCTGAATGAACAAGTTGGCAACCGCAATGGCCTATGCAACACTAAACACCATCAGCTCAACTCATAGAAGACACTGCACACTTGATACATGACAGCAGGGTTTCCTAAACTTTTTGGGCCACAGATCTCCATTTGTGAATCTATTTTACTCAGATCCCAATTGTATATCTCATCAACCTTTCCACGTAACCAATGCAGAAAGGTAACTATGTAAAACGAAAAACAATTAACAATGAATTTCAATTATGATATTATTTTGAGCTCAACTGATAAGACTTTTTTGGGCCGATACTGATATTTATGTTTTTCATTTTTCATTGCCAGTAACCCAGGGTTGGCAACCTACAGCATGCGTGCCACACTTGGCACGCCAAGCAATTTCTAATGGCATGGAGAGCTCCATGTTTTACATATACTTTATATTGATTTTGTTATGATTCACACAGAAGGTATATTGATCTTGACTTGAATAAAATTACGTTATGTTGTTGGCACACTGAATGATTTGAAACCTTTAAGTCGGCACACTGTTAGCAAACGGTTGCTGATCCATGCAATAACCGATGCCAATATTTTTGCATGAGACCACAGCTGTATGACATTACAGTGCATTTTTTCCTTCAGTATACAGGTCATATGAAGAAAAGAAACAATTACACAGGGGTAGTAGATTGCCATTGTGATAAGCTAGGAACAGCAAAATAGAAAAAGTAAATAATATATTATGCCAAATTTGTATAAAAAACAAAAAGATTTTTTACCAAATTTTGTTTTTTTGGCCAAACTTTTGAACCACAAATACTAGAAAGCCAATCAAGCACTTTAAAGACTCAGATTTTAGCCTAGCTTCCACTAAAAACTTGGATAAAAAATTGGCTCTTGGCATTGGCACCAGTGTTCCCTCTAAGCTGTGCGCGTGTGCATGCGCACACGCATAAATTTATTGCGCACAGACACATTATGATGTATCAAAAAAAGTGCACGCACACCAAAATTTCTGCGCACACAGACTACAAAATATTAGAGGGAACGTTGGTTGGCACCATGGCCTGGTGACCTCGGCCAAGAAGTCCATAACCTATCCTACTTATGACGTCACCCACAAAAAAACAAAATCCTCAATTTCAATTGTAATTCTAACATACAAAACTTTCTGCATCTTTCGAAGGTCTCTCTTGTTCAATCAGCTGGTGAGTTATGGCAGTGAAAAGTGATGCAAGAAAAGCGGCTCAAATAGCAAGTACAAATATATCATGCACCAGCACCGAAGATGTTAATTGAACTACAATGTTAAACAACTTAGTTCTTATTAGACTCAAAAGCTAAACTCACAACCATCTTACCATACATCATGTCTGAAACAATTGCAAAACCTGGCTTTTTCATGCAAAACAAAATTACTCTCATACCTTTGCAAGCACTGATCATAAAGTACCCATCTTCAGTAACTTGACTGAAAGCAAGATCAACCACAGGCCGAGTATGTCCACTGCAGGTCAGTGGAGTTTGTTTTGCCATTGTTAAGATACGACTTTGACCAAATGCTCGTAATTATCTTTGCATCAGTCAGCAACAAATTTTGCTAAGCTATCATTCAAAATCTACCAACAGTGAACTAAGTTTTTTTTCTAACAACAAAACAAGCTTATTTAATAGTGTATTTAATACCAGCAACACTAAGACATGTTAATGTCAACCACACAAGAAGACAACAAAAACAAATAAAGACTACTATATATTGGAGTGGTTTTAACTATACTTCCTATGACTCTACAGAAACAATTCCCAAAGTGGGTTCTGCGGAACCCTAGGGTTCCATAGACAAATCTAAAGGGTTCCACGAGCTATTCTGTCCAGTTTTAAGCAAAAACTGCTGATATACTGTATTTATTCAAGTATAACGCGCAAAATTTTGTACGGAATTTTATCGAAAATTAAGGGTGCGCGTTATACACGAGTTTTTTCATCAGCACGCTTTATTTTTATTTCTTTTTTTCTCTTTCATAATCTTTCTGCAGCCTTTGCTCATTCTTTTCGCTGCAATGCGTAATCTTTGTTTCTTTCTTCTTTCTCTTTAAAAATGCTACTGGCAGTTTGCTTTACCAGTGTACCGTATGTTATCAATAAATGCTTTGTTACAACCACATGTCTTCAATAGCAGTTTTTACTTTCTATCTTTAGTCAGAGCTAAGAAAAAAGGAAAAAATTTATATCAATTTTCATTCAAAAATTAAGGGTGCGCGTTATATACGAGTGCGTGCTATATTCGAATAAATACGGTATGTCCTGTAACCCTTTGGGCGTGTGGCAGCTGCTATATCATTTGGTCTAGCATTCCTTTTTCCTCGTTTTGCTCATTGGTGATACGCAGCATTGTCACAATGAGCTGTATTTTGTTTTCCAGTCTGTGACTGTGGCGCTCCGAAGTTTGACTAACATGTAGTACAGTGCAGATATTTGGTTGTGCTGATAAGACACAGAAAAGGAGAACCATCTTCATCAACTCAAATCACTGAAAGACATACGTATCCGACATGGAAGGTCAGTAGCTTACAAACAGCTTAGAAGACGACGCTACGGCCATGTGCTTCGCGGTACGAGTGCGATGCAAGTTGGAAGGAAGTAGGAACATGCAACTTCAGGCCAAGCCACCAGTCAGCCAAAAGAAGAGTCTTCTCTGCAACATCCCTGCAGCAGCAGGACGTTACGAATAAAGCCAAAGATAAGCATTTATGTTTACTTGGCAGTTCTGGTGGGGATTCCTTGTCCACTTAAAATAACCTTGCAGTGTTCCACAGACAAAAACTTTGGGAACCACTGCTCAACAATATACTAGTATTATGGTAATTTGTATTTCTGAAAAGTTTTTATGATTGATAACTCTACTTGTCTAGGTTTAACTCAGGTTTAATCTGTGAAATTCATGGAATTCTTCAATTTTCCTTAATTAAAAACATTTAGTTTTTAACCACCACATAGTTTCTACCATGGGCCAAGATCACCACACAAAAGATTTTTTATTCTATTAGATAAAACAATTTGAAGTCATTGCATTTGTCTATTTTTTCTTACAGTAACCTATCAACAAGATATCTTGCACATTAGAAATTTTAGGATTGATTATTTTGCATAGAAAAGAAGTTAAAATAGTGGGAGCCAGATTGAGCAATCGTAAAAAAGGTTTGGTTGACATTTTTATTCTATTAGATAAAACAATTTGAAGTCATTGCATTTGTCTATTTTTTTCTCACTTAATCTGTCAACAAGATATCTTGCACATTAGAAATTTTAGGATTGATTATTTTGCATAGAAAAGAAGTTAAAATAGTGGGAGCCAGATTGAGCAATCGTAAAAAAGGTTTGGTTGACATTTTTATTCTATTAGATAAAACAATTTGAGGTCATTGCATTTGTCTATTTTTTTCTCACTTAATCTGTCAACAAGATATCTTGCACATTAGAAATTTTAGGATTGATTATTTTGCATAGAAAAGAAGTTAAAATAGTCGGAGCCAGATTGAGCAATTGTAAAAAAAGGTTTGGTTGACATGTTAGCATATGGTATGGTCTGGTGAGTATGCCACCAATAATTTTTAGTGGTCCACAGAGAGTTCCATAAATTCTTGATAAAACATTAACTGGCCTATGTGCAATACAGTTTCAACTATTTTTCCATAGTTGTAAGCAGGGTTGAGGAGTCAGAGTCACAAGGAGTTGGAGGTTTTTGGGTGGAGTCGGAGTCAGATTTTTTTTTTGACTTTGGAAGTCTAATTGAATCATTTTTACACCGCCCTTCTAAATTTGGAATCCTAACTCATGCCTGTTGAAATGGTGCAATTTCTTTTGAAACTTATTGAAACGCAGAATTCTTGCTGTGTTCCATGATTTCCATTGATTGCTAGCTGCTACAAAAATTTTGACAGCTAACTTCATTTGTTAAGGAGTCAGAAATTTTGTCAAGGGTGAAGTAGGAAATTTTGGAAAGGCCAGAATTGGAGTTGGACATTTTACCTCCGACTCCGCAACTCTGGTTGCAAACCACAAAAATTTAAACTGGTTGTTCATGAAGCGTCAGCATAGCAAAGTGGTCCATCAGATACTTTTTCAAATGGTCCATGGGCCGTAAAAGGCTGAATGCCACCAATTTACAGTTAGGTTTAACATTATGATTTAGGGTTAAGGTTTTCAGTTCAGGGTTAGGATTTGTGAGTTAGGCTTAGGGTTAAGATTTTCATTAGGATACAACCTTAACTCATTGGGTGTACTTCTGAAAACAACTAAAAATTGAAAACAACATAATGACTCAGTCATTCTAATGCAGCATTACTGCCGCTATGTTATGACTTTGCATGATAGGTGAAGGTACCTTATATAAGCAAGGTACCATTCTCATTGCACAACTTCATAAATACTCACCAACAACAGCTTTCATGCATATATTCCTTGTCAGAGCATTGTAATGAGTCCACCAGCATGTTTATTGACATTACTATCTTGAAACAAAAATTTGACTGTATGTTTGAGCGCATTACCTTACATGGTTGAAGATGAAGCACATGCACCTCCAAAAAGGCTTTCTGATTAGGTTGTCATGATCTGAAATGGAGCCTACCTTGAAATGGAAGAATTGTAACAACAGGAAACTTCATCCTTTATATGGCCTACTACTCAAACAATTGTGACAAAAAAGTGGATGATAATTAGGGCCATTTAAAGTCATAAAAGTCATGGGTTTTTTTCTATGCTTCAGGAAGCTATGAAACGAATTTTGTAACAAAAATCACACCCCTACAATTACAAAGTCTATAACGACACTTATTAAGTCATATTTTCCATGTTAGGTCATGAAGTTGTATTTTGCATATTTTCAACCTATTTCAATAAGGAAACCATTAAAACAATCTCAAAATATCTTACAGATTTGCACTTATTATAAATATTTGGGAAAATGCAAAAGCGCAAATCAAATTTGGGCCAATTGAAACAACTTCATTCAAATTTGGGTAGAGTTGGAAACATTTTAAAATTAGGAACATGTAGTGGTAGCTCACCATTCCAACTAACCCAAATTTTTGCAAACCTCAAATTGTTGATGCTGGAAAGTATACAACTAAAATGTAGCTGTAGCTGCAAAATGTTTTGTGGTAGTAATGTGGTGTAGCTGTGATATGATACTGTGAAGTTTTCGTGTTTCAAACATGCTTGATGTTGTGAGATTTGTAAGTGTGAATCTGTTTCCACGAAGTATTCATGAACGAAATAAACTACATAACTGCTGCTGTAGTATGTTGCTTGGTAGTAATGTAGCTGTGATTTTATACTGTTTAGGTCATTGGTTCTCAACCTTTCATGGTTTTTGGCCCCCTTCCAAAAACTCTCAACAGTTGTGGCCCTCTGCTGATCAATAGTATTTTGCAGTATCACGGCAGAGCTATTTAGTAAAGGCCTCTGTTCGTGGCCGCTGGAGAACTGCTCCATGGTCCCCAAGTGGGTCGAGGGTTCCAGTTGAGAAACCCTGGTTTAGGTTTTCATATTTTCTGTTTGTTTCATGCAGTGGATTTTATATGTTGCACCCTGCCAAATTTTAATGTTTTAATTTAATGCTGTGAAGTGAAGTTTTCATGAACAATAGCAACTGTACTATTTATTGCACTGCATAATTCACTAATGCTAATGCAGTCCAGTAAAGCACTGCTATTTTATACAATATTCTTGTTGAAGTTATAAGTCATTTGTCATTGGAAATGTGGATTTGCACACATTCCTTCGTAGTTGATCATATAGGCTGTAGTGTTTGCATGTATCAGTCCCATATTGATATTTTTTCTTAGAATGCTGTGTTCAGTTCACATTTAACTGTCTAAACTGGAGTGAATTTTTGCTTTTCATAATGTGACTTTAGAACAGCTATGTCCAACTCGCGGCCCAGTCGAAGATTTATTACGGCCCAATTAAGGTTTTCGCTGTAGTTTAAAAGTATCCTACATACTGACAACCTGTCCTTCTTCATAATCTTGAACTTGACATTTTGATGCAGGTGGTCCTCAGTGCTTCTTTATCATTCCTAGAACACTGCAGTTAGGATCATAGTTCAAGCTAAATTTAGTTTGCTAAGGTCAAAGTAAGCCATCCAATATGCGGCCCTCATTAATGTCACTCAATGTGCAGCCCTGGTTAACACAGTGACATAATTTTTGGCTCAGTAAGTCATTTGGGTTGGACATAGCTGCTTTAGAAGCTAAGTTGTAGTATTTACAATGCACTGATGATGATCATAGGAGTTATCAAAACATTTGCAATATGTCGTTTGCATCGTTTTCTTTGGCCGTGATTTTCATTATAAGACTATTTAGCATTTCCGCTTTTCGTGTACCTAAGTTGTAGTATTTAAGTACAATACATTGCAGTGAAGATTGCCTACTGTGGAAGGCTAAGCTATATCCTCTGAATTACATTGACTCCTTTCCCTCTTTACTTGAGACTTGACCTATTTGCGGCAATTTAATAAGTGTATATCATAACCTGATATTTTACTCTTTTTCCAGATTGATTGAAATTGCAGCCAACGCAAATGCACTCATCATTGCTAGAGAAGAACAGATCTTAGCTATTAGGATGACCATGTTGGACGAATAAGTTTAGAACGCATATAAAAACTTGAAAATCAAGATGCTGAACTACACCTTCCACACGTGGTGACATGAACAGAAATATTGGGGGGGTATTGTAATTAACTAACATTTTTCAACGCAATTGATATTACCATTGTTCACATGTGGCTATCCAGAATATTGATTGCTAGTTGAGGCCGTGCGGCTTTGAACCCTGATAATTGGTAATTAGGCATGCAGACACCTTGATTTGTTTACAATGGTATGTTTTAGTCTTAACATTATGGTTTGCTGTTTATACGTTATTTGGAAAAAACAAGATCAAATTTGGGCAAACCTTTTTTGCATCCCCAGAAATATGCACTCCCGTACACCTATGACCAAAAATGAACATTTACCTACAAAATACCATGAGGGGATCCCCTGAAAAATATACCATGAGGGGAGCCCCTGAAAAAAGGGGGCTAGAGGCAAGGGCTTCGCTTGCCTTCCCTGAAACACACCACTGTATATAACCCTGACAACGACCTTATATGAGAATATGAAACCGATTGAACACTTTCTGCTTCATCCAGAATGCATATTTTCTCACCTGATGTGCGCATGTAGACACTGTAGCATAAAGTTATCTTTTTATATTATTGAATAGATTGAAGATGCTGATGAATTTAGTTGAAATTGCTGATGAATTTATCACTTCACAAAACATAGATTTAAGGCGAATTTTCATAATTAAACCTACACACTCAGGTTGACTAAAAAAACATATCTGGATAAAAAAAACTCAAGTGGGAACCACTGGCGTACGGAGGGGGGGCCACTGTGCCATGGCCCCCCACAAACCCTAAAAATATAAAAATTTATAAACAGTGTATGCGTATTTTTAGGTGCAATTTGCGTACTTTTTGGTGTAATTTTGCAAAATTTTTCTGTGGGGCATGCCCTCAGGCCCCCCTAGAATGGTTGTCATAAAATTGATTTGTGACGTCACACGACTGTGACGAAACTTGGCTCCCCCCTCGGGAATTTTCTGCGCACGCCACTGGTGGGAGCCCTGGTTGCATGCGGCAAAACGCCTACTACTGTAAGCTGAAGTGAATGTGTGAAGATTTATTGCCGGGTTATTGCTACGCAATAAAGACCAGGAGTAGCCTACAACAATCTGCTAGCAAGTTTCGCAGCATGCCTCTGCAGGCAAAGGATCGGACATGAGCGAACTGCGCAGTTGCGCTAAGCGTTTCAGAGGTCTCGCAGTCACGACTTTGCCCTGATGGGCCTCACGTTCATTTATCTGACCCTGCCTACATGCCTACTTCTATACGTCCAGAAGTCAGATTTCCACTTGGTCATTGTGTTTTGTGTGGTGATTGTTGTAAAAAAAATGTAATATGTCTACCCCAGGTAGACTTCTCTTATTTTGTACTGCATAGCAGCAAGACACCTTTGGTCCACACATCAGCAAGGTTTATGCATGCGTATTTCGGCCAGTAAAAAGCCCAATACGCATGCTTCATAAGCATATTTCACTTAAGCTCGTGGTAAAGTTAATTGCGCCAGTGAGAGAAAACATTCATCGCGCCGCACATGCTTTGACTACACTCATGTTTGCTGATTCGCTAATAATGTTTTAATAACTGAAAGATAGGACTGATTCTGATTTCCTGCAATTTTTTTTACATTTACATTTAACCACATCTCTAAATAATTGCCGTCAATTAAATGACAATGATTTACAACCGAATTTCTTTTTTAAGCTCGTTCAAAATATTTCTGTTGAAAACTACAAGCCTATTATGGGTATTTGTGGTAAAATATTTATAATTAATTTGCACACACTGCAAATGCTATTCATGTTGTAAATTAAATATAAATTTTCAGTCTATCTCCCTTGCACAAACATGAAGGCCCCCAGTGGAAGGCTTTCTGGCGACGGTTCTGCCCAAGCCTGCAGACACGAGAGGCATTCGAGGGCAGTTGCCCTCAAATTTTTTTATATCCCCAAATTTTGTTGTGCTCAGAAAAAAAATTTTAAACATTAATAAAAACAAAAACATTTCTCTCTAAAAATGTATTTTGCCCCCCAAAACCTAAAAATCTGCCTATGGACCTGGTTCTGCCAAAATTGTGTCTGCAATTAGGATATTATGTTTTGAAGGCCATTCAGCCTCGAGATGTAGCATAACGTCAAACTTTTTTAAATAAATCACCATTAGGATCCCTGTAAGCAGTTTGGGGAAGCCCAGATTTGGACTGCTACAGCACTGCCCAAGGAAACTGCTTGATTTTATGCTCCCCTACCAAATTCTACTATTGAGCAGTGGCGTAAGGTGGTCATTATTATTGGAGATACACTATTTTGTGATGTCACAATGTGACGTCATATTTAGGTTTGTAAACCAACGTTTTGGCGATGTTTGTTGACACAACATGCATACTATTCTATACCAGTGGTTCTCAAAATGGGCAGAATCGCCCCCCTAGGGGCAATTTTGAATGGCAAAGGGACGACAAGGGAGCAAAACAACACAAAGGGGATGAAAACGCTCAACCACTAGCACTAATCGTGAAACCGCTTGCCGATTGATATTAGAAGTGATCTACGACTGTACCTCACTAAAATGTCTCCCAATATTTCGAAGCTGTGTGAAGGGCACAAAGCACATTCGTCATACTAAAGTGGGGACTATGGTATGCATCGATTTCTTTAAATAAACTTCTTTAACTAAGTACCTTGTGTTTGCTTTATGAGGCTTGGGGGGTGACAACGATGTGTCGAGAGTGAGGGTGGTGATGGAACAAAGAAATTTGAGAAACACTGTTTTACATGCACTCTCCTTAGGCCTACTCGTTGTTAAACAATGTGTCACTGTAATGAACCAAAATTATCAGCGATCCCGAGTTAGGATACCGAAGCAAAACACAGCACTCAGCACTAAGACAGAGCAATTCATAATTGCAAAAATATCTGGCAATGCGTTAAAACAAGGGAACAGAACACACTCAATGCTACATCGCCAGCGCAGTTTACAACTGCAATAATATAAGGCTGTGCATTAAAACAGTCGAGTAAAACACATTAAACGCTACGACATCCATGGCAGTTCACAATTGCAAAAACAGCAGGCTGAGTGAATGTAATGTCTCGTCGAATAGCAGTTGATCAGAAAAGGTATACGGCTGGGATGGCGGACACCCACCAGGGTTGACAGTTTGAAACTTGCTAAACTACACAAGAATTGAGAAGAATGCTGATAAAACTTTATCGTTTTTTCATGTGGCTGTTATGCGTACAACTACTGAGGGGACAGACAAGGACACTGGAGCAGCAGAAAGGCGGGGGCACTAAAAAAGTTAAATGCAATGGAAACTTATGAAAAACAAAAAAATCCTTACCAATTATTATGTTCGTTTCTGTTCGTCAACAATGTTGACCTCAAAAGTAGCAACAGAAATTATCGAAAACTATTCTGAATTTTGTGGGTCCGCGAATCGCTGCAATAAATTTGTTTCAAGTCAATCTAACTTGATAAACCATAAAATTATGGCAACTTATGGTACTGTCATGAAAAGACCCCTCCGCTCCTGCCCCGCCATGCCCCGTTCTCCGGCGTCCCTGAGGACAGAACACATACGGGATTGTGTGAACTGTTGAGACCAATCCGCCTGAACTGCCAATCAATGAAGAAGCTTGAAATGATGCACATATTGCAAGTACAGGCTTGTATTGTAGATGTACCAGCGTACACCCAAGGTTGCCACAACTAAAAACGAAACGGGAAACTAGTGATGCATCAAAAAGTCAGCTAAATGAAGCATAAATTGAAATGTGACAGTTTTGAAATTTGGCACAGAAAATCAAGTAAACTTGCATAATTATCTTTCAATCCTTTTTTATGCGTTTCCCTTGATCGCACGATCTGGAAAGTGTAACAGCCAGAGATGAGCACACATCAGGACAGGATCGGACCGCAATTTTTTTGAAAATTGGTGGATCAGGACTCGATCGGACTCAGAAAATTTTTGTTGTTTTAATGTGATTATTCTGAAAATATCACAAATTTTAGTTGTGATCCGATTTCATAGGATTGCTAAATGGTAGTTGAAGCGTGTGCGAACCGGTTCCTTCAGTGTGGGATTGATCCGCGAACCTCGGGAAGGATGGATTGTGACGTCATCGATGTTAACTCCACGCCAGACGAATCGGCCAAACCGAGCTCTTACTTCCATCTGCATGGAAGTCACTTATAACCAGGGGTGGAGCTAGGGGGGTGCCAGGGGGGCCACTGCCCTCCCAAAATTTTGCCTGGCCCCTCCAGTGGCCCCCCAAATTTTCCGCATGACATCATGCCACTGCATTGAAATTATTTAAAGCTATAAAATTGCAAAATTTATGAAAAACAACTTTTATGATAAAGGTGATTTTTTGTAACATTGTTTAGCTTCGTTGCGAGGAAATCAACTCTCTGATCGCAAGTTGCACACGTGCATGCAAGTTGCTGAGATGTATGGCATAAGTTGCTATATCCTACGAGTAGCGTCAAAATTTCCACTTGCTCAGATGTTTCGAAACATGGTTAAGAAGGAGTAAAGCCGCGGTTCCAGAATGAGCTTCAGAATACCGTAAGCTCTGCAGGTTCCCAGCTTTTCATTACAGCTACTTTGACGACACGCACACCAACTACATAAAAAGTGATCGATGCATTCTAATGCCTCATTTTCCATCTACCAATCTATCGGTTTTTGGCACAAAACATCATTTTTGATTATTTTTGCGACATGATTCGATGAATACATCTACAACATAGCAACGCATGAGATCACTGAAGACTGTCAGTGCACAGCATTGACGTAATTCAGGGAATATTTCAAACTATAAGATATCTACAGCAATCGGCAAAATTCGCGCCATGCTTCTCATCTTAATTAAAGTTTCAAGGAAAGCTGCAACTTTGTACGTAAGTTTAAAATCTGTTTGACGCTTTTGATTGGAATTTCGTATTCGCGTTCATTTAGATACCTACAGCATCATGTTGCGATGAAGGCCGTTCTAAACAAAGCAGACAATAGAATAGGATCAAAGTATTTTCAAGATCGGGGCACTGATTTTCTAGTTTTGCACAATGTTTTGCTGGTCACGAAGCACAGTACACACAGAAACATAGTTTCAATATGTTTTAAAACTGTCTGTTGATGTTAAGCACCCAGTTGACAATGATCAACTTTCGCAAAAGGCAAGGTGCGTGAGTGTGAATTATGAGCCGACAGTACTTGCGAAAAATCCTGGCGGCAACGATACTTTGAACGAACACGAGAGAGAGAGAGGAAACAGTGCCGTAAAATCATTTCATTTGAAAGTGCGGAAAGCATCTCTCCAGAGGTTTATTTCTCGAGATAACGCGATGGTAAGAAATGGGCGTGTGTAGACAAACTTTTACAACTTCTACTGCGCAAGGCTCTTTGGCCCGAGTTGTTTGCTGTTCCCCGATTGTTCTGCAGCCGCTGTGTTCAGCGGTTGTCTCTTAATTTGCGTTCTCTTTGAGTTTGTCATTTGATGAAACACCAGTTTGCTCTACAAAAGGTGTGGCAGGAGTTCAGTTTTAGATGAAGTCGTGGTTAGAAATTCCGAGCCTAGTAAAGAGTTCTGTCTGCTACTGTAGTTCGTTACTTAGAACAGATTTGGGTTTCTGAAGGTAAGTTCAGCATTTGTTAAGCATTTGTGTTGCTTGCACAAAGAACTGCGGACCGCAATCCCACCCTGCTGAATTCCAACTGGGCACACGGCTGCTTGTAAATCTGAATGGTACAGTAAAAGTCTACAGGCTTAATCGTTTCTTTTTTGTGATCAATTAAGAGAGCAAATAATTTTGATATTAGTATCCAGCCAATGAAGTTCATGTTATATTCGTAATTCCCATAATGGTATTTCGTCGTTTTTTTTCGGTTTTGGTTGATTTTGTAGAGATGGGCTGGATGCAGGCGGGCAGTTATATTTTCACCCAGACGTTTTGAAACAGGGGTCTGCAAGGAAGAAGTACGCTAGGCCGGTGTTCCACGAAATGAAACGGCTCAGCTCGTGCTTGTTGTGCCAGCACCACCAAGCATTGTGACGAAGCTGTTGCATTGTGACAGAACACGACCGCAAGACATTGCGACAGAACAGGAATACTTGCTTGTTAGACCTATATCTACAAGACGGAGACCTCATGCTTTCCACGCTAAGAAAGGCTTAGTCAGTCAGCGCTGTTGCATTTCAATCAGACAAGAGGATGTTGCTCAGAATCTGTTTTAGACGAGTCGTAACGGATGTCAGTGGCTTTGACAATCTGGCTGCAGTGCAAATAACTGACGATAAATACCGACAGATTAACAAACTACTTAACCTGCTGTGACTAGACCCAACTTCACGAAACTTCGTCGATGACCACCAGTGTAAGATGATAGACTAAACGCAATATCTCAATCATATGTGAGTTCTACGTATCTTAGTGTACAAACGTTTTAATGAACTGGATATGAATTACAACGACTAAGGCTCTAACGTACTTGGGATTTTTCGAAAAAGTTAGCGAGATCAGCGTAGCATGCATCTGCATACACGACTGCCATCACGACATTATTATGACTGATGAAGTTGAACTCTTGAACATGATTTTTCAACACATGTTTCTGTCTGGCTAAACCGATGTCGATAGAAGCGCAGGTGCGTTTTCACGAAGGCTCTGGTGTGTTGCCATCTTTAAGTGCAGCCTTACTTTTATGAAATGCTTTGCAGCGAAACCTTTCTAGTCATACCAGCGAGGTCACGAAGGCGAAACATAATGATGTGACGTTCAACGCTGTACAATCAAGTGAGGTTATCCTTTTAAAGGCAGAGTAGGTCTCTTTCTGAAAGTCCTACACAGACCATTGACAGCTCACCTTGTAGCAAAACTGGCCCCTCCAGTGGCCCCCCCAAATGAAAATGTCTGGCTCCGCCCCTGCTTACAAGTGTCGCTTGCTTGGTCTTTCCCTTCTCCTTGCTTTGGCCGACTTTGCTTACATGTAGCGGTCACGCTAGCGTGACTGCTGCATCACTTTCCTTCCTCGAAGTCTTTGGATTGCCCACTCTCTTCAAACTATCTTGCCAATTGATATCAAGAGTCCAGCCAGGTCCGATGACGTGTGTGTCATGCTTGATTGGGCTTGGGTACGTTGAGCCTTAGTCTTCTGTATCTTTTCATCTCTTATCTTCTTCTTGTTGCTTTTTCCATGCGACGCACGTTATCCATCCCAGCTCCTCAAGGAGGTGTCCGTTATGGGAACCATTGAAGCGTGTACGACCCGGTTGTGTTTGCACACCTTCAGTGTGGGATTAATCCTCGAACCTCGGGAAGGATGGATTGTGTCGTCATCGATGTTAACTCCACGCCAGACGAATCGGCCAAAGAGAGCTCTTACTTCCATGTGCATGGAATTCACTTATAAGTGTCGCTTGCTTGGTCTTTCCCTTCTCCTTGCGATATAATAAGTTGTCTATGAATTGCTCAAAATCCACACATATGCTTATCAATAGCAACTGAAGTCAATCTTGTAATTTTGAAGTAAAAATTAATGACTCTGAAATAAAACACACAACTTGCTCCAAGTATCTTGAGGTGTATATCGACCAATATCTTTCTTGGACAGAACACATACATAACCTTGAAATGAAACTATCCCGAAGTGTTGCAATGTTTTATAGGATAAGAAACTACCTAAGTAACAATGCATTCAGATCAGTTTACTACAGTTTAACTTATAGTGATCTCCAACATGCAATTGGTGTCTGGCGTGGAGCTGGAAAAACAGCTTTGAAGCGACTGAATGTTTTACATAACAAAGTATTAAGAGCAAAGACCTATAGCTCTTATAAGTCAAGAGTCTCACCATTGTATAAAAAGTTAAACTTACTTAAAATTGATGATATATACATTCTTGAAATAGGCAAGTTCATGCATAGGTTGCACTGGGGAAGAATTCTTGTCAATTTCGATCAATTGTTTACTCCCGTAAGTCAGGCCCACTCCCATGCAACACGTGCTGCCACACGAGGTGGATACATTTGGCAAATGGCTTCGACAGTCAAAGCCAAAAGATCTCTGAAACACCTTGGCCCAAAA